>ERZ842401.237-NODE-237-length-76590-cov-27.188646_pt1 | contig 76590 bp, 61 predicted proteins | sample MGYA00521270_ERZ842401 | MGnify/ENA primary metagenome ERZ842401 (study PRJEB31892, sample SAMEA3878208) | bioreactor metagenome | biome: Moose rumen | place: Sweden | collected 2011-10 | study: EMG produced TPA metagenomics assembly of the PRJEB12797 data set...
GAGCATTGAGCCGTCTGGGTTTGTGGGCTAGGATTAGGGGGTGTGAATAGTTACCCCGGCCCGGCGCCCCCGGGCGGCTCTTCCTTGATCCACCTGGCAGAATAACATAAACTAGGGGCGGTTTTACGGATCCGGGACGGCCGGGATCTTCCCCCCGCCGCCGCTTCAGGCTCTCCGGGGGGACCGCGTGCGGGGGAACAACGTGCCGCACCGGCGGCACCAGCATTTTGGCGGATCAGTGCCAGGCTTACGCTTATGCGTCCTGTCCGGCAGGACAGTCAGACGGGCGCCGGCCCAGACTCCGGTCTCCTGCCCGGGAGACCAGCCCGGGCCCTCCCTGGAGCCGGTCTTCCGCCTGGCAGGACAGCCCAGGCGCCGGATCGGTCCTCCCGGATGCTGCAGGGAGAAGTTCCCATCCCGCTATCCCGGAACCCCGGCGGCTCCCCTGCCGCTTTCCGCCCCGGGCTCCGTCCCCTGATGATTTGCTTTTGAAAGGTTAGTATGCCGCAGTTTATCTACACCATGAACCGGGTGGGCAAGATCGTCCCCCCGAAACGACAGATCCTCAAGAACATCTCCCTGTCATTTTATCCCGGGGCCAAGATCGGTGTCCTCGGACTCAACGGTGCCGGCAAGTCCACCCTGCTGAAGATCATGGCCGGTATTGACAAGGAGATTGAAGGTGAGGCCATCCCCAATCCCGGCACCAGGATTGGCTACCTCCCCCAGGAGCCTTCCTTTGACATGGAGAAGACCGTCCGGGAGACCGTGGAGGAGGCCTTCGGGGACGTGATTGCGGCCCTCAAGCGCCTGGACGAGGTTTATGCAGCCTACGGCGAACCCGATGCCGATTTTGACAAACTAGCCCGGGAGCAGGGAGAACTGGAGGCAAAGATTGAGGCCGCTGATGGTCACAACATCGCCAACCAGATGGATGTGGCGGCTGAGGCACTGCGCCTGCCTTCATGGGATGCCCAGATCAAGAACCTGTCCGGCGGCGAGCGGCGCCGGGTGGCCATCTGCCGCCTGCTGCTGGAAAAGCCTGACATGCTGCTGCTGGACGAGCCCACCAACCACCTGGACGCCGAGTCGGTGGCCTGGCTGGAGCACTTTCTCCAGGATTATGAAGGCACAGTGGTTGCTGTCACCCACGACCGCTATTTCCTGGACAATGTGGCCGGCTGGATCCTGGAGCTGGATCGGGGCGAGGGCATTCCCTGGCAGGGGAATTACTCCAGCTGGCTGGAGCAGAAGGAGCAACGGCTGAAGAACGAGGCCGGTGCCGAGACTGCCCGGAAGAAGTCTATTGAGAAAGAGCTGGAGTGGGTGCGCCAGAACCCCAAGGGCCGCCATGCCAAGAACAAGGCCCGTCTGGCCCGGTTCGAGGAACTGAACAGCACCGAATACCAGAAGCGCAACGAAACCAACGAACTGTACATCCCCGCCGGACCCCGGCTGGGTGACAAGGTCATTGAGGTTAAGGATCTGTGCAAGAGTTATGACGGCCGCACATTGATCAAGGATCTGAGTTTCTCCGTGCCCAAGGGTGCCATTGTGGGGATCATCGGCCCCAATGGCGCCGGCAAGTCCACCCTCTTCCGGATCCTTACCGGGAAGGAGCGGCCGGATTCTGGCACGGTGACCGTGGGTGACACGGTGGTCCTGGCGGCGGTGGATCAGTTCCGGGATCACATGGACAACTCCAAGACGGTGTTTGAGGAGGTGGCCCAGGGTCGGGACGTGATCCGCATTGGCAACTACGAGATCCCCAGCCGCTCTTATATTGGCAAGTTCAATTTCCGGGGCACCGATCAGCAGAAGCAGGTGGGCCTGCTCTCCGGCGGCGAGCGGGGCCGGCTGCACCTGGCCAAGCTGCTGCAGATCGGCGGCAATGTGCTGCTGCTGGACGAGCCCACCAACGATCTGGACGTGGAGACTCTGCGGGCCCTGGAGAACGCCCTGCTGGAATTCCCCGGCAGCGCCATGATCATCTCCCATGACCGCTGGTTCCTGGATCGTATCGCCACCCATATCCTGGATTACCGGGATGACGGGGAGATCAGCTTCTTTGAGGGCAACTTCACCGAATACGAGGCCTGGAAGGTCAAGACCTACGGCGAGGACGCAGTGAAGCCCCGGCGTGCCAAATATGTGAAGATCAGCTGACGGCGCCGCCCCTCCGGGCGGGCATCAGAAGGAGGTTTTGTTTGATGAAAGTTTCAGTTCTGAACACCGCATGGGCCCTGTTGCTGGCCTGTGCCCTGGCCGGCTGCCAGTCCACCCCGGACACCGCCGGCGAGTCCCTGGAGGCGGGGAACTACAACCCGTCCCTGGCCATGACCGTGGCGGCCAACGCCATTGACTCCTGGCCCTTCAGCCCCATCAAGTTCGCCTACCGGCTGGGCGGCAGCACCGGCACCGACTCCAAGGGAGTCTGGACCCGGGCCATGGGCGAGGCCACCGTGCAGCGCTTCCAGAGTTTGGGCATGGAGTTTGTGGAGAACGAGTCCGAGGCGGACTACCTGATCACTACCACCCTGTTCGGGGAGGGGGATGAGGCTGCTAAGCTCTTTTCCGGCATTGATCCCGGAGTCAAGGTGCAGCAGAAGGGCAGCATCGGGATCTCCGTCCTGGATCGGCTGACCAACAAGCCGGTGTGGGAGGGGATCATCGAGGCTTACAGCGACTATCCCATCGCCACAGCCTCCCAGCGGCAGTTTGCCGCCCGGCAGCTCATCGAGCAGCTGACCATGCGCCTGCCCCAGGTCCAGTAGGACCTGTCATCCGGCCTTCCGGCGCCGGATCCCGGGGGTCCTGCTACTGGCAGATCCCCGGCTCTTTGCCGGGCAGATCATCAGTTTTCGCCTGGGAGTTCCCCAGGGTTCTTTGATTTGAGTCACATTAAAAATTCAGTATAATCCCAAGGCGGAAAGATCCTGACGGTTTTTCCGCCTGTTTTCTTTTTCTCCCCTGATCTGTCCCGGTCACAACCGGCGCCGGATCTGCCGTACCCGGAGTTCCCATGGACCGCATCCCGAACCTCAGCGCCGCCTCTTATTTTGTGGGTCTTGACATCGGATCCACCACCGTCAAGGCGGCGGTGCTGGATCGGGAAGGCACCGTGCTGTACCGGACCTATGTCCGGCATTACTCCCGGGTCAGGGAGACGGCGGCGGGGGTGCTGGAGGAGATCCAGCGGCGCTTCGGAGGCAAGGCGGCTCTGGGCTTCACCGGATCCGGTGCCCTGGCCCTGGCGGAGGAACTGGGGCTGCCCTTTTTCCAGGAGGTGGTGGCCTGCACCGCCATGGTGCGCCAGCTCCATCCCGGGGCGGATGCGGTGGTGGAGCTGGGCGGGGAGGACGCCAAGCTCACTTTTCTGGGGGACTGCCCGGATCAGCGGATGAACGAGACCTGCGCCGGGGGCACCGGCGCCTTCATCGATCAGATGGCCTCCTTCCTTCAGACTGATGCGGCGGGGCTCAATGATCTGGCCCTGGGCCACAAGTCCATCTATCCCATCGCCTCCCGCTGCGGGGTCTTTGCCAAAACCGACATCATGCCCCTGATCAATGACGGCTGCTCCCGGGAGGACATTGCCGCCTCGGTGCTCCAGGCGGTGGTGAACCAGACGGTCAGCGGCCTGGCCCGGGACCGGACATTGGAGGGGGAGGTGGTGTTCCTGGGGGGACCCATCCGCTTCCTGCCGGCGTTGCGTGACCGTTTCCGGGCCACGCTGCGCCATGTGGATCGGCCGGTGTTCCCCGATGACGGGCAGTATTATGTGGCCCTGGGCACGGCACTGCTTCTGCAGCGGACCTCCCCGGAGGTGACCGATCTGGCGGCGGCTGCGGCGGCCTTCCGCCGCCGGGCCGGCACCGACGGCATCGCCCGGCTGCCGCCCCTGTTTGCCGATCGCCGGGAGTACCGGGAGTTTCAGAGCCGCCACCGCCAGAGCTGTGTGACCCGGCGTCCCCTGGAGCAGGCCGCCGGCCGGGCATGGCTGGGGGTGGACAGTGGATCCACCACCATCAAGGCCTGTCTGATCTCTGACGAAGGGGAGATCCTGTACCAGCATTACGGATCCAACCGGGGCAATCCCCTGGAGTCGGCCCTGGGGATCCTCCGGGAGATCTACTCCCGGAGCGGCCCGGATCTGGTGATCGCCGGGGCGGCGGTCACGGGCTACGGCAGCGCCTTGCTGGCCGCGGCCCTGGGCTTTGATCATGATGAGGTGGAGACCGTGGCCCATTTCCGGGCGGCCCGGTTCTTTGAGCCCGAGGTGTCCTTTGTCTTGGACATCGGCGGCCAGGATATCAAGTGCCTGTGGATCCGCAACGGTGCCATCAGCCGGATCCAGCTCAATGAGGCCTGCTCCGCCGGCTGCGGATCCTTCATTGCCAACTTTGCCGAGTCCCTGCACATGCCCCTGGAGGAGTTTGTGCGCCGGGCCCTGTTCGGCCGCTCCCCGGTGGATCTGGGCACCCGCTGCACGGTGTTCATGAACTCCAAGGTCCGGGAGGCCCAGAAGGAGGGGGCCGCGGTGGCGGATATCGCCGCGGGGCTGTCCTATTCGGTGATCCGCAACGCCTGCCACAAGGTGATGAAGCTGACGGACGTCCGGTCCCTGGGGGGAAAGGTGGTGGCCCAGGGGGGCGCTTTCTTCAATGACTCCCTGCTCCGGGCACTGGAGCTCACCCTGGGGGTGCCGGTGATCCGGCCGGAGATCGCCGGCCTCATGGGGGCCTTTGGCGCCGCTCTTATCGCCCGGGACCGGGCCCGGGAGGGAGTGCCCTCGGGGCTGCCGGATCTGGCGGGGATCGCCGCCTTTTCCGTCCGCACCTCCACGGTGCGCTGCGGCCGCTGCGGCAACGCCTGCCTGCTGACGGTGTCCCGGTTTGCCGATCACCGGCGCTTTATCACCGGCAACCGCTGCGAGAAGGGCGGTGATCACAGCTCCCCGGCGGCCCTGAACCTCTATGCTTTCCGGGAGAAGCGGCTTTTTGACGACTACCGGCCCCTGAATGAGTCTGAGGCCCGCCGGGGGGTGATCGGCATTCCCCGGGCCCTGAACATGTATGAGAACTACCCCCTGTGGTTCACCCTCCTGACCGATCTGGGCTTTAGGGTGGTGCTGTCGCCGCCTTCGGGCAAGCAGCTGTTCTACCGGGGCTATGACTCCATCCCCTCCCAGACGGTGTGCTATCCCGCCAAGCTGGCCCACGGCCATGTCATCGCCCTGGCAGAGCAGGGGATCCGGAAGATCTTCATGCCCTGCATCTCCCGGGAGGAGAAGGAGGAAGGGACCACCTGCGGTGACTTCAACTGCCCGGTGGTGGCCGGCTACCCGGAGCTCCTGGCACGGAATGTCAGCGCCCTGGAAAGCCTGGGGGCGGAGCTGATCTGCCCTTTCCTTCCCCTGGATCCCGCAGTGCTGCCCCAGCGCCTTAGGAGCCTGGAGCTTTTTGCCGGCATTCCCCTGGAGGAGCTTAAACACGCCGTGGAGGCCGGCTTTGCCGAAATGGCCGCCTTCCGGGCGGACATGCGCCGATCTGGGGATCGGGCTTTGGAGGATCTTAAGAGCACCGGCAGGCTGGGGATCATCTTGGCCGGCCATCCCTACCATACAGATCCCGAGATCCACCATGGCATTGCGGACTTCATCGCCTCCACCGGGACGGTGGTGCTCACCGTGGACAGCGTGGCCCACCTTACCGGGGATCCGGCGGATCTTAGGGTGGTGAATCAGTGGGCCTACCATGCCCGGATGTACCGGGCCGGGGCCCTCCTGGCCTCCTGCGGGCCCAACATCGCTTTGCTGCAGCTGATCTCCTTTGGCTGCGGCATTGACGCGGTCACCGCCGATCAGCTGGAGGAGATCGCCGAGTCCAGCGGCCATCTGTGCGCTCAGATCAAGATCGACGAGGGTATGAACCTGGGTCCGGCCCGGATCCGGATCCGCAGCCTCATCGCCGCCATGCGGGAGCGCCTCAGCGGGCGCTTTGTCCCGGAGATCCCCGCTCCCGCCCCGGCTAATCCCCGCTTCACTCCGGAGATGAAGGCGACCCACACCCTGCTGATCCCCCAGATGTCCCCGGTGCATTTCCAGTTCATTGACGCGGTGTTCGAGTCCGAGGGTTACCGGGTGAAGGTCCTGGAACGCCTGGAGCCCGGGGATGTGGAGACCGGCATGCGCTATGTCAACAATGACGCCTGCTTCCCGGCGGTGGCGGTCATCGGCCAGATGATCCATGCCCTCCAGTCGGGGGAGTATGATCTGCAGCATGTGGCGCTGCTGATCAGCCAGACCGGCGGCGCCTGCCGGGCCACCAACTATGCTCCTTTCCTGCGGCGGGCCCTCCGGGAGGCGGGGCTGGGCCATGTGCCGGTGATCCCCATCTCCACCAGCGTGGATCCGGACAGTCCGGGTTTCCGCATGTCCCGGGGCGTGGTGAAGCGCATGCTTATCGGCATGCAGTATGCCGACATGCTCAACCGGATGATCAGCCGCATGGAGCCCTATGAGAAGGTTCCCGGATCCGTCAGGGAAATGGAGCGGAAGTGGGCGGTCCTGATCCGGGAGAACATTCTCTCCGGCAGTTTCACTAGGTTCTGCCTGAATGTCCGCCGGATGGTCCGGGACTTCGACCGGATTGAGCTGGTGACTGAGGAGCGCCGGCCCCGGGTGGGCATTGTGGGGGAGATCCTGCTGAAGTACCATCCTGATGCCAACCGCCATGTCACCGATCTGGTGCGCCGGGAGAACTGTGAGCCGGTGGTGACGGACATGCTGACCTTCTTCCTGTACTGCATGTATGATCACGTGTTCAACAGCCAGCAACTGGCAGGATCCCGGAAGAGCGGCCGGGCTGCGGCAGCGGCCATCCGTCTGGTGGAGCTGGCCTGCCTTCCCCAGCGTCTGGCCCTTAAGGCCAGCCGGCACTTTGATCCGCCGGTGAAGCTCCGGAAACTGCGCCAGGGGATCCGGGATCTGGTGTCCCTGGGGCATCAGTCCGGGGAGGGCTGGCTCCTTACCGCCGAGATGGTGCACATGCTGGAGACCGGCACTGACCGGATCCTGTGCGTCCAGCCCTTTGGCTGCCTGCCCAACCACATAACCGGCAAGGGCATGATCCGGGCCATCCGGAAGAAATACCCCCATGCTGCCATTACCGCTCTGGACTATGATCCGGGCACCAGCGAGATCAACCAGATCAACCGGATCAAACTGCTGCTCACCGATATCTGACTGTTCCGGCTGCCGGTGACTGGAGGCGCCTTTCTGGCTCTTGGGTGAGCGGATGCGCCTTTCTGGTTGCTGGTGACTGGATTAGCCTTTTTGGATACTGGGTGACCAGATCTCGTTCCCGGAGGCCCGTTCAGGGGATCGGCAGGGGACGGCTTTTGGGGGACTTTGAAGGGTTCCGGACCGGGTGCCGGGCTGGCGCTTCAGCCCTCCCGATCTGGCAGGCCGGCTTCGGCTCTCCGGATGCTTTCATGCACGGCGTCCCGGGCTTTCAGCAGCAGATCTGCCGAGGCGTCTTTCCTGGTGGCCTCCTGGCTCAGGATCCGGCGGAAGATCCGGGCTCCCGGGATCCCGGTGTAGAGATCCAGGATGTGCCGGGTGAGGGCACTGAGCTTGATCCCCTGGGAGGTGATCTCCCGGGCATAGGGCAGCAGCAGATCCACCACCTGATCCCGATCGGACACCGGATCGGACTGCTCCCCGAAGATCCGGCTGTCTGCCTGATGGAGCAGGAAGGGGTTCTGGTAGGCGGCCCGGCCCAGCATGACGCCATCGGTATTGCTGAGATGGTTCAAGGTCTCATCCAGATCCCTGATCCCGCCGTTGATGGTGATAAACAGATCTGGAAACTCCTCTTTGATCCTGTAGACCCGCTGATAGTCCAGGGGCGGGATCTCCCGGTTTTCTTTGGGTGACAGGCCGGAAAGCCAGGCCTTCCGGGCGTGGATGATGAAATGACGGCAGCCGGCACTCCGGAGGGTCTCCACAAAGCCCCGGAGAAATTCATAGCTGTCCTGGTGATCCACTCCGATGCGGCATTTCACCGTCACCGGGACGGAGGACGCAGCGGCCATGGCCCGGAAGCATTCCGTAGCCAGGGGGATGTCCAGCATCAGGGCGGCGCCGAAGCCTCCGTTCTGCACCCGATCTGAGGGGCAGCCCAGGTTCAGGTTGATGGCACTGTAGCCCTGCTCCGAGGCCCGGCGGCAGCAGAGGGCAAGTTCCTCCGGGCTGCTGCCTCCCAGCTGCAGGGTCAGGGGCAGTTCCTCCTCCCGGAAGGCCAGGAAATCCTCCCGGCCGTGGAGGATGGCGCCGGTGGACACCATTTCCGTGTAGAGCATGGTCCTGCGGGTCAGCAGGCGCCAGAAGATCCGGCAATGGCGGTCGGACCAGTCCAGCATGGGTGCGGTGCTCAGGCGGTCGCTGGTGTATTCCATGGTTGCTCCTCTGGTTGACTGATTATCCGGCCCGGCTCCGTCCGGGGCGGCGCCGGCAGGCTATTTTAGCCTGTCTTCCGGGTGCGGCGCCACCGGGGACCGCTCCGGGCCGCTGCCGCCGGGAACCTTTACCAACGCGGCCGCCGGAGTGTTCTTATCCGCAGCTGCCGCCGGTGATCTGTGCCAGCGCTGGTGCCGGGTGTCAATTCCGGATCTGCTGCCGGGACGAGTGTTCCAGATCAGATGCGGGGAGCCACTGCCGGATGCTGTCCCTTGGGCCCTCCCGGGCGCCGCCGCCGGGAGAACTACCGGGGCATGATCCTTCCTTCCCTTCCGTGACTTATGGTGTGCCTATGTGCCGTTTTCCCTTTCTGCTGAACCAGTCCGCCGGATCCGGAGCCTGTCCCGGGTGGATGTTTTCCGCTCTGCATGCCCTGGGATCTGCGGCCCTGGGGGCACTGCTCCTCTCCGGATGCCTGGGAGCTCCCCGGGTGGTCTCCGACTGGGCCGGGATCGAGCTGCTGGAGGACGGGGATGTGTGGACCGGTCGGGGGTATACCGTCAGGACGGAGAATGTGGCAGCCCTGAGCGCCGATCCCGGCACGGTAACCCCGGGGAAGGATCCGGGCACCTTTGTCTACCATTATCCACGGGAGAAGCTGGCCGATCACAGTGCCGTGTTCCCCCTGGCGGTGGACTTCAGTTATGAGACCCCGGAGGGGAAAAGGTTTCAGCGGCGCCTGCGCCTGGCGGAGCAGGATCCCCTGCTGCATTACCAGTGGCACCTGTATAACAACGGCACGGACTTTTTCGGGACAGCTAGTCCGCCCCGGAAGGGCCTTGATCTGAACATTGTCCCTGCCTGGGGGGCGGTGACCTCCCAGGGGGAGCCGATCACCGGCCGGGGCGTCCTGGTGGCGGTGCTGGATCTGCCGGTGGATCTGGAGCATGAGGATCTCACCTCCCGGATCATCCCGGTGCCGGCGGAGCCGGGACTGGACAAGGTGAACCAGGGGATCGTCCTGGACAATGTGAACAAGACCCGGGGCGGCGAGCTTCACGGCACCTCGGTGGCCTCCCTGATCGCCGCCGATGGTTTCAATGGCCGGGGGATCCGGGGCATAGCCTGGGAGTCCCGGATCTATTCAGTGAATGCGGTGCCCCTGCCTTATGAGAAGGCTCCCAGAAACGGCGGGGAGATGCTCCTTGAGGCTCTGAGGGCGGTGCTCCGGATCCCGGAGACCGGTGTGGTCAACGCCAGCATCGGTCCCACCCTGGTGGCGGAGAATGACGGCAGCGGTGAACTTATCAGGGAGCTTGCCCGGCGCCGGATCCCGGTGATCCATGCCGCCGGGAATGAATACCAGCTGACTTCCTGGGAGCGGGATGAGATCAACCGCCGCTGCCGGAAGGCCGGGACGGACTGTATGAGCTCTGTCACCGGGGCTCTTTCCCGCTCCCCCCTGGTGGTGAACGTGGCGGCGGTGAACGCCTCCGGGGAAAAATCCTCCTCGTCCTCCACCAGCCCCAATATGTGGGTGGCTGCTTTTGGCGGGGAGGACGGCCACACCCTTAGGGGCGGCGGATCCCCGGGAATTGTGGCGGCGCTGTCCAGTTACAGCTGTGACCGGAACGCCTATGATCGGGACGGGGACCGCTCCCTGTGGCGCTCCCGGGGAGATCAGAGCTGCCATTACACCGCCCGGATGAAGGGCACCTCCGCAGCGGCGGCGGAGATCACCGGGATTGTGGCATTGCTGAAGCAGATCAGCCCCGCCTTCACGGTATCCCAGATCCGGTATCTCCTGGCGGCCGGGGCCCGGAACGATCTGGCGATCCCCTCCCTGGTCTATGATCCGATCTATCACCCGGAGAAGCATTTTGTCATCGATCCCGGCTGGCAGAGTAATGCTGCCGGGATCCGTCATTCTCCCCGGTTCGGCTTCGGCCTGGCGGATGCAGGCGCCACTGTCAGGGCGGCCTTGGCCTGCGGCAGTGATCCCGCCTGCCGGATCCGGGAGGAGGCACCGGAGAAACTGGAGGCCCGGGTGTCCTCCTGCCATCCCCTGGAGCAGGGGTGCGAATGCTCCTTCGGTCCTCTTCAGCCTGGGGGCGCCGGGGGCGGGGGAGCAGAGTCCTCCGGTGGCGGGGGAGCAGAGCCCCCAGGAGCGGGGGAGGTGCTGGAGACGGAGAGCGCAGAGCTGATCTTCGGTCGGATCCTGCCAGATCACATGGCGGGCAGTTTCCGGGGTTTCCGGGAACTGGCATTGCATGTGCTGCCCTTCTACACTGAGCTCCAGGCGGAGCTCTATTCTCCTTCCGGGAACATGAGCGTGATCAAGCCGTCCCTGGCTTCCTGGCTCCCGGCGCCTTTTCTGGGCAGCTATGATCAGAGCCGGAGGATTGGCATGGGCAGTGGGATCTTCTACCGGGAGCGCCTTGAGGGCTCCGGTGTCTGGAAATTGCATCTCCGGGGAGCCTCCTGCCCGGGCCCGGAGGCCGGGGAGGAGGACTATCCGGTGCTCCGGGTGGAGGCTTACCGGATCCGGAAGTGACGGAACGTACTGGAGGGAGGCTTTCCGGATCTGGAAATGAAGATCGCTCCGGGCATCTGGCAGATGAACGTAAAAGTGTGACAATGATCGTTGCAGTCAGGGGCTGATCTGCAGATAATCACCCTTCTGTTTCAAAATTGGCGTTTTCACGGGAGGGAATGATCATGAAGATCCTCTTTTGGCTGCTTCCTTCGGCTCTGCTGGCTCTGTCTGCAACCTGCTCCGCTGAAATGGTGTGTCTTAACGGCAAATGCCACAATGTGGTCGACATGGGCGGCGGCTATGTGTCGGTTGACGGTGAGATGCACCATATCAACAGGAATGGCTCCACCACCACCATTGACAACCACACCTACCAGGATTTCGGTGGCGGCTTCTATTCCAAAGACGGCAGAATGCACACCCACCAGGATATCGGCGGCGGCTACTTTCTCCAGGACGGTGAACTGAACCACATCCAGCGGTACTGAGAGACGTAGTTTCCGAAGATTGGTTTCCGGGCGGCCTCTGAGGCCCACAGGAACGGTCTGATTTCACCGGATCGGTGCCGGATCTGCTCAGAGCGCCGCCGTAGGAGCCTTTTCTCCGGGCTTTTCCCAGGATCTGGAGTCTTTGTGCGGCTGGGCATGCAGCCTCTCATGCTGACACGGCCGCCTCTGACGCGCCGCAATATCTTTCACCTTTTCTCTGAGTTGCTGGCTGATCTGGCCGCAGCCGTGTTTCCGGAAAGCCGCCGGCACTGCTGTCCGGGGGAAACTGCCCGGGGCAGAGCCTGCCTTTCCGCCTTTGCCCCTGCTTCCCATTTGCACTGATGAGCAGTGACTGCCGGCAGGCCGGGGAAATGAGTCTCATTCCGATCCTGTGCCCTCAGCAGCATAACTCCCCGCTAAAGTTGAGATGTTGGGGGAAATTCCTTAACATCAGATCAGAAGAAAAGGGACCCTCCGCTGGCGGCAGCCGTGGATCCCTTCAGCAGAGTTTGCCCAGCCAGCATTAATGGCCACATGTGGCCATGAATTTGAGGATTCGTCATGTCCGGAAGTGAAGTTCAGCTGCTGAATTCACCCTATGGTGAAGCCACATATGAATTGTTCCGGAAACTCAGAAGAGCTTTTGCAGATAAAAGCGGGATGATCGGTGTTCTTGATGATATCGGCACAACCAGATATCCCGTTCTGCTGCGTCCCAGACGTTTTGGCAAAAGCACCTTTGTTCAGATGCTGAAATGCTTTTACGACCTTTCCTATAAGGACAGGTATGAGGAACTGTTTTCAGGAACTGACATCTACCAGAAGCATCTGCCAAGCCACAATACCTATCATGTGCTGGATCTGGATTTCTCCGGCGTTTCCGGGCTGGATCTCGGGACTTTGATCGAGAGTTTTATCGTTGCCATCAGAAGCGGGATCACCAATTTCAGGAGACGCTACCGGGATTTTGTATTTGCTCCCAGGCCGGAAGAGGAAAAAATGCCTTCTTCCTATATCAAATCATTTATCAATGCCTACAGTGATTACTCTCCAACGCAGTCACTGTATGTGATGATTGATGAATACGACAATTTTGCCAGCAGTCTGCTTCACTGCAATCTGGAACTGTTTAAAACAGTCACCGGTGCCGGCGGGTTTGTCAAGGATTTCTATGCGGCCATCAAGGACGGCGCCAAGACCTGTGTTTACAAAACCTTTATTACAGGTGTGTCATCAGTGTCCCTTGACTCCCTCACTTCCGGATTCAATATATCCCTGAATGTGACCTCAGATGCGGGCTTTAACGAATACGCCGGTTTTACCGAGGCTGAACTGAAAAAGATGATCCCGCAACTGGTGGATCTGCGGAAAATCGGTGCTACCGCCGAAGAAGTGATTTCCATGATGAAACCGGTTTACGACGGATACTGCTTCAGCACTGAAGCCTCGGGTACCGTGTATAACTCGTCAATGTGTCTGTACTATCTGACCAGGATGAGAAAACTGGGCCGGCTTCTCGCCCCTGAAAAATGCCTGGATCCGGCTTCAGATCATGATGGCTCTAATCTGCGGCTGCTTTTTGACTTGGCTGAAAAAGATCTTGCTGACGAGATTATTGATACCTACCTGGCGGGCAACACCTTCAGAGTTGATGCTCTTGCGGATAAGATCAATTTAAACAAGTCGTCCAAATATGACAGGATCAAGTTGCTGTCAATGCTTTATTATCTGGGGTACCTGACTATTGATCCTGACTTTTCCGATGACAGTGCGGTGATCTTGAAGATCCCCAACCTGTATGTGTCGAAAGTGTTTGCCCAGTGCACAGTGGATCGGCGTTTACTGCCCAGCTGCCTGTTTAATGAACAGACACTTGATGTGTCTTCCCTGCTGGCTTTTCAGGATGATCTTTCTTCCTTCGCTTCCTCCTGCACTGCGTTTTTAAGCACGATCTTCACCAATCAGGTTCTTTCCCATATGAGTGAGATGGCCCTGAATCTGGTTCTTCATGCAAAACTCAATTCCCTGTCCGGTGTTAACTCCGTGCCGGCTTTAATGGCTGAGATGCAGAAATCCCTCCGGGTTGCCGGTGAGGGTGAAATGTATGCTGATCTGGTCATCACAGTTGATAATGGCATCGGGAATAAATGCATCTACCTTATCGAACTGAAGTACTCTTCCAAATCTGAAGCCTCAGAAGCCAGCCTTGAACGCCTAAAAAAGAAGGCCGTCCAGCAGGTCCTTCTCTACCAGTCAGCCCTGGAATTCCGGGGAAAGCAGGTAAAGTCCTATGCTATGGTTTTTGCGGGATCTGAATGTGTGCACTGCGTAAGGGCAGGGAGTTAAGGCTGTTTTGCATCCCGGCCTCTGCTGGGATCTTAAGCTTTCAGACTGCCTGCTTCCGGCTTTTCCCCAAGTCCCGGAGTTTCCTGCTGTCGGACGGCACTGGTGCTCTTAGGGCGATCCTTCACCTTTCACGGTCTCCGGATCTCCAGTGCAGACTGTTCTCTTTTTCCTGGACACGGATCCTGTTGCTGGCTGCATGCTGGTGAACGGCTTCGGCTTCCCTGCCGTAACCGCTCCCCTTTTCAGATCAGGTTGGCCGGAATGAAACTCTGATCTTCCGTGATGGGGTAGGGCCTGCCGATCATGCAGATGATCCCGCCGTTTCCCAATGTGCGCCCGCCCTTAGGGAGCATTGCAAATTCCTGGACAATCCTGGGATCTGGGCGGGCGGACATTTTGATCTCAAGGGGATGAAGGATCCCGTTTTGCTCCAGGATCAGATCGATTTCCCGCTGCTCCCGATCCCGGTAGTAGGACATCAGTGCTTTTGCCGGGGCATAGGTGTTGTTGCGCAGTATCTCTGCCACCGCATGGTTCTCAAAGTAGTGCCCGGCAACCGCACTGTTCATCAGGGCATCCCTAAGGGGCCAGGATGCCAGATGGGCACAGAGTCCGGTGTCGCAGAAGTAGAGTTTTGGATTGCGGATCATCCTTTTCAGATCGTTGCCTGAGTAGGGCTCCAGCAGGTAGATGATCCCCATGTCCTGGAGTATTTTGAGCCAGTTCCTGGCGGTGGACCCGGAGATCCCGGCAGCCTCAGCCAGCAGGCTGTAGTTCACCTGCTGGCCGCATAATGCCGCACATGCCCGGATGAAGCGGTGGAAGCTTGTGGTGTCGGTGACACCGTTGTCCTCCACGGCGTCGCGCATAAGGTAACTGTCCACATAGGAATTCCAGTATTCCTCAGCCTGCTCGCTGTCCATCCCAAGGCGTGCGGGCATGCCGCCGCGCCAGATATGGGTGTAGATCTCTGCCGCGTTGTTCTCAGGGAACAGCCGGCTGCGGCTTTTCAGGACCTGAAAGGAGAAGTCCATCGGCTCTTCTGGCAGGATCCCGGCAATTTCCCGCTGGGAGAGACTGTACATCCGGAGTATGCAGATCCTGCCGGCAAGTGAGTCGCCTGCCTGCTTGAGCATCCTCATGCTCCAGGTTCCGGAAAGCCAGAACAGCCCGCATTCCTCGGTGTTGTCGCACAAGATCTTGATAGTCTCGAAGAGTTCGGGTGCTTTTTGGATCTCATCGATGAGGATCGGTGGCTGGTGGATCTGGAAGAACAGTTCGGGATCCTTCCTGGCAAGTTCCCGATCATCGAATTTGTCCATGGTCACATAGTTGCGGTTCTGACCTTTGGCCAGGTGTCTGAGCATGGTGGTCTTGCCAGTCTGCCGCGCTCCGGTGACCATAATGGCTTTGAAGGCGGAGTTCATTGCCAGGAACTTGCGTTCCAGTTCGCGGTGAATGTATTCCATGGTTTTATCTACATCCGTGCTGGACAGACTGAGAGAACGTTTTTTTGACTGGGCATGAAGACATGTTCGTTGCGGCGACTATGCCTTGTCTGGTACTGCTGATCAGATGCCGGCGCAGCAGGTTTCCAGAGAGGGCAGCCGATCAGGCGCCGATCCTGTGCACTGCTGCTTTCTTGGTTTTGTGTGGGAGCCTTGCCTTAACCCGCTGTTGCGGCTTCTTTTTTTTCAGTAGCAGACAGGCTTTCCCTGCATTTTACGGCTTATTTCAGCGGCTGGTCAGAGCAGATTCGCAATGCCGTTGATCGCATAATCGCAGAGTCCAAAGAACATAAGCACCACGAAGAGCATCGCTATTATGCCCACGCACAGCAGAATGGTGGTGATGAGTGCGACGGTGACCATGGAAAATGAGCCTTTGAAGAATTCCTGCGCTCCGGAATACACGTCGGTGCTCAGAAATTTTCTGCCGACAAAATGAGTTAGCAGATCTGAATTGGAGTATTCTGAAGATCCTGAGCGGAAAATTTCTCCTGAGAGTAACGCAACTTTGAACTAATGACGGATTATTTCTGCCCGCATGCTTGATCCACCTCATAATGAAAATTTATGGTCACAATAGTCGATTTTAAGTGTAAATTTGTGACGGATGTAGAAAATTGCGCAGATCAATATAGTTCTTGATCAGGGGCTTTCGTAATTGCCAGAAACCCCTGAGGGACACCACCCCAAATTCTCCAGCAAGTTGTTGGACTTTTGGGGTGTCCGTCCTCAAGTCGGTCTTGGACAGGATCAAAAAAAAACTCCCTTCCGGGAGTTTTTTTTTTTGTACTTTGAAACTTCAGATGAACTGTCGCTTTAGAAGATGTTCTTGAACACCAGGATTGCCCAGCAGACGATGAAGGCCAGGGAGATCAGGGCGGCCAGTCCGTAGATCACCAGGTGGTGCAGGGTACCCACATGGACGTTGAGATCATGCAGGGTGTGGTACACACGGTGCAGGGCGTGCCAGGTGCACAGGATCATCAGGGAGATGAACACCAGGCTGGGCAGGGGTGACAGGATGATCTCGCCGAACATCACGGTGTCAGTCAGGCTGTGGGTCAGACCCATGGTAGCCAGGATGATCACCGGCAGGGCAATGGCCACGACCATGCCACCGGCGCCGAACAGCCCCCAGTAGATAGGCTCGTCAGAGCGGTCTTTTCTAAACATTTGAAATTCTCCAGTTGGTGCCTCCCGGCCAGTTCATGCCGGACCGGGCGGCACTGATTGTTGCTTCTTTACTTCCCGATGTAATCTTGAACCAGCTTACTGACGTCTTTCATGGTGTCGCCGTTGGGCATGCTGGAAGGATCCTGGCTTTCAACGATTGACTTCACCAGTCCGAAGGGTGAAAGCAGCCGTCCCAGGAGCTCAGGATAATAGAAGAGCACAATTCCGCCCACGGTGACGCCGAGCAGGGCGGCAAACAGGAGGATCACCAGGTACTTGCCGTCCAGGAGCTTGTAAAGTCCGGACTTGGTGTCCTTGACGATGACCCGCAGGGCCTTGGGCATCAGGGGGAACCAGGTGAAGGCGTGATAGAGCACAGCCACCAGCACCAGGGCGTTGAAGGCAATCATCACCGGATGTCCCAGGAAGGAGGCGAACTTCCACAGTCCGTTGGCTCCGGTCAGGGCGGCAATGTAGAATCCCAGCATCTCCAGCACGAAGGCCAGCACCAGCAGACAGGTGCCTTCCCGCAGCATGTAGGCGGTGTAGAATCCCTTCTTGGTCCACCATGTGGAATCCACCGGGCGGACATAGGGCTGACGGGTTGATTTTTCTAAATCCATCTTTATTCTCCCTTCTTCTTAAACATGGAGATAAGGTAGTCCTTGGCGCTCTCCACCTTGCCCAGCTGGATGGCTGAGGCGGGATCCACGCCCTTGGGGCAGCACTCGGAGCAGTAGCCCACAAAGGAGCAGCTCCACACGCCGGTGTCCTGGTTCACCAGCTTCATGCGCTCTTCCTTGCCGCCGTCACGGCTGTCCTCGTTGTAACGGTAGATCAGGGTCAGTGCGGCCGGTCCCAGGAACTCCTTGTTGAGCTTGTACTGGGGACATGCTGCATAGCAGATGCCGCAGTTGATGCACATGGAGAACTGGCGGTACTTCTCCAGCTGGGCAGGGGTCTGGATGTACTCTCTCTGCTCGCCGGGCTGGGACTCGCCCTTCTTGGGAATGATGTAGGGCTTGATCCGCTCCAGCTTCTCGATGAAGTCGGACAGATCCACCACCAGATCCCGCTCCACCGGGAAGTTGGCCAGGGGCTCAATGCGCATTTCCTGACCGGCATAGTCTCTGAGGAAGGTTTTGCAGGCCAGCTTGGGCACGCCGTTGACCATCATGCCGCAGGAGCCGCAGATAGCCATGCGGCAGGACCAGCGGAAGCTTAAGGTGGGCTCCTGTGTGTCCTTGATGGAATTCAGGGCCTCCAGGAGGGAAGTCTCCCGGGTGTACTCCACCTCAAAGCTCTGATCCCAGGGCTCCCGATCCTGTTCGGGACGGTAGCGCTGAACTGTTATCTTGATCTTGTCAGCCATTACTGGTTACCTCCGTTGTTCTGGGCAGCGGCTTTGGCTGCCTTTTCTGCATTTTCCGCCTCAATACCGTAAACACGCTTTGCAGGAGGAAGCTTGGTGATTTTGACATCGCTGTAGGTGATGCTGGGTGCCCCGTCCGGATTGTAGGTGGCCAGGGAGTGCTTCAGGAACTGCTCGTCGTTGCGCTCCGTGAAGTCCAGTCTCTGGTGGGAGCCCCGGGACTCGGTGCGGTTCAGTGCTGAGTAGGCCATGGCCTCGGCGTTGCCCAGGAGGAAGCCCAGCTCAATGGCGGTGAGCCAGTCGGTGTTGAAGATGGTGGACTGATCGTTGATCTTGATGTTCCGGTAACGCTCCTTGAGGGCGGTGAGCTTGTCGATGGTCTTGCGGATGGATTCATCGGTGCGGTAGATGCCGATACCCTCCTCCATGGCGTCGCCCATTTCGTTGCGGATCTGGGAGACGGACTCGGAGCGCTCGCCGCTGACCAGGGACAGAGCCTTGTCCAGGGACTCCTGGGCGATCTGGGTCAGAGGTGCGGTGTCGGTGTGCTCGTTCTCAGCGGCGAACTTGGCAGCCTCCTCGCCGGCCACCCGGCCGAAGACCACGGTTTCAACCAGGGAGTTGGAGCCCAGGCGGTTGGCGCCGTGGATGCCCACGGAGGCGCATTCGCCGGCGGCGTACAGGCCTGCAATGCGGGTGCCGGTGCGGCCGTTGGTCTCAATGCCGCCCATGGTGTAGTGGACGGTGGGACGCACAGGAACCGGCTCCTTCACCGGATCCACGCCCACATAGGCCCGGGCCAGCTCGCAGATGAAAGGCAGGCGCTCCTCCAGGTAATCAGCGCCCAGATGGCGCAGATCCAGGTTGACCACATCGCCCAGGTGGGTCTTGATGGTGCGGCCCTTCTGCTGCTCCTGCCAGAATGCCTGGGACACCCGGTCACGGGGACCAAGCTCCATGTATTTGGACTTGGGCTGACCCAGGGGAGTCTCAGGGCCCAGACCGTAGTCCTGGAGATAGCGGTAGCCGTCCTTGTTGGTCAGCACGCCGCCCTCGCCCCGGCAGCCCTCAGTCATGAGGATGCCGCAGCCGGGCAGACCGGTGGGATGGTACTGGACAAACTCCATGTCCCGGAGGGGCACACCGTGGCGGTAGGCCAGGGCCATACCGTCGCCGGTGACGATGCCGCCGTTGGTGTTGAAGCGGTAGCAGCGGTTGGACCCGCCGGTGGCGATGATCACGGACTTGGCCTGGATCATGCGCACCACGCCGTTCTGCATGTCCAGAGTGACCACGCCGTACACCTGGTTGTCCCGGACCAGGAGATCCAGGACGAAGTGCTCGTCGTAGCGGATGATGGACTTGTATTTGGTGGAGGTCTGGAACAGGGTGTGCAGCATGTGGAAGCCGGTCTTGTCAGCGGCGAACCAGGTGCGGGGGACCTTCATGCCGCCGAAGGGGCGGACGTTGATCCGGCCGTCAGGCTTGCGGCTCCAGGGGCAGCCCCAGTGCTCCAGCTGATACAGCTCACGGGTGGTGTTGTGCACAAAGTAATCCACCACGTCCTGCTCGCACAGCCAGTCACCGCCGGCCACTGTGTCATGGAAATGGTAATCCAGTGAGTCGTCGTCCCGGACCACGCCGGCGGCTCCGCCTTCGGCGGCCACGGTGTGGCTGCGCATGGGATAGACCTTGGAGATCAGGGCCACCTTCAGATCCGGATTGAGTTCGGCGGCTGCTATGGCAGCGCGCAGACCGGAACCGCCTGCGCCGACGATGGCGACATCAGCCTTAACTACGTCCACTTCTTCCTCCTAATGAATGAAAGACTGTTGATAGATAATTGGCGCCCCCGGTGAAAAGGCTCTCCGGAGGCTGTGAAACGGTAATCAGAATGCGGTAAATTTTAGCAAGAAACCGCCTCTTTTTGAAACAGAAAATAGCCAGCCGCCGGGCGGGGATCCCTGTTCCGGAGGGACTTTGGCGGGAGACTGGCGGGGCGGTGGCGCCGCCCTCAGACCGCACCCTCCAGGATCTCCGCCAGCTGATCCAGGTTCTTTTTGCCGAACACCGGCTTTCCGGAGTTGATGATCATGCAGGGCACGCTCATGACCGCATACTGCTCCCGGAGCTCCGGGAAATGGTTCAGATCAAACATCTCCGCGGTGATCAGGGGATTGAGGGTGGCGGCCCGGTGGGCGGCCATGACGGTCTCCGGGCACATGGTGCAGGACAGGGACACCAGCACCTGGATCTGCACCGGGCGGCTGATCCGGCGGATCCGCTCCGCAGTCTCGGGGCTGACGGCCTGGCCAGGCCCTCCGGTGTTGTAGACGCCGATGACAAAGGAGTTGAGCTCATGGCCCCCGGGCACCGCATGGAAGAAGATCCCGGAGCTGGATCCGTCCTGACGCAGCAGCTCCAGGGCCGGGGTCCGGATCCCGGGGTGCTTCTCCTGGAGCCCGGCGGCGGTGCCGAAGGAGGTGGCTAGGTTCGGGGACAGATCCTCCAGCTCCCCGGCAAAGGAGCGCATGAGGCCGGACAGGGCGCTGTCATCCTCCCAGAGCTTGGCGGTGACGGTGCTTGCCATTTTGCCGAAGACTCCGGCCAGCTGGCTGCGGATCTGGCTGTCCAGGAGGCGGCCGTCCCCGGAGGCGTTCTCCTCACTGCCGGGGTTCTCCCGGGACTCATTCCGGTTCTCCTCCGGGGCGGTGTCCTTCTTCCTTTCCGGGGCGTGGACGGTGAGATCCCCGATCCCCAGCTTCTCGTGCAGGGCCTGGACCTCCTTCTCCAGCACCGTGGCGGCGGTGGCTCCATCGGCCACGGCGGTGACCACCTGCCGGAGATCCTTGGCCCGGAGATCCCCGGCGGCGCAGATCCCGGGAACCACGGTGCGGCAGCGCTCATCGGTGATCACGCAGCCGCTGCTGTCCCGGGTGATCTCCGGGGGTAGCCAGCCGGTGCTGGGCTCATAGCCGGCAAAGACGAAGACGCCAAAGTTGCCGCCGTCAGCGGCATGATACTCCTCGGTCTCTCCGGTGACATTGTTCCTGAGGACAGCCCGATCCAGGATCCCGTCCCCTGACACCTCCTGGATTTCCGTGTTGAAGCGCACGCTGATCTTGGGATGGTGCTCCAGCTCCTCCACGGCGGAGCGGGCGCAGGAGAACTCATTGCGCCGCACCAGGATGGTGATCTTGCTGGCGTACTTGGCCAGGAAGATGCTCTCCTCCACGGCGGCAAAGCCCCCGCCCACCACCAGCACCTCACGGCCGGTGAAGAACTCCCCGTCGCAGGTGGCGCAGTAGGCCACGCCCCGGCCCTGGAACTCGGCCTCGCCCCTGAACCCCACCTTCCGGGGGCTGGCCCCGGTGGCGATGATCACGGAAAGGGCCCGGATCTCCCCCCGGGAAGTGTGGAGCACGCGGATCTCCTGGGACAGATCCAGGCTTCTGACCTCGGCGGACATGAACTCGGCGCCGAAGGACTCTGCCTGGCGCCGCATGCGCTCGGTAAGCTCCTTGCCGCTGCATTTCTCCACTCCCGGGTAGTTCACCACCTCAGAGGTGATGGTGATCTGGCCGCCGATGCGATCCTTCTCCAGCACCAGGACCCGGTATCTGGCCCGGGCGGCGTAAATGGCGGCGGAAAGACCTGCGGGGCCTGCGCCCACAATGGCAAAGTCATAGAGGCTGCTGTCTGTGTTCATGGGATGCTTCTCACTGGCGGGAACGGGAGGGAGGGGAGGATCCCCGGAATAAGGCCGGGGACCGGGAAAGGGGGACCGATCTGCTGTCCCCCGGGGGTGTGTCAGATGAGGCCCACCAGATCCAGGCTGGGCTTCAGGGTCTCGGCACCGGGCTTCCACTTGGCGGGGCAGACCTGATCCCCGTGCTCGGCCACAAACTGGGAGGCCTGGACCTTGCGGAACAGCTCGTCGGCGTTGCGGCCCACATTTCCGGCGTTGACCTCATAGGCCACGATCTTGCCCTCAGGGTTCACCACAAAGGTGCCCCGCTCGGCCATGCCCTGGGACTCGATCATCACGTCAAAGCCCCGGGCCAGCGTACCGGTGGGATCAGCCAGCATGGGATATTTGATCTTCTGAATGGTCTTGGAGGCGTCGTGCCAGGCCTTGTGCACGAAGTGGGAGTCGCAGGAGACGCTGTAGATCTCGCAGCCGATCTTCTTGAACTCCTCATATTTGTTGGCCAGATCCTCCAGCTCAGTGGGGCAGACGAAGGTGAAGTCTGCCGGATAGAAGAAGAACACGGCCCATTTGCCCAGCACGTCCTTTTTGGTGACTTCCCTGAAGGAGCCGTTGTCGTAGCACTGGACGGTGAAATCGATGATATCCTTACCGATTAATGACATAAAGAACCCTCCCTTTGCGGTGGTGTTGGTTGTACATGTTGTGTCTGAACTGCGCCATTATGACAAAATGTATGGTGGCAGGGAAACACCTTCCCCCGGTGCACACCCGGATCTGTGACGCCGCCGACAGGGGCAGGAAGCCCTGTCCATGTTTGGAGCCGTGAGGCGGTGGTTTGGGGCTGTCTGTGTCCTGTGAGCGGCGGCGGCTCTTGCAGGGGAGATGCCGGTGTCTGGCGGGAAACGGTTCCCGGGGCGGAAGAACTCCGGGACGGGGCAGAGGTCGGTGGAGGTGTTGTGGGGAATTTTCACGGGCGGGCCGGCGGAAGTGATCTGGGCTCTTTCCCGGGCGGCGGGATCAGGCGGCGAGCACAGGGCGCTGGATCAGGATTAGAAGCATAAGATCCGTGTAACGGCAGATCTGCAGAAAGAGCCGTGACGGATGATGAAGAAAAGATGATGAAGAGGGTGTGAGATTCAAGTGCTTTGATGATATGGAGCGGGAAACGGGGATCGAACCCGCGACATCGACCTTGGGAAGGTCGCGTTCTACCACTGAACTACTCCCGCATCAGGAGGTGAGCCTCTGGGCGCTGATCCGGCCAACTGGCTACGATCGTTATACTACATTCAGCGCCGGACAGGTGCAAGCATTATTTTGCGCCGGGACGGGGCAGCGGTTGCCGTTGACTGTTTTCTGAGCGCAAAGCCCATGACACTGAGATCATAATGAGCCTGAGGTCAGAGAGAGTGACAGGTAGAAATGAGAATAGAAGGAGGAAAATGGAGAAGAAATCTGGAGCGGGAAACGGGGCTCGAACCCGCGGCATCAACCTTGGCAAGGTTGCACTCTACCAACTGAGTTATTCCCGCAACGCGACAGTGAGAATTATAAGGATTTCATCTCGCATTGCAAGGGCTTTTTGTGATCTCCGTTGTTTTTGCCGGGAAACTACCCCGGGTGCCCGGGATCTTCCTGATCACGGGTTACCGGAAGTTGGCGGGTGCCGGATCAGAGGTGGAAGAAGTTCTGGCGGTAGAAGGCCAGCTCCGCCACGGATTCCCGGATATCGCTCAGGGCCTCATGGCGCTTTTCTTTGGGGAACTCGGTTCCCGGGGCCCAGCGGGTCACCAGCTCCTTGATGCTGCTGACGTCAATGTTGCGGTAATGGAGGTAGCGGTCGATGTAGGGCAGGTGCTTGATGATGAAGCGCCGATCCTGCCAGATGCTGTTGCCGCACAGGGGGGAAGCCCCCATGGGCACATGAAGCTGCATGAAGGAGATCACGGTGTTCATGCAGGTGAACTCGTTGTCCTCGCTGACCCGCACCCGGTCAATGAGCCCGGAGGCGGTGTGGGTCCGGGTGTTCCACTCATCCATCTGGGCCAGGATCTCATCCTCCTGGTGAATTACCACCGTGGGACCCTCCGCCACAATGTTCAGCTCCTTGTCGGTGATGAGCACGGCCAGCTCCAGAACTTTGTCCTTTTCCGGATCTAGACCGGTCATTTCCAGATCCATCCAGACCAGGTTGTTTTTGTCCTGCATACAGTTCTCTCCCTGACCAAATGCCCTTAACCGGAAGCCGGAGCGGTGCTATTATGGCACGGATTGACGGTTTTGGCACCGCACTCCTTTACGGAATGACGGCGCCGCCAGGATCCACAAGCCGGGAGGACCATGGCCAGAAAGCTCAGCAGGAAACAGGAGAACCGGATCCGGGAAGGCCGGCAGCGCCGGATCGATGAGTTCACCGCTGATCCCTCCACGTTACGGGAGGGCGTGGTGATCAGCCGTTACGGCAGCCAGGCGGACATTGAGGATCGGGAGGGCACCCTCCTCCGCTGCGGGATCCGCCGCACTGTGGGCACCCTGGTGTCGGGGGATGAGATCCTGTGGCGTCCGGCGGTTCCCGGTGAGGGCGGCACGGACACTGTGGAGGCGGTGCTGCCCCGGAAGAGTTTGCTGCAGCGGCCGGATTTTTACGACGGCCTCAAGCCGGTGGCCGCCAATATCGAGGTGGCTGTGGTGGTGGCCTCCGCCGTGCAGCCGGAACTGTCCACCAACATCATTGACCGGTATCTGGCTGCCTGCGTCCATGCCGGGATTGAGGCGGCGGTGATCATCACCAAGACCGATCTCCTTCCGGATCCCGGGGATGAGGATCGCCTTCGGGAGCGGCTGTCCTTTTATGGGGAGCCCCATGTCCGGCTGTTTCTGGCCAGCTCTGCCACCGGCCAGGGGATCTCGGCGCTCCGGGATTTCCTTTCCGGGAGGCGGTCCCTTTTGGCGGGGCAGTCGGGGGTGGGCAAGTCCTCCCTGCTCAATGCCCTGCTGGGGAGCGCCGCCGCGGAGGTGGGGGCGGTGTCGGATGTTTCAGGTCTGGGGCAGCACACCACCACCTGCACCCGGTTGTACCGTTTTCCGGATGGAGGAACCATCCTGGACTCCCCGGGGGTGCGGGAGTTTGGGCTGTGGCACCTGTCCCGGGAGGATCTGATCCGGGGCTACTGGGAGTTTGCCCCGTATCTGGGTACCTGCCGCTTCAAGGACTGCCGCCACCAGAACGAGAAGGGCTGCGCCGTGCGCCAGGCGGTCGCAGAAGGCCAGATCAGCCCGGAGCGCTATGACAACTACCTGCGGATCCTGGAAGATCAGGAGCAGGTGCGCTCCCGGGCCGGCTTCCGCCGGGCCTGCACTGATCCCGCCGGGAGGTGAGGGTGCCGGGAAGCTCTCCCGGCGCCGTGCTGATGTTATGGGCCTTTCCGGGACCGGGGGTCCTTTTATCCGGCGCCGCCTTTCATGTTAGAATTCCGAGCCAGGCGGCAGATCCGGCAGTGTCCTCCGGTTGAGGACCATGCCGGGGTGACTGCCGGTGTCGCATCCTTTTATTCTTGTGCCGGATCTGCGCTGCAGATCAGTGACTGGGGGAACAGCTTATGTCCAAAGTAGCCAATGCCTTTTTTCTTGCCTTCCAGCATCTGGCGCCCAAACAGCTGATCACCCGGGCAGCCGGCTATCTGGCGGATCGTCCCATGGGAGAGTTCACCACCTTTGTGATCAACCGCTTCATCAACCGCTACAGCGTCGACATGGATCTGGCTGCCGAGCCCAGCCCCTCCTCCTATGAGACCTTCAACCGCTTCTTCACCCGGCCCCTGCGGGAGGGTGTGCGTCCCGTGGATCCCCGGGATGACGCGGTGGTGTTCCCTGTGGACGGGGCGGTGAGCCAGGCGGGCCGGATCCAGAACGGCCGGATCATCCAGGCCAAGGGCTTTGACTACAGCCTGAACACCCTCCTGGGGGGCGACCGCAGTGTGTCCGCTCCCTTTCAGGACGGATCCTTTATTACCGTCTATCTGTCCCCCAAGGATTACCACCGGGTGCACATGCCCTTTGACGGGCGGCTCATGAAGACTGTCTTTGTTCCTGGCAGGCTTTATTCCGTGAACCCCCTGACGGTGTCCAGCATCGACGGGATCTTTGCCCGGAATGAGAGGGTGGCCTGCATTTTCGACACCGCCTTCGGCCCCATGGCTCTGGTGATGGTGGGTGCCACGGTGGTGGGCAGCATGGAGACAGTCTGGGCGGGCCAGATCCGGGGGAAGACCATTGCGGTCACAGATCATGCTCCAGAGAACCGGTGCTTCCGGAAGGGGGAGGAGATCGGGCGCTTCCGGCTGGGCAGCACGGTGATCTGCTGCTTCCCGAAGGATGTGATCCGCTTTGAGGAGTCCGTGAAGGAGTTGGCGGTCACCCAGATGGGCGGGATCATGGCCCGGCTGATCTCCGGCAGCAGTGAGAGTAAGCAGGCCTGAGTTCTGACGGGCTCAGATCGGATCAGAACAAAACAAAACAATCAAATCAAATCCGGACATCCGGGCTTGAGCGCCGTCCGGCGCCGGATCGGCGGCAGTGGCCGGGCAGGGGGAGCCCTGAGGCACTCTCTCCTCAGGGGGCGGGCATCCCGGATGAGCCTTCCGGCAGAGGACCTCCACCTCCGGATCAGGCCGACGCCAGAGGCGCCTTTCCGGTAGAGGTTCCTCTCGGGGAAAAACATTCCGGGCCCCCTCCGGTGCTCCGGTGGCGGTCAGAGCACCGGCCTGTCACCTTTCTTGATGATCTGTCAGTGCGCCGCCCTCAGCAAGAGCCAAATACACAAGAGAAGGGCCCGGGCTCCCCTGGGGAAAACCGGGCCCTGTGCTGTCAGGTGCCTGCCTGGCAGTCAGCGTTCAGGACTCACTCGTCCTTTTCCACTTTCTTCTTCCAGTCCTCGCTCATGGGAGCGGCGGTTTCGGCGGCCTCCATGGCGGCGCCGGTGAAGTCCACCACGGCCTCATAGTTGGAACGCACACCGGAGCTGGTGTTACGGTACTTCACGGCGTTGCTCCGGCCAATGCCCAGGGACTCGGCTTCAGATGCAGCGTCAATGTTGGCCCCCAGGAAGATGAACCGCCAGCCGTCCTTCTGCCGATCCTCCACCATCTGCTTGACCATGGCCTTCTTGTATTCCTTGCTGCTGTTTTCCATGCCGTCGGTGATGACTACGGCAACCACCTGGGTGTCCTTGGCATCCTTGATGTCAGGGCATGCTGCCAGCTTGGATACACTGATCCCCATGGCGTCCAGCAGTGAGGTGGTGCCCTCGGCGGTGTACTCGTTGCGGCTGATGGGCTTGATAGTGCTCAGATCCTGCCGATCGTGAATGGTGATCACCTTGTCGTTGAAGAAGACGGTGGTGACCCGGCCGTTGATCTTCTGATCCTGGAACTTCTTGATCATGGAGTTGAAGCCGCCGATGGTGTCATCGGTGAGGGAGTACATGGATCCGCTCTTGTCGATGATCATCAGGATCTCCGCCTTGGCGGCGGTGATCTTGGTGGCGTCGGGCTTCTCAGTGCAGCCGGTGCCCTGGCCCTCAGGGGCCTCTGCCGTCTTGTTTTCAGCCCCGGCGCAGCCGGTGGCTTCCCCTGCCGGGGCGGCGGCAGTCTCAGTTGCCGGGGCCGTGGTGGGAACCGGCTCATCGGCCTGGACACCGGCGGCGCAGCACAGGGCCAGTGTCATAAGTCCTGGACGCATGTATTTGAACAGATCCATTGCAAACCTCTCTTGTCTGGCGGGGCGGTGAGCCCGACCGCAAATCAGCTCCGGGCCAGGCCCGGCACTTCTCCTGCGCCGCTCCCTGCCGGGCTTTTACCGGGCGGGGGCCGAAAGTTCCGGCGCAGAGTGATCATAGCAAATAAGATCCCCGTGCAGACAGGAAAAATAAGGGACGGGGATCAAAAAACGCCCGGGTTTTCCGGGCCGGGCGCCGGGGCTCCCGTGCCGGCGGTTTCAGTCCGGACCGTGGGCGGCTCCCCCTTTTCCAGGCATGAAAAAGGCAGCGTCCCTGCGCTGCCTCTGTAAGATCTCCGGACCGATCCTTCCGGGCTCACTCCTTGTCGGTGAGGGACACGGACAGGGAGCCGAGATTGAACTTCCGGATCTTCTTGGTGGATCGCTTCTTGGGTGCCGGGGCCGGGGCTTCGGGTTCCACCGCAGGCTCCGGGGCGGGGGCGGCAGGCTCTGGCGCCGGCTGCCTCCGGGCGGGCTTGGCGGTCTGGGTGAACTCCTCCTCCAGGCTGGAGAGATCAAGAATGTTCTCCCCGCCGGACAGATCCATCACGCCGTCGGCATCAGGAATGTCCTGGTTGGGGGCCTCGGGGGTCAGATCGTTGGCGAACATGTCCAGGCTGATATCCCCGGCGGCATCCTCCAGGCTGATCTCAAATTCGTCCTCCTGGGCCTGGGGCTCAATCTTCTTGGACTTCCGGGCCAGTTCCTCCAGGGGATCCCAGGAACTTCTGGATTTGGCAGGGGCGGCCTTGGGGCTGGGTGCGGCGGCTTCCGGCTGGATCACCTCCGCACCGGCAAAGAAACTGCCCTGGGTCTGGGGCTGGGAGGCAGGCTCCGGCTGCACCATCTCTTCCCCGGCAAAGAAACTGCCCTGGGTCTGGGCCTGGGCGGCGGGCTCCGGCTGCACCATCTCCTCTCCGGCAAAGAAACTGCCCTGGGTCTGGACCTGGGCGGCGGGCTCGGGCTGCACCATCTCCTCCCCGGCAAAGAAACTGCTTTGCTGCTGGGGCTGGGCCTGGACGGCAGGCTCCGGCTGCACCATGTCCTCCCCGGCAAAGAAACTGCTCTGCTGCTGGGGCTGGACCTGGACGGCAGGCTCGGGCTGAACCATGTCCTCCCTGGCGAAGAAACTGCTCTGCTGCTGGGCCTGGGGCTGGATCTGGATCTCCTCCTGGACCGGAGCGGGCTGGGGAGCGGGTGCCGGTGCCGGGGCCGCTGCTGCGGCGGGCTTTTTCGGCTTGGCATCCATGCTCTGCAGGGTGAAGGTCCTGGAGGGGGCGGTGGAAACCGCAGGGGCCGGCTTCTCCGGCTCCTTTTCCCGGGACTCCAGATCGGACTTCTGACCCTTCTTCATCTTCATCAGGAGATCGTTGGTCTTGGCCTTCATCTCCTCTTCCTTGCGCCGGCGCTCAGCCTCGGCCTGGCGCTCTGCCTCATCCATGGCGGGCAGGGGCGGCTCTTCCGGGATCAGCTCCTCCTGCACGTATTCCGCATCCTCCTGGGCCGGAGCAGGGGCGGGCTTGGCCGGGGCGGGCTTCTTGGCCTCCGCCGGCTTCTCCTTCTTGGCGGGTTTCCCGGCTGCCGGTTTGGCAGGCTCAAACTCCTCCTGGCGCTGGCTCTTGATCATCTCGTTGGCCTTGAGATTGCTCTCGGCCACGGTCTCCTTGGGGGCGCTGAGGGCGGCGGCAATGGCGTCCGGGGCGTTCTTGCTGGAGAACTCCTGGAGGGATGCCTTGCGGCGCTGGAGCTCCGCGTCATCCATATTCTTCCGCTTCTCCTCCAGTTCCTTGGCCAGATTCTCCGCATCTCGCTGCTGCTGGTACATCTCCCTCTTCCGGGCCATGCGGGCAGCCTCGAGTTCCATGAGCAGATCATCGCCGCTGTCAGCCAGGGGTGAAGCCTGGGCCTTTTCCTGCTCCTGCTTCTCCTGTTCCTCCTGGGCCTTCTTCTCCTCATCCTTCTGCTTGGCCTTTTCCTTCTGGCGCCTTATCTGGAGGAGCAGGATGAGGCTCAGGGCGGCAATGCCTGCGGCCCCGGCTATGAGGACAAACTTGTAGTCCTGCTGGTCGTAGTTGCTGTCATGTTTGATGATGGAGGAGGAGGCGGGGGTGCTCCCGGCCTTGGCCCCGTCCTTGCTGTCCCCCGGGATGGCCTGGGCGGCCGCCAGGGACTTCACCGTTGACTTGTCCACAATGAACTGCACCGGGGTGGGGCTCTTGGTGCCGGCGTCGATGCTGGCGATGTAGTCGAAGATGTTGTTGTGCCGCAGGAGGATCTCCCGGTTGAAGAACTCCGAGTACAGGTACTCGCTCAGCTGCTTGGACAGGGTGGGCTCGGAGAAAAGAGCGTCCAGCAGCTCCTGGGTGCCGGTGATCACCTCGTAGAGCTTGTATTCATACTTCTCCACAGAACTGATGCGCCGGATGTTGACTTTCATGTCCCCCTCGGTGCAGCTGGCAGTCACCGAGGCGGTCTCCACCCCGGGAACCTCCTTGAATTCCTTGCAGTTGTGGTAGCCCTGCTCCAGGGCGCTGCGGATGGTGCTGATGATCGCCGACTGGGACTCGTTGTCCGACAGGTACATGGTGGCAATGAACTTCTCATTGGTCTTGGGCATCTTCAGCACATATTTCATGCCCTTGTCGGTGATCTCCATGCTCTCCACGGACATGGGAGGCTCCATCACTCCCCGGGCCCAGAGATCCGGGCCCTCCCCGGTGATCATCTCCAGACCCTGGAGATCCATGTCCAGATCCTCGATATGGTGCTTGAGCACGGTCTTCTGGGGGATGTTGAAGTTGTCAAAGGCCTTCAGGTTGTAGTTGGCATGGTTGATCATCTCCCCGATCTCGTCGGAGGCGGGCATGTCACCGGACTTGGCGGAGACGGTCATTACCCGGATGAAGTCGCTGGGCTGATCGTTGCCGTCCTCGAACTGGGTCATCACCACCGCCACGGTGGAGTCCTGGTTCTTGATGCAGGTGAAGGCGTAGGAGGCGAAGTTCTTCAGGGCAGGATCGGTCTGGCAGGAGGTGAGCATCACATCGCTGTGGGCCCGGCGGTACTTGTACATGTTCTCCGCCAGGATGTGCTGCAGGGGACGGCCGTTGACGGGGATGAACACCACGGACAGGACCATGCTGGGGGATGTCTTGCTGGCGAAGATCATCTTCCTGCCGGCCTCGTCCTTCTCCTTCACATAGAAGTTCTCGGGAAGGGGAACTGCTGCGGTCTCGTCGTCGTAGATGGGATCAAGAATGTCGGTTCTGCCGTTGCTGCCGGCTGCTAGGCAGGCGCCGGAGCCCAGAGCGGCGGCAAGAAGCGCCGCGATGATTTTCTTCATGATGATCTTGTGCCTTTTGCTTTGCTGATGCGTGCGTTGGCCGCACTAATGCCCATTTATGGCACTTATTGTAGTGAAGAACAAGCCCCGTCTCTGAGAAACTGCTAGCAATTTTGCCAAGTGGGGAGGGTGTTTTGGGGACGGAGATCCCGGACCGGGGAAAATCCGGGGCCGGCGGCCCCAGTCCCCGGCGGGCGGGAATTGTTGCGACTTTGGGAACTGCCAGGATGCTGCGGTCAGGCAGCAGGAGCCCAGGATGGGTGTGAACTGACGTGGAAGGGGAACTGCGATGCGGCAGTCCGCCGGCATCTGCCCGGTGGGAAGAGCTGACGGGGGATCCCTGCGGGGGTGCCTTATGAGGGTGCCGGCCGGGGCAGAACGGGCTGGAATGGGACGGGATGGCAGGGCAGGAACGGGATGGCAGGGCAGGAACCGATCCGGGGTTGGTCCCTCCCTCCCGTCCGGTCAGGCCTCCCGGGCGCAGCAGGAGCCGCCCCTTCTGAGGACAGCCACGTTGGCAAAACCCTTCTCCCGCAGGGCGGCGGCGTGGATCCGGCTCATGACTCCGTTGCTGCAGTAGAGCAGGTAGCGCCTGTTGGGATCCAGCTGCGGAAACTCCGTGGCCAGGCGGTAGAAGGGGATGGCCAGGATCTCTGCCCCCAGGGTGTCCGGCAGGGGGCTGTCCTCGGCCTCATCGCTCTGGCGGATATCGATGACCGCATCCCCCGGCTCCGGGGCGGTGACCGTGGTCACCGGGGCGGCGGTGATCCGCTCCTGGCGGCCGATGTCCCGCATGTCCAGGCACACGGTCTCCCGGATGGCCTTGTCCAGGACACTGAAGTCGAAATGGGCCTCCTCGGCCAGCACGTCCTCAAGCTTGGCATGGACTGCGGGCTTCTGGGAGATGACCCCGCAGTATTCCGGCATGGACTCGGCGATCTCCGCGGTGCCGATGAGGCGGCACTGATCAATGATCGTCTGCTTGTCCTCGGTGATCAGGGGCCGGAGGATCATGCACTCTGACGCCTGCTCAATGACCTTCAGGTTGGTCAGGGTCTGGCTGGACACCTGGCCCACGCTCTCCCCGGTGACCAGGGCCAGTGCGTCCACCTGGCCTGCCAGGGCGGAGGCGGCCCTGACCATCATGCGCTTGAGCACCACGCCCATCAGGTGGGAGTTGACGTGCTCCAGAATGGCGCCCACCACATCCTCGAAGGGCACGGCGAAGAATTTGACCCGGTGGGAGGCGCCGTAGCGGCTCCACAGGTAGTAGGCCTCCTGCTTCACCCCCTCTTCGTGCTCCCGGCCGCCCATGTTGAAGAAGCAGAAGTGGGTCAGACATCCCCGGCGGATGAACCGGAAGGAGGAGACCCCGGAGTCGTAGCCTCCGGAGATCAGGCTCAGCACCGCCTCCTGGGTGCCAATGGGATAGCCCCCCAGGCCCTGGCGGGAGTCCCGGATGAGGTAGAGGGTGTTCCCGTCGATCTCCAGGTTTACCTGCACCTGGGGATCCTTCAGCTTGACGCCCCCGGTGGGCAGGTTCTGGTTGAGCCCGCCCCCCACATATTTTTCCACGTCCACGGAGGTGAAGCTGTGCTCTCCCCGGCGCTTCACCCGGACGCAGAAGGTTTTGCCCACCAGGCGGTCCCGGTACATCTCCAGGGTCTGCAGGTAGATGTCATGGAGATCAGTGAAGGTGGAACGGTTCACTTCCATGAAGGCGTGGATCCCCGGAATGCGGCTGAGGAGCCCGGTGATCTCCTCCTTTCCCGGATTGTTCCAGATCTTCACGGTGATGTGATCCCACACGGCGGACACAGAGCATTCCGCACCGCTGCGGCGGATCACGTTGCGGATGTTGTTCCCCAGCTGCTTGGTCATGGCCCGGCGGACTCCGGTGCTCTTGATGATGATCTCGGGAAAGAGCTTCACCAGGAACATGCGCAGATCTCCGGGGGCGGCGTTCTCTTTGCCGGCTGCGGCGGTGTTCTCCTGGCTGGACGCAGTGACATCCTCCTGGCCGGGAACCGGGGTGGAACTCTCCTGAGCGTGCCCGCCGGCGGGGCTCTCCGGGGCCAGGCTAACTGCGGAGGCGTTCTCCTGAATGGTGGTTGCGGCGGCTGCGGGTTCCATGGAGGGGGAATGCTGATCTTCGGTGTTCATTGCTGTGCTCCTGTGGGGCGGCTGCAATCAGGGCAGGCCGGCGGGCGGGCATTATATCATGGGGATCACGGATCTGGGCTCGCCAGGGCGGTTGTGCTTTCCGGCGGACGGAAAGGTGCTTACAATCATTTTGGATCCCCGGATCCTGTCCATGCCCCGGATCTGCGGGGCGGACAGAGGCCGTGCCTTATGCCGTGTCAGTCCGTCCGGACTGCACCTGGCGGCCGGATCTGCGGGGATGTTTTGCCCAAGGAGAGCCTGATGAAAACACTGATCATCTTTTCCCACACCTATTATGCCCAGTCCCGGGTGAACCGCCGCCTGCTGGAGATCGCCAACCTGATCCCCGATGTCACCATCCGGAACCTGGACGGCCTTTACGGCACCGACTTCACCAAGATTGACGTGCCCGAGGAGCAGCACCTGCTCACGGAGAACAGCCGCATTGTCTTCCAGTTCCCGGTGTTCTGGTTCAGCACCCCGCCCATGCTGAAGGCCTACATGGATCAGGTGTTCACCCATGGCTGGGCCTACGGCTCCGAGGGCCATGCCCTGGCGGGCAAGCAGTTCATGGTGGCAGCCTCCACCGGCAGTTCCCTGGAGAAGTACCGGAAGGGCGGTTTCACTATGGAGGAGCTGCTCAGGCCCCTGATGACATCGGCGGCCTTTGTGGGCATGGTGGTGGATCGTCCCATGATCACCTACGGCTGCCTGGATATCACCGAGGAGGGGATCAAGGCCGCCTGCCAGGAGTACCGCAAGCTGCTGACCACCTGCTGAGGCCGGTTTCCTGTCTTTCGTTTGGTGTCTTTAATGCCGGCGGGTTCCGGATCCGGGATCTGCCTTTTCTTTTCTGACTGCCGGAGGGGATCTTGTTGCCGCTTTTGAGCCGCTCTTGATCCCGCTGCCGCTCATTTCCCCGGAGAGTTTTTGATGTTGCAATCCTTTTCTCCCTTCCGCCTGCCGGTGCTGCTGTCCCTGGCGGGGTGTTTCCTGTCCGCCCTTTCGGGTTGTGCGGTGATGTCCGAGGACGAGTGCCGGGCGGCCGACTGGGGCAGCAGAGGCTACCAGGACGGCGCCGCCGGCATGGCCTCCTCCATGCTCCGGGAGTACCAGGACGCCTGTGCCAAATATGTGATGGTGGACAGTGCGGCTTACAATGACGGCCGGCGGCAGGGAGCCAACGTCTACTGCACCGATGATCGGGCCTATGACATGGGATCTGCCGGGGAGAAGGTCACGGATATCTGCCGGGTGTCCTCCAATGCCCAGGGCTTTGCTGAGTATTACCGCCGGGGACGGGAGGTGTTCCAGGAGTGCTCCTATCTCACGGAGGCGGATGATGCCCTGGCCCGGATCGGGGAGTACTCCGGGGACCGGGCTCTGGGACCCCTGAACCGCATGCTCCAGGAGAACCGGCGGCATCTGGCCCACTGGCGTCCGGAGCTGGCTGACTACTGTGACTATGTCCGGGCCCATGGCAGGAGCGGCAATTTCCGGAAAACCGACTACAGCGGCGTCATGTCCTCCATGCCCTATCCCCGGGCCATGGACAGCGCCGAGAAAGCCACGGAAATGCTGCGCCGCAGCGAGTCCGCCCGCAGCGCCATCGACCGGGAGATCCGGGATGTGGACAGATGCCTGGATCGGGAGGAGGATGATCGCAAGTATAAGGCCTGCCAGCGCCGCATGGACTGCCTCCGGGACGCCGCCCGGGAACTGGACCGCAATGAGCGCCGGACACTGGACCGGATCATAGACGGGCACAGTTACTCCACATCCTGGACGGATGACTACCGGAAGTGCCGCTGAGATCTGGACGGTGCGTCTCCAACGTCCGTCCAGGAGCCCCTGATCTGCACCTTCCAGGGGGCCCTTTCTTTTGACTCAGACAGGGCATTTGTATATCATGCACCATGAAAAATACGGGCACTGGCAGTCCGGCACCGGAAAGGGCCGGGGCCGGTGTCTTCCGTGATCCTGCTGCGGGGGGACCAAATGGCGGAAAAGACCTTTGAAGAGTCGGTGGCTGAGCTGAATGCCATTATTGAGCGTCTTGGGGCTGAGAACACCACCCTGGACGAGTCCCTGGATCTGTTTTCCCGGGGCATGTCCCTGGTGGGCCAGTGCCGGCACCGGCTGGATGAGGCCAGCGCCCGGATCCAGCTCCTGCTGCGCCAGGACACCGAGGCGGCGTCCTTTGTCCCTCTGACCGCCTCCGGCTCCGTGCCTCCGGCCCGGATCCCGCCCCAGGGTCAGGTGCAGGCACCCCCGGTCTCCCAGATCCCGGTGCCGGAGCAGCAGCCGGTGGTTCAGGCTGCCCCGGTCGCAAGCCGGAGTACTCCCCCCTCCTCCCAGAGTGACAGTCCATCCCGGGGATCCCCCCGGGGCATGCAGGAAGCGGTGCGGCGGTCCATTCCGTCCCCGGATGACAATCTTGATGACATGATCCCCTTCTAGGGAACCCACAGGCGCTGATCCGGGAATGGCGTTCTGGCTCCTGCCGGATCGGCTGGATATGGTTGATGCTATGAATTTTGAAGAACAGCTCAGAAACTGCCGCCAGCGGGTGGATGACTTCCTCCGGCGGCAGGTGGACAGCCTTCCCGAGGTCTCGGTGCCCCTCAGGGACGCCATGCGCCACGGACTGCTTATCGGCGGCAAGAGGATCCGGCCTTTCCTGGTGTACAGCGTGGGCTCCATGCTGGGGGCGGATCCCGGGATCATGGACGCCCCGGCGGCGGCCATAGAGTGCATCCATGCCTATTCCCTGATCCATGACGATCTGCCCTGCATGGATGACGACGATCTGCGCCGGGGAAAGCCCACGGTGCACAAGCTCTACGGCGAGGCCCAGGGCATGCTGGCCGGAGACGCACTGCAGACCCTGGGCTTTGAGATCCTCTCCGGCCATGAGATGCCCCCGGAGCTCCGGGACGGGCAGCTGGCCATGCTCCGGGAGCTGAGCCGGGCCACCGGGTACCTGGGCATGTGCGGCGGCCAGTCCCTGGATCTCCTGGGGGAGAATGCCCGCCTCACTCTGGAGCAGCTGGAGCAGATCCACCGGCACAAGACCGGGGCCCTGATCGAGGCGGCGGCGGTGCTGGGCACCCTGTGCGTTCCGTCCCCGGATCCGGCCCACACTGATCTGATCCGGCGCTTTGCCCGGGTCGTGGGTCTGGCTTTCCAGGTCCATGACGACATTCTGGACGTGGTGGGGGACACCGCCACCCTGGGCAAGCCCAGCGGCTCCGACGAGGACAACGCCAAGAGCACCTATCCCGCACTGTTGGGATTAGACCGGGCCCGGGAGTATGAGCAGAAGCTTACCTCCGAGGCTCTGGAGTGCCTGGGGCAGCTGCCCTATGACACCGGGGTGCTCCAGGACTTTGCCCGGTTCATCATCAGCCGGAACAGCTGATCCATGAAAGTCGACCCCCAGATATACCCCCTCCTGGCCGCCACGCCGACCCCGACGGAGCTCCGGCGCCTCCCCCGGGAGCGCCTGGCAGATCTGTGTGCGGAGATCCGGGACTTCCTGCTGAAGTCCGTCAGCCGCAGCTCCGGCCACCTGGCTTCGGGCCTGGGGGTGGTGGAGCTGACGGTGGCGCTGCACTATGTCTATGACACCCCCCGGGATCAGCTGATCTGGGACGTGGGCCACCAGGCCTATCCCCACAAGATCCTCACCGGCCGGGCCGAGAAACTGGACACCATCCGGTCCCGGAACGGGATCCACGCCTTCCCCTGGCGGGGGGAGAGTGACTATGATCCGGTGTCCGTGGGCCACGCCAGCACCTCCGTGGGCATGGCCCTGGGCATGATCCTGGCCAACGGTCTGAAGGGCTGCGACAGCCGCACTGTGGCGGTGCTGGGGGACGGCGCCCTCACCGGGGGCATGGTCTATGAGGCCATGAACCATGCCGGGGGCCTTAAGGCCAACATGCTGGTGGTGCTCAATGACAATGAGAACTCCATCTCCTCCACCGTGGGCGCCGTGTCCACCACCCTGAGCAACCTCATCACCAGTTCCCTTTACAATGACATCAGTTCCCGGGCCAACAGCGTCCTGGACAGTTTCCCCCTGCTGAAGAAGTTTGCCAACCGCACCGGCGAGCAGGTGAAAGGCATGATGATGCCCAGCTCCCTGTTCGAGGAGCTGGGCTTCAACTACATCGGTCCCATTGACGGCCATGACGTGGTGGGACTGGTGGATATCCTCCAGAAGATCAAATCCCTCAAGGGACCCCAGCTGCTCCATGTGGTGACCCAGAAGGGCAGGGGCTATGAGCCTGCGGAGCACAATCCCTCCCTGTATCACGGGGTGCCCTCCTTTGAACTGAACCATGAGCTGCCCCGGAGCGGCAAGCGCACCTATTCCTCGGTATTCGGGGAGTTCCTGCTTGCCCGGGCCCAGGAGGATCCCCTGATGGTGGCGGTGACCCCGGCCATGAAGGACGGATCCGGCATGGCGGAGTTTGCCGAGAAATACCCGGATCGTTTTTTTGATGTGGCCATTGCCGAGCAGCATGCGGTGACCCTGGGGGGCGGCATGGCCCTGAACGGGCTGCATCCGGTGGTGTGCGTCTATTCCTCCTTCCTGCAGCGGGCCTATGATCAGATCCTCCACGATGTGGCCATCCAGAAGGCTCCGGTGCTGCTGGCGGTGGATCGGGCGGGGATTGTGGGATCGGACGGTCCCACCCACCAGGGAGTCTTTGATCTGGCTTATCTCCGCACGGTTCCTGGCCTCACGGTGATGGCGCCCTCCTGCTTTGCGGAGCTCACCCGGATGCTGGCTTATGGCAGCACCCTGGGGAAGGCGGCTGCGGTGCGCTATCCCCGGGGCGGGGAGATGGCCTCCTTCGACTTCCCTTATGAGCCCCTGGAGAAGGGCCGGGGCCAGGTGGTGCGCCAAGGCCGGGGCATGGTGATCATGAACTTCGGCGCCTTGCTGTCCTTTGCTTTGGATGCGGCGGAGGAACTGGATGCCCAGGTGTGCGACATGCGCTTTGTGAAGCCCCTGGATCGGCATTTTGTCCTCTCCCAGGCGGTGAAGGCAGGGAAACTGGTGATCACATTGGAGGACGGGATTGTCAGCGGCGGCGCCGGATCGGCGGTGTCCCAGATCATCTCCTCCAGTGGCTGCCCGGTGCCGGTGCTGAACATCGGGGTGGGGGACGAGTTTGTGGAGCAGGGCCTGCCCGGGGAACTGTACCGGGATCTGGGCATGGATGCCCATGGGATTGTCTGCCAGGTCCGAGCCTACCTGCGGGAGCATGATATCCAGTGAGCCGCCCATGGGACCAAGCGGCTTTCCTTCTGATCCATTTTTCTGAACGAGCATTTTTCTGAGGAGGTGGCAGCATGCCGTCTTTTGACATAGTGTCCGAAGTGGACATGACCGAGATCCGGAATGCGGTGGACAACGCCAACCGGGAACTGCAGACCAGGTTTGACTTCCGGGGCAGTGAGGCGTCCTTTGAGCTCAAGGACGGGACCATCCGCCTGGAGGCGGATGCGGATTTCCAGATCCGGCAGATGATCGACATTCTCCGGGACAAGGCTGCCAAGCGCAAAATCGATCCCGCCGTGTTTGATCAGGAGCAGGAGATCACCCAGTCCGGGAAGAAGTACCTGAAGAGCATCGGCCTCAAGCAGGGCATTCCCATGGACACTGCCAAGAAGCTGGTGAAGATCGCCAAGGAGTCCAAACTGAAGGTCCAGACCCAGATCCAGGGGGACACAGTGCGGGTCACCGGCAAGAGCCGGGATGATCTCCAGGCGGTGATCCAGCTGGTGCGCAAGGCCGATCTGGGACAGCCTTTTCAGTTCAACAACTTCCGGGACTGAGAGTTCCGGAGGCATTTCCCTTTTGCCTGCCGTCCTCCGGGATGAGTTATCACCGGCCGGGGGGCGGAGCTGCCGGAACTGGTACCAGGACGCCAGAGCGCCGTGGTAGCAGGTCGGCAGTTTTCTGTTTTCTGCTTCTGCCATGGCATCAAATTCCTCTGTGCCCGTCACTGCCGCTGCCCGGAAGGGCAAGTTGGACTTTTCCCGTTTTTCCCTGAACTCCCTGATCTGCATGATCCTGGGCTTCTCTTCCGGGTTGCCTCTGTTTATGCTGGTGAGCCTGGCACCTATTTATTTGCGGACCTACGGGGTTGATCTCAGAACTATCGGTCTGTTCGCTCTGCTGATGTTCCCCTACAACTGGAAGTTCCTCTGGGCCCCCCTGTGCGACAGTGTTTTCATCTCCAGCTTCGGTCGGCGCCGCACCTGGATGCTGGGCACGCAGATCCCTCTGCTGGGGCTCACGGCGCTGATGGGGTACTGCAGTCCTCAGACCGAGCTGAACTTGGTGTCGGCACTGGCGGTGGCGGTGGCGGTGCTTAGTGCTACCCAGGATATCGCCGTGGATGCCTACCGCCGGGAGCTCCTCTCTGACCGTGAACTGGGCTTTGGCACCAGCATTCATGTGAACTTCTACCGGCTTTCGGCTCTGGTGCCCGGCAGCCTGGCCCTGATCCTGTCAGATCTGTGCAGTTGGCAGACAGCCTTCTCTGTGACGGCCCTGTTCATGCTGCCGGGGATCTTCTTGTCCCTGGTGATCCGCGAGCCCCAGGTGCGGCACCGGGCACGGGGTTTCTCTGATGCGGTGGTGCGTCCTTTTTCCGAGTTCTTCTCTCGGATGGGCCTGAAGGGGGCGGTGCTGTTCTTCCTGTTTCTGTTTGCCTACAAACTGGGGGATTCCATGGCCACGGCCCTGATCACCCCCTTCTATACGGACATGGGCTTCACCCCCACCCAGATCGGTACCACCGCCAAGATCATCGGCACCACCGCCAGTGTGGTGGGCGCCCTGGCCGGGGGGCTCATCATGCTGAAGATCGGCATCAACCGGGCGCTGTGGTATTTCGGGCTGGTGCAGATCATCACCATCCTGGGCTTTGCCTGGCTGTCCCAGTGCCGGCAGGACATGGCGGTGCTGGCCATCGCCGTGGCCGGGGAATATCTGGGGGTGGGCCTGGGCACCGCCTCCTTTACGGCCTTTATCGCCCGATCCACCAATCCCGCCCACACCGCCACCCAGTTTGCCCTGTTCACCTCCATTGCGGCGCTGCCCCGGGTGCTGTGCAACAGCGCCACCGGTTTCATGGTGGAGCATCTGGGCTGGTTCACCTTTTTCTGCGTCTGCTTCCTGCTGGCGGTTCCGGGGATGCTCCTGCTGTTCTGGGTGGCGCCCTTCAGTGGCGAGGAGCAGGAAGCCAGCGGCAGCGGGGACGAGTCTTCCGGCAGCGGCGGGGGATCGAGCGGATCTGGCAGCGGCGCCGGCGCGGCGGCCGGGGAGCAGGGCGGCCGGGCCTGAGGATCATGGCCGCATCAGGAGCGACGGCGGGTTCCAGGAAGACGGGGCCCCGGAGGGGGAGAACAGAGCACATGGACTGCGTTTTCATTCAGCAGTTGAAGGTTGAATGCATCATCGGGATTTATGAGGCGGAGAAGAAATCTCCCCAGCCTCTGCTCATTGATGCCGAGATCTTCTATGACAGCCACGGGGCGGGGCTGGCGGACGACTACAGCCGGGTGATCGACTATGCCAAGGTGTGCGCTGATATCACCACTCTCCTGCAGGAGTCCCGCTTTGAGCTGGTGGAGACCGCCGGGGAGCAGATCTGCGCCCTGATCTTTGCCAAGTACCATGCCGCCTCGGTGCGGCTTAAGATCTGCAAGCCCTGGGCAGTGGAGAACGCCGCCGGGGTCGGGGTGATCCTGGAGCGGAACGCCCGGTGACCGGCAGGATCTTCATTGGTATGGGCTCCAACTGTGAGCCGGAGTCCCGCCTGGCCGCCGCAGAGGCGCTCTTGGCTGAACTCCTTCGGGAGCCCCTCTTCTCCCCCTGCTACCGGTCGCCCTCCCGCTCGGAGGGGGCGGACTATCTGAACATGGTGGCCACGGGGCTGACAGAGCTTGATCCCGGAGAACTGAAGAAACGTCTCCGGGAGATAGAGCAGAGCCTGGGGCGGCGCCGGGATCAGAAGGGCTTTTGCGCCCTGGATCTGGATATCCTCTGGCATCCGGGGGGCGGCGGGGCTGAACCCCTGATCCACGGGGATCTGGGGGAGATGGCCTATGCGGCGGTTCCTGTGGCTGATCTGGCCGGTGTCCTGGATCCCGGGGGATCTGGACTGGACGGGATCTGGGCCGTCCTGCCGCCGCCGGAGGTGATTGCCTCCATGCGGAGTCAGCTGACTCCGGTTCCCCGGCCGGAGATCTGAGACCGGGCAGCAGGTGTGAGTCCTGAGACCTGACCCCCGGAGGGAGCCTTGAGACCTGGCACCCCTGAGGGAGATCTGAGACCGAGGGCAGTGTCTTTTACGGTGGAGTGTCCGTTCCGGCGGTGGATTCCGGATCCGGACGGACGAACTGACTGACTGACGATCGGCCGGGGAACTGATTATTTTTTGGGAGTGTGTACGCATGGAAATCTGGCAGGTGGTGGTTCTTTCCCTGATCCAGGGGCTGACGGAGTTTCTGCCGGTGTCCTCATCGGCCCATCTGATCCTTCCCTCAAAGCTTCTGGGCTGGGCCGATCAGGGCCTGGCCTTTGACGTCTGCTGCCATGCGGGCACTCTCATGGCGGTGGTGATCTACTACCGGGAGCGCCTGGTGCGGATCTGCCGGGAGTTCTTCCGGGGGCTGGGGCTCATGGGATCTGGAACGGAGTCATCGGTACCGGCACTGTCACCGGAAAAGACCAGTGCTCTCCCTTCCGGTGAACTTCCGGGGGACGGCGGCGCCGGTGCTGGTGCCGGCGCAGGGGATCCGGCAGTATCTTCCGTCTCCGGAGCTGAGCCGGTATCCGGAGGCTTTTTCCGGCGCTTCTGGCAGCGGCAGAGCCCGGATGCCCGCATGGGCTGGTTTGTGCTGCTGTCCACGGTGCCGGTGTGCCTGGCGGGTCTTCTGCTGCACCATGTCATTGAGGACTTTTTCCGGGATCATGCCGAGCTGGTCATTGCCCTGACCACTATTCTCTTCGGCCTTTTGCTGTGGGTAGCCGACAGCCACTGCCAGAAGCGGGGCGGCCAGTTTAGCGCCGCCTCCATGACCCTGATGGCGGCCCTGATCATCGGCCTGTCCCAGATCCTGGCCTTCATACCAGGCACGTCACGCTCGGGGATCACCATCACCACGGCCCTTTTTCTGGGCATGGCCCGGAAGGATGCGGCGGACTATTCCTTCCTGCTGTCCATTCCCCTGATCGCGGCGGCGGGATCCTATTCCGCCCTGAAGGTGATCCTGTCTGAGACCATCGGTGCGGCGGATCCCTTGAGCATCCTGCTGGGCACCTTCCTGTCCTTTGTGTCCGCCTATGTGGTGATCAAACTGTTCATCCGCTACATTGCCCGCACTGGCATGGCGCCCTTTGTGATCTACCGGCTGCTGCTGGGAACGGGACTTCTGATCCTGGTGTTCTCCGGGGCCTGACTCTTCTGCCGCCTGAGCGGTGAGCTGCTGCCCGGCAGTGATCTGCTGGCCCGGATCCCGCCGTCATTGCGGAGTTAACAGATTCTGATCGGCATACGCGGGAAAGCGGCGGGCAATGGGATCTGTGAGTCAGGATCTTCGCACTGTTTCGTCACTGGAATCTCAGCTGGATGAACTGGCTGAAGCGGTGTTAGGATCTTCACCCGTGCCGATTGGGGTTGGAGCACTCAGATCTTCCTAACTTTTGAATCTGTTGGTGCCTTATCACTTGCCGCTTATCGTCCTAATATATCAAACTGCATCACTCCTTTGACCTTCGTGTGAAAGTTTGCTCTCCTTTAGAATCCAGTCAAAGTGAAAGACTGCTTCTATCCATGACATTAGTAAGTGGAAACGTGATTTTTATCAAATTTTAGGGTAAAAGTTACTTTTTTTGGTTACCTCTGTCTTGAGTTGGTTGACCTTAAGGGTTTGTTCGGCTAAATTGTGCTTGTACCGAATTTTAGCCGGAGTATTACATTGCCATACATTTGCAGATCCCTGGAAAAAAGAATCCTAGAAATAAGTAAAGAATTCAGTTGTCTCTTGCTAACTGGTCCAAGGCAGTCAGGCAAAACCACCATGTTGATGCACCTTATGAAAGGCACCAGGCGAAACAAGGTCTCCCTAGATGATTTTCAGAACAGGTTATTGGCGCAGAGAGAACCTGCACTTTTTCTGGAACTGAATCCTGCACCGCTTCTAATTGATGAGGTTCAGTACGCACCAGAACTGTTTTCCTACATCAAAATTAGGATTGATAACGGAGCTCCGCCTGGTTCTTATTGGCTAACGGGGTCGCAATCCTTCCAACTTATGAGACTGTCCCAAGAATCCTTGGCAGGGAGAATGGCTGTGATCCATATGTCATCTCTTTCTCAGGCTGAAATGTATGGTGATGGATGTGCATTGCCGTTGACTTTGGAACCAAAGCAACTCATTGAGCGCCGACAGCACAGGACTGAATGTGATGTTCTGGAGATGTACCAGAGGATTTGGAAAGGTAGCCTTCCCGGATTGTGCGGAGGAAAGATTCAGGATCGTGACCTCTTCTACAGTTCATATATTCAGACATACGTTTATCGGGATGTGCAAGACATTCTACCTGGTGCCCAAATCCTCCTTTTTTCTGATTTTGTCCGTGCTGCAGCCTGCCGCGCTGGACAATTGCTTAATGTTCATGAACTTGCCAGAGATGTTAAAGTGTCAGATGACACTGCTGGAAAATGGCTTCAGGTTCTGGAAAAGTCTGGAATAATTTTTTACCTTAGGCCATATTCCAATAATTTGCTAAAGAGGACTGTAAAGACACCAAAGATGTATTTCTTTGACACTGGACTAGTGGCCTATTTAACACGGAACTCAAGTCCGAAAGTTCTTATGGATAGTTCCATCAACGGAGCTATTTTGGAGAATTACGTGGTTTCAGAAATCCGAAAGACATGGAACAATTGTGCCAAGGATTGTTTGCTTTACTATTACCGCGATAAGGATTCTAATGAGATCGACTTGGTGATTGAGGTTGACGGAGAACTCCATCCTCTGGAGATTAAGAAAAGTGGTAACCCCGGAACAGAGTTAGTGTCTGCTTTCAGTGTTCTAGACAAAAGTACAGTACCAAGGGGGAACGGAGCGATAATCTGTTTAAGTCAAGAACTGTCGGCCATTGACAGTAAAAACCTTATCATACCCGTTTGGATGATTTGACAGGGTTGTGGTGATTATCCCGTTCGTTTTTATTTTGAATTTTTAGGTAACGTAAACAATGAACTTCGCACTGTAGTTTTAAGTGTATCTGTATTTAGTTATCAAGTATTTTACGTAATCGTCTAAACATTATTAGGAGCTGGTAGCTTTATACTATATTATATTAAAGAATACATGAAAACTGAGAATTTTGCTTACGAACAGACCTTGGTTGTAAGAACTTATCTTCTTTGATCTTGAATTTTAAGTATTTAAGGGCTAGATATGGACGTATCTATATTTTATTAATATTTGAATCAAATCTATGGTCGGAGTGCAGAATTTAGAAAAGATCAACTTAAAGCTATTATATCGGCAGTTACTAATCATTTTACTTTAGTGGTAGAGAAAACAGGGTGGGGAAAAAGTTTAGTATATTTTTTGTCTACTAAATATTTTAGAGATAACGGCTTTGGTCCAACTATAATTGTGAGCCCTCTACTTTCCTTGATGAGAAATCAAATTGATATTTGTGAAAAAATGAAAATTAGGGCTGAAATGATAACGTATATAACTACACAAGGTGGGAGTGTAGACGTAAATATTCAGTCGAATATATCGAATGATTGTGTTGATATCATATTCATTACTCCAGAACAATTATGTAAGGAAAGTGTTCGTTCGTTTTTGTCAAAAAATATAAGAAAAGAACTGGCTCTTTTTGTTATTGATGAAGTTCATTGTGTTTCAGAATGGGGGCATGATTTCAGGCCAAATTTTCTCGAAATTAAAGATTTTGTTAATTCTGCCCTAATAAATAATAGTCGGATACATATTTTAGCAACTACAGCAACAGCAAATGATCTTGTAATTAATGATTTATATAGCCAGTTTAAAACTAAAATTGATATTATTAGGGGGGATCTTATAAGAGAATCTTTGAGAATAAGAGTGATCAGACAACTTGATATGTATCAACGATACGCATGGATATTATCTTATCTCAAAACAGCAAATGGATCTGGTATAGTTTATTGTTTAACAATTAAAGACTGTCGGATGTTAACTGCTTATTTAATGATTAATGATATTTCAGCATGTGATTATCATAGTGAATTATCAAACGAAGAAAGAGTTATAATTGAAAATAATTTTAATCAAAACGTAATCAAGGTTGTTGTGGCAACAAGTGCTCTTGGAATGGGGTATGACAAACCTGATGTGTCGTTTGTGATCCACTTACAAATGCCGAAATCGATGCTTGAATATTATCAGCAGATAGGCAGGGCTGGTCGTAGCATTGATTATTCTGAAGCTATCATTTTATGTGGTGATGAGGATGATCGGATAGCTAATTTCTTTATTAACCATTCTTTTCCTTCAGAGTATATAATGAGAGATGTTCTATATTATATAGATGGTTTTGACAGAGTTAAGGTTAATCATATACTAAATTCTATTAATGTCAAGAAGAATGAACTGGAAGGTGTTTTGAAACATTTGGTTTCCAGAAAATTGATTGTCAAAAATTCAGATGGTTCTTATTCGAGAACATTAGTTCAGGATAATATAGATGACTTTATTGAAGATAAGAAAAAGATTATTGAGCTTCGTAAAAATGAACTCAATATTATGCATAAGTATATTAGTTCAACTGAATGCTATATGAAGTTTATTGCGCAGCAATTAAACGACCCTGGGCCTAAATGCTGCGGAAAATGTAATAATTGTCGGGGGATTGAAGAGAGTCTGTTTGTTGATGAAACGTTGTTAAACAATGCAAAACTTTTTATTAATACACCATATAAGATTAATTCTTCATTAAACGAAATTTTGCCAAGAAAGCAAGTTCCAAATGGTAACAGTACTCTTTCAAATATTCCTGAACATCTTCGAAACCGTGTTGGCTATTTTCTTTCAAAATACAACCAAGGTTACGGAAAAATTGTGGCTGACGACAAATATAAGAAGGGTTGTTTTTCAGGTATATTAATTGATGCAATGTGTGAAATGACTAACTATCTTGTAAAAAATGGAAAACTATTAAGAGCTAATGCTATTGTCTATGTGCCGTCTTTGAATCGCCCTAACTTAGTTCGTGATTTTGCTTTTGCGCTTTCTGAAAGGCTAAGAATTCCTTGCTTTGATGCTTTGGTAAAAACTTCTAATACACCACAACAGAAAACGATGCAGAATAGCTTTCAACAATATAATAATGTTAATTCGTCCTTTGCGATAAATCAATTTGCAGTTCCTCAGATTAGAGGTAAGGATATTTTTTTGGTTGATGATATGGTCGATTCGCGCTGGACTTTAACTGTATGTGGTTTGATCCTTTACAGACAGGCTTGTGTTAGTTCTGTTACGCCACTTGCACTTGCTGATACATCTAATTCAAATGGGGAATGATTGTGGAACTCTCTGAAAATTCTCTTGTTACTTTATTGTTGTGTTCTAATCTTTCTTTATCTTCCTCCGAGTCGCCGCTTTCTGATGTCACATATGATGCATTGGCACATGTTTTATTTTTGAATGGATTAGAACCTTCTGATCTTTTTAGATGTGATAAGAGCCAGCTTCAGTCACTGATTAATTCTAGCGAAAAGCTCCGTAAGGTTACAAGTAAATTAGATTTGTGTAAAAAGATTGTTTTTCTACTTAGACGTCATCAACAGGTTTATATAGAACTTGATTCTCTGCACAACTATGGCGTTAATGTTATTACACGTGCGGACCGAAAGATCTATCCTGGCAAACTCATAGAGAAATTTAAACTGGCCGGCTTCAAACTTCCTGCTGTAATGTATTATTGTGGCTCTGCTGATGTATTATCTAATAAATGTATAGCTGTAGTTGGCTCCAGACTTCTAGATGATATTGATCCTATCGAGCAATTTATATCTAAGTTTGTTTCTTTATTTAATTTTCATGGATATTCTCTTTCATCAGGTGGAGCTAAGGGTGTTGATACTATAGCTGAGATTTCGGCAAGAGATAATAACGTCTCATCGATTATTACTGTATCTGACAATTTAATCAAAAGAACACAAAGTTCTGAGATTCGACATTCAATTATGCAGGGTAGATCTTTGTATCTCTCCTTGGAACATCCCCAAGCACCTTTCAGAGGTTTTAATGCAATGAAGAGAAATAAAATAATTTATGCATTATCTGATTATGCGATGATAGTAAATGCAACCTATAAAACTAAAAAAAAGGGTGAAGTTGCGATTATCGATTACAACAAGGGTGGAACTTGGGTAGGTGCGCATGAATGCTATAAATATAATCTTTCAAAGCTTATGGTAAGATCTTGCGGTGAAAACACGCCTAGCGGTAATAAGGTTATGCTTGAAACTCTTAAAGACGTCATTGAGGTTTCTGAATCAAAGCTATTTTCGGATGCTGATTATTTTTCATGTTTATTGTCTCGAAGTCAGTCTTCAAATCATTTGAATTCTCCTGAAAATTCAATATCAAACAATATATCTGATAAGGTGACTAATTTAAATTCAGAGACTGGTGTTACTAATTTTGAAATTTTTTGTTCCTAGTTTTATTTGAAGTTTGATAAATTTTTTATTTATATAATATCATAATGCTGATGTAATTTTGAAAATAATGCGATTTGATTGATTGCGATTTGATTGATGTTGTTATTCTTTGTTTATTTTGGCTAAGTCGATTTTGTCTTGGATTAAATGTATATGAAAATTTTGCCTGAGTCTTGTTCAGATTTTTCGACTATCAGAACTCAAGATCTTGTTTACATTGATAAAACTGAATATATACAGAAATATGAGGCTCTTGATTCTTATGTCTCTTTATTACTAAGGCCAAGACGGTTTGGCAAAACGATGTTTACTGAAATTCTTCGCTACTACTACGATTCTGTTTTGAGCGTAGAGTTTGATGAATATTTTGAAGGTACATGGATCCATTCTAACCCAACACCACTTAGGGGACGCTATTGTGTTTTAAAGTTTGATTTCTCCGGTATAAGAAATTTAGGAGGTGTTGAGGACACAATTAATTTCTTCATGAGTCAAGTGTCAACGGGAATTAGACGTTTTTATAAGACTCATCCTGAGTTTCTTCCCTTTGTTTCAAGTTTCAGGGATGGTGAGCGTATGCCGCTTTGGGATGTTGTTCGGTTTTACAATGATCGGTCTGAGTTTACTTCTCCTGCAATGATGCTTTCCCGTTTTTTAAGCGATTTTGACTGTTTGAGTGTAGACCAGGAGATGATGGTAATAATTGATGAATATGACAATTTTACCAATGATATTTTGAGCCGTGACCCTGGTACCTTTTCGGAAATTGCCCGCAAAGATGGTGAAATTGGATCATTCTATAATGTCCTCAGAAATTTTAATCAGCAGGGAGTAGTTAAACGTATTTTTGTAACGGGGGTTATGCCGGTTACGATGGACACGGCAGTTTCTGGCTTTGTTTGTACAAGGATCTCAAATTTCCCCGAACTTAACTGTCTGGCAGGTTTTACTGCAGACGACGTTCTTGAACTTATTAGGGAGGCAGTTGATCCCGAGGTGTGCAAGTTTTCGCCCCAGGAACTACTTTACTATATGAAGGCCTGGTATGACGGATACCGGTTCAGTAGAAATTGCGAGGATACTGTTTTCAATCCTGCTCTATGTATGAGTTTCATCAGAACATTAGTCAAGGACGGTGCCCAGACAATTCCGGAGCTTGACCTGTCATCGGTTAATGATGTGGATTATATGAAGTTAACCGGGTACCTTAACCTTGTGGGTGAGAATGACCGTAATGAAATAGTGAATGCAATTTTGTGTGACATGCTTCTCCCAGTGTCATTTCCTTCTCCGGTTAGGGTGTTTTCTGGTGGCAGAGCTCTGAACAGAAATGAAGGGGCTTCGATCCTGTTTCATTTGGGCTTTCTGACACTGGCCTCTAAAGAGGAGATCAGTGAGTCCGGCGGTAATCTCGGCCGCAGTTATCTTAAAGTTCCCAATGCGTACTTCAAAATGCTTTTTTCACGCTATTATTTTCAAGAGCGTAAGGTTTCATGGGCTGTTTTTGATGGCGGTTATGATCTCAGCGGCCTAGCCCGGAAAAATGATTTGTCACTTCTGCTGAGAATGCTTGAGGGGATAGCCCAAGCCTTTGTGAACACAGACAACACGAGGCAGGGTGAGGCTCAGGTTGCTCTGGCGGTATACACAGTTCTTACTATGAATACTGGCTCAGCTTTTTCATTGACCCGTGAATATGCTGTAAGGCATGGCGGCAAGTACGTGATGGCTGGTGATGCTACCCTGGAAGGTGAGCCTGATCAGCAGGTTGTTCAAGTTGACACGCACTCCGGAAGAGCGGATCTTGTTGCTGAGAACATCAAGGGGCTGGGCCCAAGTTATCTATTTGAGTTTAAGTATGCCCGTGATGCTCCTGCCAGAGATGAGACTAAGGAAAAGGTGCGCGCAAAGTTAATAGACGAAGCATGTCGGCAGCTTGCGTTTTATGTCACGGATGACCATCTGAAAACAATACCGGATCTACGAAAGTATGTGATCATGTATACCTATGGTCAGTTCCTTATGCAGGAAATTGAATAGTACCGTGCTTTCTATACGCGTGATTTTGCAGTGCTCCTGGGTCTTTCGCAGGTCAAAATGGTCACCCGGCGGATGGACACGACACCCGGTCATATGGGGCAGAAAAGCAGTGATCCCGCCGCGGATTTTGTCATCAGCGGCGAGTATATCCGGGGCAGGACCGTGATCCTGATTGATGACGTGATCACCAGGGGAACCACCTTCACCGCCACTGCTGACCGGCTCAGAGCTGAAGGCGGTGCCGGCAGTGTTGTGGGGCTCTTTCTGGGCAAAACCTTCAATCCCGGTTTCTGATCTTCCGATCTCTCGAGCTTTTACGATCTTCGTGTTCATTCTGATTTTTCACAGCAACTGACGGCACCTATGCAAAAAGATCTCGTTCTCGCCCTGTCCTTCATCAAAGGCGTGGGCAGCAAGCGCATTATCAAACTGGCTGACTATCTGACCGGCATCTCCGGCGGGGGAGATGAGTTCTCCTGCAGTGACTTAAGGGATGCCGGCGCCAAGCTGGGGATCAAAAGCTTTGCCAGCCTGGATCCTGACGTTCTGAGCCGATGCCGGGATGCTGCCGCCAGGATCATTGAGGAAAGTGCCCGCCAGTCGGTGTCCTTCATCACTTTTGCGGATCCCGCCTATCCCCGGGAACTGCTGGATGCCGTGGATGATCACGGCAAATGCAACCCTCCCTGCGTTCTATGGTACCGGGGGGACATCAGCCGGCTTTCCATGGACTGCTGTGCGGTGATTGGCACCCGTGAGCCCACCAGTGAGGGGGTGGATGCCGGAAAGTTTCTGGGAGGGTTCCTGGCAAGGAACGGGATCAATGTGGTTTCCGGCCTGGCCAAGGGGTGCGACACGGCGGCCCACCAGGGTGCGCTGAAAGCGGGAGGGGTGACCACAGCCTTTCTTTCCACAGGTCTGGACTGGAATGCGGTGTATCCCAGGCAGAATCAGGATCTGGCAAGGAAGATTGTGGATGGCGGGGGACTCCTTCTGTCTGAATATCACATCGGCCAGGCCACAGGGAGATTTGAACTGGTTGCCCGGGACAGACTCCAGGCAGGCGTCTCATCGGCGGTTTTTGTGCTGCAGTCTGCCTCTAACGGCGGATCCATGCATGCGGCAAGGGCGGCGCTCAGATCCCGGAGGCTCTGCTATGTGCTCACATACAAGAATGACCGGCTCAACCGTGATCCGGTGACCGCCGGCAACCGGGAACTGCTTAAGGAAGGTGCCTTGGCGGTTTCCGGGAGGGACTTCAAGGAAAACAGCGCCGAACTGCTGGGAAAGCTGAAAATCAGAGCCGCCGGGGCCGGGGAGGCCAGCGGCGGCCTGGATGCGCCTGGGGATACCGGATCTGCCGGGGAGATGGAACTCTTTTCGTAAGGGCGGGAGCACCTCCCCAGGTCGGGAACATATCTCCAGACCGGGAGACTCCTTCTCAAGATGGAAATCGTCCTGTCCGGGACAGTGTCCGGGAAGGCGCCGCAACAGCCGGGGGATCCCGGCTTTCATGTTTCTACTTTCGCAGATAGCTGACGTCTACCCCTCTGTCAGCTGTGACGGTCATTTTCTCCTCTGCCAACTGTGACGGTCACTTTCTCCTCTGCCGGCTGTGTTGGCTGCATCTTCCACTGCCGGCCGGGGTGTCTCCTTCTCCGGTGCCCTCAGGGCTCCTTTCTGACTGTTGCCAGCAGATCCCGGTTTTTCTCCATGAACTCCCGCCGGCACCTGGCGATGGCCGCCGCCCGCTGCCGGTTCTGCTCCAGGGTCACCTCCTTCCCCCTGAACCCTGCCGCCAGGGCGTCCCGGGCGGTCACGGCGCTGGCAGCGGCAAAGCATTCCCTGAGCAGTGCCGGCTGGGGGTAGGGCAGATCCTCAAAGCCCCGCCGCCCCCGGTAGTCCGCCTCGGAGCACCGGAGCAGCACCTCAAGCCTCCCCGGGGACCGGAAGGAGTCCGATCGCAGGAACAGCTCCAGGATCTCCTCCGGCGTCCGCTCCAGACACCGGTGGACAAAGGAGTGCCCGGCGGCGGTGACCACCGCAGATTGGCGGTAATGCACCGGAACCTTCAGCCGCTCGCACAGGGCATTGACCAGGGGAACGCCCCGCTCCCCGTGGCCGGTGTGCCGGGGCAGGATCTCCGGCGGGGTCAGGGCCTTGCCCAGATCATGGCAGAACAGGGCGAACTTCTCCACGGCGCTCAGACCGTGGGCGGAGGCCCAGGACAGGCACAGCTCCATGTGGATCCCCGTGTCCACCTCCGGGTGCCAGAAGGGGCGGGCCGGGATCCCGTAGAGGGCGTCCAGCTCCGGAAAGAGCTCCTTCAGGGCCCCGCATTCCCGGAGCACCCGGACAAACACCGCCGCATCCCCCCTTCCCAGGGCGCTGTCAAACTCTTTGAACACCCTTTCCGCCGTGAGATAGGAGAGTTCCCCGGAGTCAGTGATCTCCCGCATGAGCTCCATGGTCTCCGGGGCCACGGTGAAGCCCAGGGGGGCAAAGCGGGCGGCAAAGCGGGCGGTGCGCAGGATCCGCAGAGGATCTTCCCTAAAGGCGCTGCCGGTGTGGCGCAGGATCCGGTTCCGCAGATCCTCCTGGCCGCCCCAGGGATCAATGATCCGGCCGTCGGCGGCCATGGCCATGGAGTTGATGGTGAGATCCCGCCGGGAGAGATCCTCCTCAATGGTGACCTCGGGGGAGAAGTCAAAGGTGAACCCCCCGTAGCCGTGGCCGGACTTGCGTTCGGTCCGGGCCAGGGCGTATTCGCACTTGCTCTCGGGATGCAGGAACACGGGAAAGGATTTTCCCACCTGCTGGTAGCCCAGGGCCAGCATCTCCTCCATGGTGGCGCCGGTCACCGCATAGTCCTTGTCATGGGCTTCGATCCCCAGCAGCATGTCCCGCACGGCCCCGCCTACAAGATATATTTCCACAGGCTCCCCTCCCTTTGATGACCTGCCGGTGACAAAGCGCACCTGGGCGCCAGACTTCCGGTTGCGCGCTGCCCCCGGCTGCTGGCCTCGTCTTCATGTCCAGCGGCCGGCGCCGCATCAGATCTGATCTGCTGGCCGGATCCGTCCCGGACCGGTTTTCTTTCCTGGCAGGGGCTGATTATACCATGCCCCCGGGACGGGGATCCCCGGGCACTTCCGGCTCTCCGGCATGCCCTGCCGCTCCCGGCGCCACGGCCCCCGGGCGTTTTGGACGGTCAGCGCAAAATGCTATAATACGCCCGCCGCGCCGGACGCCCCCGGAGCGCCGCCGGGAAAGGATCCCGGGCTTTCCGGATCGGCAGCGGCACAGAAACGACTCATGAGGTCTCTGCATGTACAACGAGTTCTACGGTCTGGAGGAGAATCCCTTCTCGATATCTCCGGATCCCAAGTATTTTTATCTCAGCGAGAGGCACAACCAGGCCTTTGCCCATCTGTCCTACGGTCTGAAGTCCGGCGGGGCCTTTGTGCTGCTCACCGGCGAGGTGGGCACGGGCAAGACCACGGTCTCCCGCCGGATCCTGAACATCCTGCCGGACAACACCAATCTGGCCATGATCTTCCATCCCACCGACGAGCCCCGGGAACTGTACGCCTGCATCTGCGACGAGTACGGGATCAGCTATGAGAAGGAAGCCACCATCAAGGATCTCTTCAACCTTCTCCGGGACTTCTTCTTTGAGAGCTACCGCAACGAGCGCCACACGGTCATTGTCATCGACGAGGCCCAGATGCTCTCCGAGGAATCCCTGGAGCAGTTGCGACTCCTGACCAACCTGGAGACGGACAATCACAAGGTGGTGCAGATCGTCCTTATCGGCCAGCCGGAGCTCCAGGATCTCCTGGCCCGGCCGTCTCTCCGGCAGCTGTCCCAGCGGATCACGGCCCGCTTCCACATGACGCCCCTGGAGCCGGATGACGTGGAGGCTTACATTCGTTTCCGCCTCCAGGTGGCCGGCAGGATCCAGCCCCTGTTTGACGCCTCGGCGGTGAAGCTCATCGCCAAGATCAGCGGCGGCGTGCCCCGGCTCATCAACCTGCTGGCTGACCGCTGCCTGGAAGAGGGCACCGCAGCCCAGCGCCGTCTCATCTCCGCCAAGGAGGTGAAAAAGGCCGCCGACTTCATCACCCCGACCCAGCTGAGCTCCGGCCGGGCACCCACCCGGGTGGAGCGGCGGAACTTCCTGGCAGATCTGTCCGCCTTCCTGTTCAGTTACACCTTTGTCTTCGGTGCCACCGCCATGATCCTGGGGATCGGCGCCGGCATGGCCGGCTCCTATTTCGCCGGCCCCCTGCTGCCGGTGGACCGCCCTGAGCCCCGGATCCGGATCCAGGAGATCGACAACGCCGAGGAATACAGCGAGGCCCTGAAGATGCGGGACGGCTACCGGGCGGATATCCGCAGCGCCTCCAACCCCGGGGACGCCATGAAGGAGCTGTTCCGGGTGTGGGGCTATGACGCCGGGGGCGTCTCCTGCGAGACTGCCCACTATGCCAAACTGGCCTGCTTTGAGTTCAGCGGCTCTCCGGAGGAGCTCCGGCACCTGAACCACCCGGCGGTGATCACCCTCTATGATCCCAAGGAGATGGTGGAGTTCTATGCAGTCATCGTGTCCGTGGGGAGCACCACCTCCACGGTGGTGATCGACGGCACCCGCTATGAGGTCAGCAATGACTGGCTGAACAGCATGTGGGACGGGCAGGCCATGATCCTGTGGCGCATGCTCCCCTCCGGGGGCACCAAGTTCGCCCGGAACTCCAACGCCGTGGACTTTGAGTACATGAGCCGGGCCTTGGGCCGGGCCCTGAATCGCCGCATGGTGAAGTACACCACCCTTTCCCAGGACATGGTGAGTGACATCAAGGCCTTCCAGACCCAGGAGCACCTTGAGGCCGACGGCAAGGTGGGGATCAAGACCATTATTCTTCTCAATGCCCGGGGCGGAGCCAACATGCCCCGCCTGATGCGCGAGAGTGAGGAGAGATAGCATGAAGATGTTTTTTTATCTGCTGTTCCTGTTTGTGGTCGGGGCGCTGCTGGGCTTCGGCTCCCACAATTACTACATCTGGAACCAGGAGCAGACCGAGGCCTACAATGCGGTCCGGATCGTCACCAAGCGCCTGTATGACGTTCCCGTGTTCCCTTACCGGAAGATCGAGCAGCCGGTGTACCACACCGAGGAGTTCCCCCTGCCGGAGCAGGGGTTCTACTCCGACAACAGCATAACCCAGAAGGAGCAGGAGGAGATCCCGGAGCAGTCCCCTGCGGTCACCGCCGCCGGCAGTGATCCCGCCGCCTCCGCCACTGACGGTCTGGAGTACCGGGTGAACCAGGCGGTGCGGGAGAGTTCGGCCACCTATGAGGCCGACAGCGGCAATGTGGACACGGACTACGGGATCTACGATCTCCCCTCGGATATCCAGGTGCTGATCCCCAAGTTCTCCTACGCCTCCCATGTGTACTCCTCCAACACCCGGGACCGCTTCATCACCCTCAATGACCGCCGCTACCGGGAGGGGGACAAGGCCCTTGGGGTGCTGAAGGTGGTCAAGATCGCCCCCAACTACACCATTTTCCGCGTCAACAACGTCACCTTCTCCCTGTCCTCCCTGACTGACTGGTCTGGCTACGGCAGTGCCGCCCAGGGCCAGGGGGGGCGGCGGAGCCGCCGGTGACCCGAACCAGGAGATCCCTTCCGTGATCACGTTTGTCCTTGCCTTTGCCGGCTTCTGTCTGGCTTTTTTTTTACTTTCCCTGGGGTACATCATCTCCAGGAAGATCCTCCGGGGATCCTGCGGCAATATTGAGGATGCCGGCGGGGAGCGGGTGTGCAACTGCGAGAAGCCCTGCTTTGCCCGGCGCATGAGGATGCGCATGGAGGAGCGCCGGAAGGCCGCCGCCGGCGCTGTCACCGGATCTGATCTGACCGCCCCGGAGTCCTCCGGGGATCCTGCTGCCTCCCTGAACATGTCCTCCGGATCTGATGCCGGCAGCGGGGAGGCCAGATGACCCCCCTCTTGAAGCATTCCCTCCAGGCCCTGGCCGCCGCCGTTCTGGTGGGCGCTGCCCTGTACTGCAGCCAGAAACCCCAGATCTCCGGTGCCCCAGGTGAGGGTGCCGCCGTTTCCGCCGGAGAGGGCACTGCCGCCGTCACAGCGCATCCGGCACTGGAGATCGACGGACCTATTTTCGGCACCGTCTACGGGATCACCATTGCCGGGGACTATCCCGGGGGTGCGGAGCAGCTCCGGCATGACGCCGAGGAGGTGCTCAACCGCATTAACCGCGAGATCTCCACCTTCGCCCCGGATTCGGAACTGTCCCGGTTCAACAGCCTGGCCTCCACGGAGCCCTTCCCGGTGTCCGAGGACACGGCGCTGATGGTGGCCGCCAGCTTCCAGGCGGGCCGGGCCCTGAGTGGTGTCATGGATATCACCGTGGGCCCCCTGGTGGATCTCTGGGGCTTCGGACACGTGAAGAAGCCTGAGGGCTATGTCCCCTCCCGGGAGGAGATTGAGGAGACCCGGAAGTCCACGGGCCTTGGCATGCTCCATCTGGAGTACGGCTACGGCGGATCCTATCTTAAGAAGGATCGGCCGGAGATGCGGGTGGATCTGGCCACTGTGGGGGAGGGCTTTGCCGCCGACGCCCTGGCAGCCATGCTGGACGGCGCCGGGGTGGAGAACTACATGATCCATGTGGCCGGTGCCATCCGCTCCCGGGGGATCAGCCCCCGGGGCAAGCCCTGGCTTATTGCCGTGGAACAGCCGGTCAACATGATCGGGGCGGTGAACACGGTGATCAACCCCCGGGGCCGGGCGGTGTCTACTGCCGGCTCCTACCGGAACTATTTTGAGAAGGACGGCCGGCGCTACTCCCACATCCTGGATCCCCGCACCGGCATGCCCATTGATCACGCCACGGTGTCGGTGACGGTCATCGGGGACTCGGCCCTGTTCACCGACGCCATGGACACGGGGCTCATGGTGCTGGGGGCGGATGAGGCCCTGAAGTACGCCAATGAGCACAGCCTGCCCATTTACTGCCTGGTGAAGGAGAAGGACGGTTTCAGGGCCCGCTGGAGCCGGGCCTTTGCCAAATACATGATCACCGGGGGGCAGTGAGGTGTTTCTGCTGTATTCCATTTCAGGCCTGCTGGGCACCTTCCTGATCTTCGCCCACAGCCACCTGGGCCGGGAGTATGCCTTCCTGGCTGGGCTGACCATCATTGCCCTGCTGTGCGCCTACCGCTATGAGAAGGGTTACTCCCTGAGCAAGACCATGTTCACCTGCATTCTGCTGCCCCTGGCGGGCACAGCAGTGCTGGCGTTCCATGAGTACCGGGGCGCCTTCATGGACAATCTGGATCATGCCGTGGCCACCTATGTGGCCTACCAGCTGGTGTTTCTGGTGACCGGGATCCTGGCCACCCTGATCCACCTGTACAAGCTGCTGGTGTCCCGGCTCCTGGCCCGGCGCCTGAAGGTGATCCACAATCACAACCACATTGTGACCATGAGCGGATCCGGGGATCCGTACCTGGAGGACGGGGAAATCCGGAAGAAGGAGCGCCTGGTCCGGAATGTGGCCCACACGGCGGTGTTCGCCTTCCTGCTGGCCACCTCCCTTCTGACACTGGGCCTGCCCCATCTGGGTCTGGAGTCGGAGGAGCTGGCAGTGAGCCTGATCCAGGCGGGACCCTGCATCTGCTTCACCGCCTGCTGGATTTTCGCCACCCTTTACATTTTCAACTGCGGCTTTGCCATGATCTGTGTCCTGGCGGCATCCTTTGCCGGGGCCTTGGCCTTGTTCCGCCTGCTGCCCGGCGGGGTGTCCCCGGGGGAGTTTAGGGAGCTGGGCCTCATGCTGGCCTGGTGCTTCATTCCCGCTGTGGCGGGCTTCTTCCTCCGGGAACTCCGGATCCTGCCGTATTTTGACGATCTTTGACTTCGGCCCCGCTGGCGGGCCTGGGGAGTTTTCTGATGCACATTCACATTCTGGGTATCTGCGGCACCTTCATGGGGGGCATTGCCCTGCTGGCCCGGCAGCTGGGTCACCGGGTCACCGGATCTGACGCCAATGTCTATCCTCCAATGAGCGATGAGCTTAGGGAGCAGGGCATTGAGATCATCCAGGGCTATGATCCCGCCCAGCTGGAGCCGGCTCCGGATCTGGTGGTGGTGGGCAATGCCATGAAGCGGGGCAATCCCTGTGTGGAGCACATGCTCAACCGCCGTCTGCCCTTTGTCTCCGGCCCTGAGTGGCTGGAGGATCATGTGGTCAGCCGCTTCAAGGTGCTGGCGGTGGCGGGCACCCATGGCAAGACCACCACGGCCTCCATGCTGGCCTGGGTGCTGGATCAGGCCGGGCTTGATCCCTCCTTCCTTATCGGCGGGGTCACCGGAGGCTTCGGGGTCTCCGCCCGGCTGGGGCAGGGGGAATACCTGGTGCTGGAGGCGGACGAGTATGACACCGCCTTTTTTGACAAGCGGTCCAAGTTTGTCCACTACCATCCCTGGGTGCAGATCCTGAACAACCTGGAATATGATCATGCGGATATTTTCGCCTCGGTGGAGGATATCCGGCGGCAGTTCCACCACCTGATCCGCACCATCCCCTCCGAGGGCTGGATCCTGGCCCCCGCCGGGGATGAGAACATCCGGAAAACCTTGGAAATGGGCTGCTGGAGCCATCTTGAGTACGAGGACGGCCCGGAGGGCCGGTTTACGGCGGTGCTGCTGGAGAAGGACGGCTCCAGCTTTAAGGTCATGTGCGGCGATCAGGAAGTGGCCCGGGTGTCCTGGAGCGGCATTGGCCTGCACAACGTGCACAACGCTCTGATGGTCATCGCCGCTGCCGAGAAGATCGGCATCTCCCCGGCGGACTCCGCCGCCGCCCTGGGAAGTTTTGTCATGCCCCGGCGCCGGATGCAGCTGGTGGGCCGGGAGCGGGGGGTGGCCGTCTATGACGACTTCGCCCATCATCCCACGGCCATCCGCACCACGGTGGGCGGGCTCCGGGCCAGTGTGGGCAAGGATCGGATCCTGGCGGTGCTGGAGCCCCGCTCCAACACCATGAAGATGGGGGTGTTCCGGGAGCAGATCGGACCGGCCCTGAATGAGGCTGATCAGGTTTTCGTCTATGCCCCGGACAGCATTTCCTGGGACGCTTCGGTGATCGCCCGGACCTGCACTTCCCCGGTCCTGGTGGAGGAGGACTTTGACCGACTTGTGGCGGCGGTTCTCAGGGAGGCCCGGGAGGGCGACCGGATCCTGGTGATGAGCAACGGCGGCTTCAACGGGATCCACCAGAAACTGCTGGAGGGCCTGAGAAAGGCATGAATGCCCTGGAGATCCGCGGCCTGAGGAAGAGCTACGGCGGGGCCGAGGTCCTGAAGGGTGTGGATCTCACCATTGGCCAGGGGGAGTTCTTCGGTCTTCTGGGCCACAACGGTGCCGGGAAGACCACGACTCTGGGGATCGTCTCCGGCCTCATCCGGAAAACTTCCGGCACGGTCAGCGTCTTCGGGCACAGCATTGACGATGCCCCCCTGAAGGCTCGGGCCTGTATAGGCCTGGCCTCCCAGGACTGCACTTTCAGCCAGTTTGAGACCGTGGAGGAGGTGGTGCTGTGCCAGGCGGGCTTCTACGGCATTCCCCGATCCCGGGCCCGGCAGGAGGCGGAGGGGATCTTCCGCCGGCTGGATCTGGATCGTTTCCGCCGCCAGGAGACCCGGGAACTTTCCGGGGGTGCCAAAAGGCGCCTGATGCTGGCCCGGGCGGTGATCGTCCGCCCCCGCCTGCTGATCCTGGACGAGCCTACCGCCGGCACTGATGCTGCGGCCCGGCGCAGCATGTGGGACTATCTCCGGGAGCTGAACGCCTCCGGGGTCACGGTGTTGCTGACCACCCATTATTTTGAGGAGATCGAGCAGCTGTGCGGCCGGGCGGCCATTCTGGAGAACGGCTGCATTGCCGATCTGGGCACTGTGCCGGAGCTCTCCTCCCGGCTGGGGGAGAAGCGCCTGATCCTGGAGCTGGAAGGTCCCCTGATCCCCGGACTGCCCCTCAGACCCTCACCTCTGGGAGCCAACTTTGCCGAATGCACCTATGATCCCTCCTCGGGAAGCCTCACCGATCTTATAGTCCGCCTCCAGTCCCAGGGCTGCACGGTGCGGTCGGTCCGGTCGGCGGCCAGCTCCCTGGAGGAATACTTCCTCCGCCGCACCGGAGACCGTCCTCTATGATCCATCCCCTGATCGTGGCCTATGCCACCATGGTGCGCCGGGAGGTGCTGCGCTTCTCCCGGGCCTGGTTCCGGACCCTGCTGCCACCCATGATGAACACCTGGCTGTATTTCCTGATCTTCGGCAGCCTCATCGGTCCCCGCATCGGCACCATGGGGGGCTGTCCCTATGCCAGCTTCATGATGCCGGGTCTGGTGATGATGTCGGTGATCGTCAGCTCCTACACCAATGTGGCCTCTTCGGTTTACAGCGCCCGCTTTCAGCGCTACATCGAGGAGGTGCTGGTGGCCCCGGTGCCCCGCTGGCTGTCGGTGGCCGGGTTTGTCACCGGCGGGGTGATCCGGGGGATCCTGGTGGGGCTGCTGGTGCTGGCGGTGGCCGCTTGCTTTGTCCCGGTATCTTTCCATGCTCCCCTGCACGGGGTGCTGATGCTGCTGCTGTCGTCGGTGCTGTTCTCCCTGGGGGGCTTCCTCAACGCCCTTTATGCCGGCAGTTTTGACGATATCTCGGTGGTGCCCACACTGCTGCTGACGCCGCTGATCTATCTGGGAGGCGTCTTTTATACAGTGGACGTCCTGCCCCCCTTCTGGGAGTCGGTCTCCCGCCTGAATCCCCTGTTGCATGTCATCAGTGTCTTCCGCTATGGCTTTCTGGGGGTGGCGGATGCACCCCTGGAACTGTCCTATGCTGTGACCTTGCTGCTCTTGGTGCTGCTTTTTCTCTGGGCGGTGCTGCTGATCCGGGGCCGGCGGTGAGGAAAAGAACGGCCGCTGACGGGTGACCAGTGGCAGGAGGACGTGACGGGACTGTGACCGGACAGAAGATCTGAACTGTCGGGAGGGCGACATGAACTTCATTCCCACTGCCATCCAGGGGGTGGTGATTGCCGAGCCGGTGATCTTCCGGGATCCCCGGGGCTATTTCTGTGAGACTTACAATGAGGGGGAGTTTGGCCGCTCTGGCATCAATGCGCGCTTTGTCCAGGACAATGAGTCCTGCTCCTGCTATGGAGTCATCCGGGGACTTCACTGCCAGACGGGGAGTTACTCCCAGGCCAAACTGATCCGGGTTCTCCGGGGGGAGATCCTGGACGTGGCCGTGGATATCCGCCAGGGATCCCCCACCTACGGACAGCATGTGGCGGTTGAACTGTCCGGGGACAACCGGCGCCAGTTGTTTATTCCCCGGCATTTCCTGCACGGCTTTGCGGTTCTGAGCATAGAGGCGGTGATCACCTACAAGGTGGACCGCTTCTACTGTCCCGGGGCGGAGATGACGGTGTCTTGGGATGATCCGGATCTCGGGATAGACTGGAGGTTGCCGGCGGATCGGATCCTGCTTTCGGACAAGGATCGCTCCCGGGCAGTGCGGCTCCGGGATGTGATCCCGGAGGCGGCGGACTGAGGAGCCCGGGACCTTCCCGGGGAGTTTTCATAGATCCCGGGGGCCTTTCTTCAGATGCGACACGGGGTGCGGAAGATGTAGGGCGGCTGCGCTGCTCGGCAGATCTCACCAGCTAAATCAGCCCGGCCATGTAAACGGGCATGTACAGGATCCCGTCTTCAAAGGCCAGATCCCGGGTGTAGACAATGAAGCGCTCATTCATCTTCAGCTGATGATACTTCTCCCTGAAGTAATCAAATGACTTGTGGCTTTTGTACCCTGAGGATTTGACCTCAATGGGACACAGACGCCTGTCCCGCACCGTCAGAAAATCCACCTCATACTGTTTGCTCACGGCGTTGCCCTCCGGACAGTGCTCAAAGGCATGGTAGTAAAGCTCATGGCCGTGGGCACGCAGCATCTGGGCCACCAGATTCTCAAAGATCATGCCCTGATTGATGCCCAGTTTATCAATGATCAGAGAGCGGTACATTTGGTCGGTGTCACCCCCGTTGTCCAGGATGCTGGACACCAGCAACCCCGTGTCGGCCATGAACAGTTTGAATCGGGACCGGTCAGCATACATCGCCAGGGCAGGATCAGGATTGGTCACGTTGCTGCACCTGTTTACCAGCATGGCCTCCTGCAGAAGATCTATGGCGCCGCCATAGCTTCTGGTCCGGGCACGGCCATCGATTGCCGACAGCCTGAACACCGAGTTGGGGTTCATCAGCTGCGCTGGCAGAGATTTGAACACCGCCACTGCCCGGTCGCCGTCCTTCCCGCCGTGCTGCCGCAAATCATTGACGTACAACCTGAGGATCTCTTTCTTAACCCGGTCAATGTCCTGATAACTGTTCCCAGCGACATATGACGCCACCGCCTGGGGCATGCCTCCCACGGCCATATAGGTCCGCAGTACCTGCATGATTTTTCTGTGGATCTCACTGCCCAGGGGCTTTCTCTGGACAAAGGCGTCCCTGATGGCCTCCACTGCGGCATGATTGCCCACCGTCCACAGGAACTCCTCGAAGTCCAGAGGATGCATCGTGAGGCATTCCTCCTCGGAAGGGATGAGAATGTCCTGCACATTTTTCTTGATTGAGATGAGTGAACCCGTCTCGATGAAGTCAAACCGGCCGTCCTTCACCAGGTGCTTGATGGCCTGCCTGGCTTTGGGAAAGAACTGCACCTCATCAAAGATGATAACGCTCCTGCGCTCCTTCAGAGTCTTCCCGGTCAGAATGAACAGATTCCGGAAGAAGGCGTCCATGTTGCCGATGTTCTCGAAATTGTCCCTGACAGCCTGCTCTGCCGTGGAAAAATCAATTAGCAGGTGATCCTCATACTCGGCTTTGGCAAACTCCAGTGCCACCGTGCTCTTGCCCACGCGCCGGGCTCCCTCTATCAGGATCGCTGTGGCACCAGCTGACTCCTCCTTCCAGGCCTTGAGACTGCTGTAGGCTTTTCTTTTGAACATGTCAGATCCTCCAACTTTGCCAGTGATACAAGACTGCCGGGCTAATGTCATAACGGCATATGCCAGCACATTTTGTCGCCGCGTTCCATGGTCAGCAGGCAGACATATTCTCACAGAAGATGTACGAAACTGCGATTTGTTTCTCAGAAACACTGCACGAGATTGCGATTTGTTGGCGGTTGTTTTTGCACGAGAACGCGATTTGTTTTCAGTTGATTCTGCAGGAAACAGCGGTTTGTTTTCGGTGGATCCTGCACGAAATGGCGATTTGTAAGCACAGATCACCGCACACGCTGCAGTTTGCTGCTGGGTGATCCTTCTGTGTCGTCAGCACCCTTCCACTTGTCACAACACCTGTCATGATGAAACCAACCGACAGAGTGATGAGGGTGCTGTTGCGTTCCTAGTGTTGAGTTTGACAAGATACTATGTATAATAATAGTATCTAGTAAACAGGAGGAAGGGTTATGGCTCGGCCGGTAAAGGGTGATACCAGGGTTCAACGGTACAGGCGGACCCTGAAGAATGGCGTGATCTACGTGTACGAGCGGGAGGTCAGGTACAACCCTGAGACCCGACGTAACGACACCCTCAGTAACAGACTTATCGGCAAGATCCTTCCTGATACCGGCGGAAGGATGATAGACACCAAATTTAGAGCACCTTCCTTTAAGTGTGCAGAAAAGAGGAATGATAAAGATCAGAAAGATCTAAGAGAAAGCAGCGCTGAGGGAAAACCTAACGATAGAGAATATAGGGGAATTACAAGATCTCACTTGGGGATGATGTCAATTTTAGACTGGGCAGGGAGAATATCTGGAATTGATGAGGACATTAGGGGTTCTTTTCCTTCAGATGATACGGGGGAACTGGCAGACAGAATAATCCAATTTGCTCGGTTCCTGGTTGCAACTGATGGCGGGGGCCATACAAATTTAGAGGCTTGGCAGATCCATCACGGAATACCAAGTGAGGAACAACTGTCCGATGATATTTGTCTTCATCTTTTTGAAAGTCTTCCTAAGAATGAAAAGCATATCCAAAATTTTTTCAAACGAAGAGCGCAAAGACTAAACGTAAAAGATGCTATTGTGTTTGAGGCATCACCTATATCGGTATATTCTGAAAAGCAAATTCAAACTTGTTCTGACTGCAGAAAGGATAATGACAGTTTACAAGCAATAAAGTTATATATTATTTATTCTTTGAATACTGTCCAGCCTTGTGCATATACAATCCAGTCTGGTAATTTACCAAAGATTATTTGTCTAAAGGATGCTCTGAAGCAATTGGCATTTTTAGGCACTGAAAAGCCGATGTTTGTACTGAATAACGGTTCTTATTCAGTGGACAACACTGCTGCGCTGGTTTATGAAGACATGAAGTTCATGGTGCGGGTTGCACCCAGTGACGCATCCTGGATCAGGAAGGCTGTTGATGAGAACCTTGAGAAACTGTGGGGCCCAAACACAGATCTGATCGCCGGGGACAGGGATGTTGCCGGTTACTCCTGTACCGTCAGACCTGAACTGACATATACATGTAAGAGAAACTTGGTCAATCATAAGGCAGGCGATATAGTAAAATTGAACCCGTGTCTCCATTTAATGATTTATCAGGGCCAGTCGCTTAAGTCTGAATGTGAGCAGTACTTAATAAGTGAAATTAATTCTCTTAAGGCATATATCGAAAATGGTGGAGAAGCTGAACTTGACGCTTATTCTCTTGTCAGGGCACATAATTATCTCAGTTGGGAGAAGGTTAATGACAACAAATTCAAAGTTCAGCTCAAAACTGAAACTTATGATGAGGCTGTCAAGTACGCTGGTGTCAGTCTGCTACTCAGCGATCAGGAAATAGACAAGGATGACGGATTGCTTCTTTACAGCAAACGAGAACACATCGAAGATATGTTTGCCTTATTCAAACAGAATGCCGATGGGAAGAAAACCAGAGTTTGGACTTCTGAGCGGATGAGAGGCAGAACTTTTATCCAGTTTGTTGCCTTATGCTATTATGAATTTTTGTCCAGTAAAATAAAATCTGTTAAGCAGTCGCTTATTGAACCAGAAGATCCTAATATGGGCAAAATTCATAATCAGATCCGAAAAGAGTTAAAGGACTGGCTGGCTGAAGCATCGCAGAGTGATATCCTTCAGTGGTTTGATGCCGTGGAGATCACGAGGCTTATGGGCAGAAAATCTCCTTCAATTAAGACCGTAACCGAAACAATGGCCCGGGATAAGATGTTTTTGGCATTGCTTGGGTACAGTGGTTAGATGTTAGGTTGAGTCATGTTCCCGGGCAAAAGAGCCAAAACTGCACCACCATGTTCCCGTGTTTCATTACCTGGACTGGTGTTCCAGTTTGCGGTGTGCACCAGAAGAACTGGGCTTGTGCCCATTTCAGTCTTGGCTGTTATTCACGGTTTCACGGTGCTGTCAGGGGGCTGAAAGAACATTGCTCCCGTCAGGGGTAGGAAATGATCATGAGTGAAAACCAGAGTGGCCTGCTGAGCATTCCCTATGGGGAGGTGGCTTACGAGAACTTCCGCCGTCTGGGAAGGGCCTTTGTGGACAAAAGTTCGGTGATCAAGAACTTGGAAGATGTCAAAATGACTCTTTATCCGGTTCTGCTCCGTCCCCGGCGCTTCGGCAAAAGCACTTTTGTCCAGATGCTGAAATGCTTCTATGACATCTCCTACAAAGATCGGTATGACCGTCTCTTCGCCGGAACGTCTGTCTACGGGGATGAACTTCCCAGTCACAACACCTACCATGTGATCAATTTTGATTTTTCTGCTGTCACCACCCAGAGTCCCACAGCCATGCTGAACAGCTTTTTCTCAGCGGTGGCCAAAGGCATTGATAACTTCCGGAGGAGATATCCGGATTTTGTTTTTGACTATCAGGAACTGGACAAGTCTGACTCGGTCTCGCTCTTCAATAATTTTGTGTCAGCATACGCGGATTATGCCCGGGAATATTCCTGTCATGCCATCACTGACGATGGCAGTTACGGCAGACTCTATGTGATGATTGACGAGTATGACAATTTTGCTAACCAGATCCTTTTAAGGGATGTCGAGCAGTTCCGCGCCATAACCGGTGAGAACGGCTTTCTGCAAGCCTTTTACGCCGCTGTCAAGGCTGCCGCATCCGATGCTGACTGCGTTGCCCGGACATTCATCACCGGAGTGTCATCGGTATCCCTTGACTCCCTCACCTCAGGCTTCAACATAGCACTTAACGTCACCTCAGAAGGCTGTTTCAATGAGTATGCCGGCTTCACCGAGGAAGAACTTATTGAACTGATCCCGCAGATTGTGGATATCCGGCAACTGGGCGTAAGTGCGGCGGAAATTGCTGACCGTATGAGGCCGGTATATGACGGCTACCGCTTCAGCCAGGAGGCAGGAAGGACGGTGTTCAATTCCTCAATGTGCCTGTTTTACCTGAGAAAGGTGCAGCAGAAAGGCAGACTCCTCCCGCCTGAAGAACATCTGGATCCGGCCTCAGATCTTGACGGCTCGAAACTGCGGCAGCTGGTTGACATCGCAGAGATGGATCTTGCCGATGAAATCATCGACACCTATCTGAGCGGCGGCCGGTTTCTGCTGAAAGACCTGGCTGAAAACATCAGTCTCAACAAGGACGACAGGTACAACTGTGGGCAACTGCTGTCCATGCTTTATTATCTCGGCTACCTCACCATTGATCCGGAGCCTGTTCCCGATGGCAGGCTTGCCCTCAGGATCCCCAATCTTTTCATGTCAAGGCTGTTTGCCCAGTGCACTTCCGACATGCGGTTCAGATCCAGAAAGGAATTCACCGATCCGGTGCTGGACATATCGGCACTGCTTGATCTCAAGGATGACATTGCCTCCTTTGCCTCGTCATGCACGGAATTTCTCAGCGGCATTTGCACCAATTAGGTGTTGACCCACATGAGTGAAATGGCACTTAATCTGGCGCTTTACACCAAGCTGGATTCCATGCGGACAGTCTATGTGGAGATGCAGAAGTCCCTGCGTGTTGTAGGTGAAGGTGAGCAGTATGCGGATCTGGTGATCACGGTGAATGCGGACAGTCCCAGTGAATGCACATACCTCATTGAACTGAAGTACGTTGGCAAGACTCAGGCCACCCAGTCCAAGATCCGGTCCCTGGTGCGCGAGGCCAGGGAGCAGGTCCTGGGATACCGCTCTGCCCTGGAGTTCAGGAACCGGCAGATCCGGGCCTATGCCATGATCTTTGCCGGATCTGACTGTGTGTACTGCCAGATGCAGAAGTAGGCAGTGTCTTTCCGTCCGGGACAGTCTCCCCTGATCCGGCCAGGACTTTCCGGAGATCCTAAGCCAGTTCCACCATGTCCCTGTTGGTGCGGTAACATACGGCTCTGCCGGATCTGACTTTCTGCAGGAAGCCTTTTTTCTCCAGGCTGCCCAGGATCTTTTTTCGCAGGAAGGATGAGTCTTTCAGTCCCAAATATGCTGCAATTGCAGGGACACTCCTGGGTTGTGGATAGCAGAAGGAGAGGATCTTCCTGTCATGTTTTGTGCCGCCCGGTGCCGCCATGAATGATATCGGGGGAGCTGTGCTTTCGGCGATGCCTGGCAGGTAGGTCAGATCCGGCAGCACAAGGGTGAAATGGTCAGAATAAGAGCAGATGAAAGGGCGGTTCCCTCTGTCCTGATCGGCATAACCTGCGGTGATCCCCTCAAATTCTGAGCCGGCAGTCTTCATTACAATGCAGGCAGCAAGCACCCGGGAGATCAGTTAATTGTGCCGTCTGGGGATCGGGCCGGTGAGATCGTAATTCCTGCCCCTTTTTTCACCCTGGCAGAAACCACCCGGGGATGAGATCTCCAGTCTGTCCCTGAACATGTCCACCTGGATCTGGGGTCCGTCAAGACTGTAGTCCCTTAAGGCCACGGCACTGATGATCCCGGCAGACAGGGCAAGTTCCGGATAAGCAAAAAAATCCCGGTGCCGATCTTTTTCCTTGATGAGGCCGCGGTTCATGTGCCTGCGGACAAAAGCCATGAAGCTGATGGTGTCGGTGATGCAGCCTGAGGATCTGCCGGTGGCCAGGATATTGCCTTCTGCCCGGCTGAAACCGGCATACAGGGAGCACATCACCTCTGTCCTGCCGCCCTGGTAATCATCCTGGAACAGAACGGTACCCTTGAGCAGACATCCGTCCTCACTGACGAATCCCATGACCTCCAGATCCTTTTCCCGTAGTTCCTGTCCGCCGGTGTGCTCCCTGTGGAATCGGCAGAGTTTTGTCAGTCTGTCAAAACGGAACTTTTCGTCTGAGATCTGAATGTCATACCGGGTGCTGCGGGTTTCGTTGCACATTTCGATGATTTCATCGCTGGTGGCACCGCTGGTGTAGCCGTCCCTTCGCATGAAGATCGAAGGGATGCCGTCGTGCAAGAGAATTACGGGCGGGATATCAGACTGTTCCACGCTGATCCTGATGATGTGGCGTTCCCTCCCGCTGTCCGTGTAAGGCAGGAAGTCGATGCTGATCTGGGGCTTTGGAGTGAGGTGGCAGCTGATCATGCTGGTGAGATAATGGCGTTCATTGTCAGCCTCCTTCCGGTCAAAGCCGATGAGCTCGCCGGTCCTGCCCTCGACCCCGATATAGAGTTCGCCGCCGTAGGCGTTGGCAGATCCGGCAACGGTCCTGAGCCAGCTGATCCAGTCATCCCGGTCCAGTCTGCCACAGCAGGCAAGTTCCGCACTCTCATCTGAGGGCTTTCCTGTCAGCTCTGCAAGGTTCATGGGCTTCCTCTGTTTGGTGATGATGACTTTGGAACTGGGGCGAGAACTCTGCAAAGAAACTTCAGGAGCAGTTTCAAACCATTTTCAGGAACAACTCCAGACACGCATCAGAGTTGCTTCAAGAACACTTCAAAGTCGCTTCAAAAATACTTCAATGAACTTCGAACTTCTTTCCGGGAACTCTTCCGGCAACCAGCCGGAAAACTTCTTCTGCCAGGGAGCAGTCCGCCTCTGCTGTCACATAATGGCTTTATCCGGGGCAGCTGTCAGAGGTTTCTGGAAGATCTCAGTGATCAAGGGTGTACAATAATCCGGTGAGCCGGGCTCTGTGCTTTGGTGGCAGATCCGCCGCTGATCCCGGAAAGCCTGCCGGGGCCTTTGGCTGTGCGCGGATCTTCCGTTGGAACATGCCGGTTTCCCGGGACGCTTGATCCTGTGAGGGCAGGAGCCGGGGTCAGGGTAGGGGCATGGTCTACTGCCCCGGACTGCCAGGTGTCGTAAGTTTTTGTTTTGTCTGCTGACAGGTGGTGTATGCGTTTATTCAGGATCCTCATGGGCGAGTTTTTTCTGGCAGGTGCCCTGGCATTTGCCGGTGCGGGTTCAGCCGCCGCGGTGGAGCTGGGAAGCTTCTCCTTTCAGACGGTGACGGATCCCCAGATGGGGATCCCCATGATCAAACTGTTTGCACCCGCCGGCTGGCGGCTGACGGTGAACTCCGACTGGAACCGCTGCAGTGCTGCCTCCATCGGTCTGGGGATCGTCCAGCTGGATGCCCCTGACGGCTCCAGGATTGTCATCACCACCTCTCAGAGGTATGACTGGTCCACCTCCGACATGGAGCAGATGGTCCGGCGCCATCCCACCATGCGGAGATTCTACCGGGGGGCGATGAACAACCACACCCCGGGGTGCGATCTGCCTCACCGGGTTTTCTACCTGCCCTATGAGTCCCTGGACGCCTATGCCCGTTTTTTCTGGGACAACAGCGGCTACCGGCTCACCGATCTTAGGAATGCGGATGACGGCACACTCAAGGCCAGTTATGTGAAGAGGGTGACTCCCTATCTTCAAAGAAGGGTCCAGGAGGAGACGGAACTTACCCGGAAACTGAGCAAGGTCAGTGTCACCGGCATGTTTGCCGACATGGCCGTGCTCCGGGGATATGCGGCGCGCAAGGACGGCTCCGGCACCGAGGTCACTGAGCAGATGGTCAATGTCTACGGTTACAGCACCTCAGTTCAGCTGGGTGAGGCAAAACTGGACTCCATGGCCTGGGAGCCGGCAGTGATCGCCTTCTTTGCCCCCTCCATGGAGCGGTTCCGGGCCAACTACCAGGTGTTCCGCAGTGTGGTGGACAATTCCCGCTTCATGCCCCAGTGGTCCTTTGTGCGGGATCATCTGGGGCAGAGGATGGCCTTGGCGGTGCTGAACGGCATGAACCTGGCCCAGCAGGAGATCCTGGAGCTCCAGAGACAGGCCTGGGCTGAGGCCCAGCAGAAGGATCTCTCCTCCCCCAGTTACAGTTCCTCCCAGGTGACCGAGGCCATCAGCGACACTATTTACGGGCGGAATGACTACACCGACGGGGAGGGCAACCACTTCAAGGTGGACACAGGCTACAGCGTCTATCTGGACAGTGACAACAACTACCATGTGGTAGAGGAGAACACCCAGGTTCCTGACAGTTACCAGCTGGTGAAGCCCAACACCATCGGACAGTACTGAAGGGAGCCGGAGCATATACCATGATCGCACTTATAATTGCCGGTTTCCTGCTGGTTATGGCCCTGGCGGCCTTCAGGATCATCCGGGTGGTTCCCGATGACTGCCGTTTTCTGGTTCTCCGCCGGGGGCGGATCATCGTCCGGAAGCCCGGGCTGGATTTTCTGATCCCCTTTCTGGATCAGCCCTTGGGCTATGTCCATGTGGTTTACCGCAATCTCCTGCTGTGCGAGTTTTCCTGTGGGGATGAAACCTTCCTGATCTTCAGCACAGCGGAGGTGATCGATGAGGATCGCCTGTCCCTGGACACCCCGGACACCTTTGTGGGGGTGCCGGATGTGGTGGGGCAGGTGGTCCGGAAGAAAATCGATCCCGCCTGGGAGCCGGGATCTGATCAGGAGTTGGCTGCGGCTGCGGAGAAGATCTGCCAGGAGTCCAATGAGCGCCTCAGCAAGGACAACATCGTTCTTAAGGACATGGTGATCCGCCATGCGCCCCCGGGAGATCCCGAGGCGGCCCCGGGGCAGTGACCTGGGCGATCCGCTGATGCCGGATCCCGGTTGCAGGATCTGTCCTTCCAGATGCGCAGACGGGATGTACCGGGCGGCACTTTCCGGCGGGAGATGGTTGCCGGCCGGATCTGCGGGACAGGGATTTTTTTCCCGGACAAACAGTGTACAATCTAACCGGGGGGACGGATCTTGCCATCTCCCCGCAGCGGGTGACCATCCCGGCGGCGCAACTGCCGGAACGCTCCCGGAGTCCTATCTTCCCTCAGTCAACTGGAGATAAAAAACATGTCGTTCTTTGCCTTTGCGGTGATTGCCTTCCTGGTGTTTGTGGCCGTGTCGGTGTTCAAGTCCATCTGCGTGGTTGGGCAGGGCTATGAGTATGTCATCGAGCGCCTGGGCAAGTATCAGACTACCCTGAAGCCTGGGTTGCACATCCTTGTTCCCTTCATTGACCGGATCTATAGGAAGGTGGACATGAAGGAAACCCCCATGGACATCCCGCCCCAGGATGTGTTCACCCATGACAATGTTAACGCCAAGATCGATGCTATCTGCTTCACCCAGGTATACAACGCTGCCAAGAGCGTGTATGAGGTCAATGACTATTTTGGTTCCATCTGCAAGCTGGTGAACACCCAGTTGCGTTCCGTCCTGGGTGCAATGGAGTTGGATCAGATGCTCTCCCAGCGTGACACCATCAACCGGGAATTGCTCCAGGTGGTGGACAAGGCCACTGAGGTCTGGGGCGTCAAGGTCACCCGTATCGATATTCTGGACATCAACGTTTCCCCTGACGTCATGGAGTCCATGAGCGCCCAGCTCAAGGCCGAGCGTAACAAGAGAGCCACCATCCTGGAGGCTGAGGGCATCAGGCAGGCTCAGATCCTGAAATCAGAGGGCGAGAAGCAGTCCCAGATCCTGAAATCCGAAGGCGAGAAGGCTGCCGCCTTTCTGGCCGCCGAGGCCCGGGAACGTGCCGCCGAGGCTGAGGCCCGGGCAACCACCATGGTGTCAGATGCCATCCGGGACGGCAACACCCAGGCCATCAACTACTTCGTGGCCCAGAAGTACACCGAGGCCCTGAAGGCTATCGGAACTGCTGACAACTCCAAGGTGGTGATGATGCCTCTGGACGCTGCCAGCATTATCGGATCAGTGGGCGGCATCACCCAGCTGGTCAAGGAAATCAACAAGTGATCTGATCCCGGGGAGGTTAAGGATATGAATCCTGCTTACATCTGGCTGATCCTGGCGTTTGCGCTCATGGCCGCCGAAATCGTCGGCACTGACTTTTTTCTGCTGTTTCTGGGCTCCGCCGCCCTGGTGACCGCCATAGTCACCTTCGTGGCCGGTGATCTTTCTTTCAGTGCCCAGTGCATCATCTTCGGTGTTCTAGCGCTGATCATGGTGGCGGTGTGGCTGGTGCGTCACACCAGGACCAAGGGTGGTGCTGACAGCGCCTACAGCCCCAACGCCGGAGTGGATTCCCTTAATGGGACGGAGACTGAGGTGGCCGAGGTGGGTTCGGACGGCAGTTTCAAGATCGTGGTCAAGGACAGTGTGTGCCTGGCGGAGTCCGGTGGCAACGAGACCTTTGCTGTGGGGGATCGGGTCCGGATCGTCTCCATTGATCCCAAAACCTCCCGGCCGGTGGTGCGGAAGGTTTAGGACCGCAGTTCCGGGAGGCGGGGCGCCGGTTGCCGGCGCCTGACTGAAAGGCGGTGCGGGGTGTCCCGGCCGCCTTTTCCGTGTCTGGAGAGTTTGCTGGCCGCCGTGTCTCCCTATAGCGGGTGCCTGCCGGGGAAAATGTGACGCAAGCGCCGATTATCAATGGCGGAGACCCCGGGGATTTCCTTTTCAATTGACTAAAGGGGGTCCTATGCTATCATCATCCGGGATCGGCACTGTTTTCCCGGAGGCACTCCTCTCCGGAGCCGCAGTTGCCGGAATGCGTCAGCGCCGTCTGTGATCCCCGGCTCAGGCCGGCGGCCGGACATATCCCCTCCGCAGATCCCATGGAGGAGCAGATCCCTCCGGATCCCCGGGACCGCAAGACGGGCACCTGGTTATTTAGCATAAGGAATTATTATGAGCCTAGAGAATATCCCCGCAGGCAAGTCACTGCCGGATGACATTTATGTTGTGATTGAGATCCCTCAGAACGCCGATCCGGTCAAGTACGAGGTTGATCATGACACCGGATGCATCTTCGTGGATCGCTTCATGGCAACCCCCATGTTCTATCCCTGCAACTACGGCTTCATCAACCAGACCCTGTCTCCTGACGGTGATCCCCTGGATGTGCTGGTTCCCTCCAGATATCCCCTGCTTCCCGGCTCTGTGATCCGTTGCCGCCCCATCGGCATCCTCCACATGACCGATGAGGCCGGATCTGATGCCAAGCTGATTGCCGTTCCCCACAGCAAGATCTCCATGATCTATGATCCTGTGAAGGAGTTGGCTGATCTGCCTGAACTGCTGAAGCAGCAGATTGAGCACTTCTTCATGCACTACAAGGAGCTGGAAGCCGGCAAGTGGGTGAAGATCGAGGGCTGGTCCGACCGTGAGGCTGCGGAGAAGGAAGTCCTGGATGCCGCTGTGCGCTATCAGCAGTCCCTGAAGCACGAGTAAGTTACCTCCAGAAAGTTTTTGATTATCGAGATCAGAATGCACGGGGATCTTCGGATCTCCGTGTTTTTTTTGTCCTCACGAAAGCAGGGTGGCTCCTGTCCCGGGGCGGGCAGGTGAGTTATCCGGGGAGTGTATCGCATTTGTTGATGAGAAGGTTCCGTCCTCATCTTTGTCGTAACCGAGGAACCGGGTGTGATTAACCGGCACCTTGCCCTGCTGGTAGCGTTACTGCAGACCGATGCGGACGTTCTGCGAAAGGCTCTCGCTCTCCTGCTGTGCCAGTGATGCCATGATGGTGAGCATAACCTCGCCTTTGGCATCGAGGGTGTTGATGGACTCCTTTTCAAAGTACACGGCAATGTTCTTATCCTTGAGCTGTCTGATGTAGTTAAGGCAGTGAAGAGTGTTGCGGGCAAACCGGCTGATGGACTTGGTGATAAACATGTCAACCCTCTGCCTGTTTTGCGGAGGCATCAAGGTTTGCTCTCATAGCCGTAGCAGAGGATGAAACAGCGTCTTTCACGGCTGTCATCTCTTCGGCAATTTTGGAGAGTGAATCCGTTAGAGCAGACGTGTCGGCTGAAAGCCTGATGGTTCTGTCGTACATTTTGATCTCCGTAAAAACGAAAAAAGGATCTCGTGAGAGATCCTTATATTTAAAAATAGTATTGATTGGAGTGTTTAATCTAGTTTTTCAATCAGGCACTGGTGATCCTTGGTTTTAGGATCGTAGTTAATGCCTACGAGTATGATATTTTTAGTGTATTTTTTTGTATAACGCTTGTAATACTCCTGAGTTTTAATCTGTCGAAGAGCAGTTTCTGCAGATTCTCCGTACTTAAACTCAATGAGGATAAGAGGTTCAGATCCTTTAACTGACGGCTCGTACACTAAATCCACTCTGCCTTTGCCAGCCTGATCTTCCCTGTGATAGTCATAATCATCGAGTGTTGACCAGAGCAACCCCGTTATAACGCAGAAAGTAAGAGCAGACTCAGAGTTGTAATCATAAATTGATACGGAAGGAGAGTTGTGAACGTCCTGAATAAGTTCGGCAACTTTGTCTCCGTCAAGTGCTTTGATGGCTTTCAGAAGATTTTCGGAACGCTCTATGGTTTCCATGCGTTCATACCATTCCTGCTCTTTTACAATATCCATTAGTGCGGATTTTATTTCTGCATTAGGGACATAGGCTATTCGACGATTTTTCTTGTTTGCTGTTTTAGCCTGTTCATCCTGTTCTATTTTTTCTGTTTGTTCTGTCGCATCTTCATTATTATCTTCTGAGGGTTTTTCTTCTTCAACATTATCGCCGTTTGGATTCTTGCAGCCGAGATACCCGAGGCACACAAGAAGACAGAGTATATCATCTTCGCTTTTTATGCTGACCATGTCATTCTGGAATCTTCCACAGTTGAATGCTATCTCCCTTCCTTCAATCAAATTCAGAATATCTTGCTTGATTCCGTCAAAGTTCATATTGATCAGCCGCACAACCTCTTCGTTTGATGATGTTCCGCACCAGTAACTTATACATTCATTCCTGCTCACTGCCTTAGTAACGGAGTTAGGGTTGTATATGTCTAAACCTTTAATTTTATACCCTTCATACCATTCTTTTAAATCCTGATGTGATATTTGACATTTAGGAGATTTTACAATTTCAGCAACTTCATCATCGGTAAAACCGAAGTATTTGGCAAAATCTCCTGGTGCAAGCATATTGTATTCGTCAAATCCGTTTAATGCTGATTGAGAGTTGTATTTCTTGATTGGGAGAATACCTGTAAGGTAAGCCAAAGCAAAACAAGCATATCCATCATCAGATTTAAATAAATCTTTCAACAGATTAATGAAAGCCTTCTGTAGCGGTTCATCATGACGATACTCTCTGTATACCAAATCCCATTCGTCCATAATGAATATAAACTGTGCGTTTAAGTCTGTTTGTAAGGCAGATAAGGCCTCAAGAAGTCCGGTGTTTTCTATGTCATTATTTTCAAAACATTCAGCAAAATTTTTCTGTCCTCGGAGTTCCTTGATTATTGAATATTCAAGATAATCAACCAGACTTTCAACTCCCTGAACCTTTTTTGTCTTTTTAAGATAGTTCTTGTAGCGACCATCAATAGAATTCATATCGATGTAAATAACATCGTACTTATTCAGGTGTTCTTTGAAACTGTTCTTGTTTGAAATTTCCAAATCGTTAAAGATCTCTTGTCCTGCATACCCTTTGGAATAATAAGCAGAAAGCATATGAGCGGTTACGGTTTTTCCAAATCTGCGGGGACGGGTAACAGCGATGAGATTTCCATCTGTATTAAAGAGTGCATTGGTTTTTTCAATAAATTCCGTTTTATCAACAAACACTCTGGTATCTTTCGCTTTAACCAGTCTGATAAAACTGTTATCGTTACCAGGATTCAGAATATTGCCCATAACACTTAATCTCTCCAAACTTCATGACATCCCCATTTTAGCACAGCACTGAATTTTGATCCGTGATATGCAATTGAACTTAAAAGGTGCTGAGTATAAGGTCTGAAATAGTTTTCAGAAGGTGGTAATCCACCCACCTTGGCATCCTGGGATTTCATCCCAGTAACCCCTGGCATCTGTTCCACTTACCTGGCGGCGTTCCTGTCTTCACCAGTCCTATACCCCCTTCAGCCGCCTGGATCTTCCAACCGGAGACCGCCCGGTAATCGGCTTCAGTTACCGCTTCAGGGGCGCCAGACGTGCGCCAAAAGTTGTTGAACTGTGCTCCAAAACTTGTGGAACGGTGATCCGCAAATAGTGGAATGGTGCGCCACGAAAAGTGGAACGGGCGGTCACGAGTTTAGTGCGATAACGCTTCAAAAAACTCATAACTCCCAGCAGCCAAACGGCGGTCAGAGGTGCCCTGAAGCCTTGGTATCACAAGGTTTGCGGCCTTTCCGGAAGTTAGATTTTTATGGGTGAAACGTCTCCTTGCCGGGGGGTGGCCTGCTTCTGCAGAGTGTTTCGCAGCCAAACGGCGGTCAGAGGTGGTCTGAAGCCTTGGTATCACATGGTTTGCGGCCTTTTGGTGGAAAATTAGGGGGTTAGAGACCCTTTTTCGCACAAATTCGTGACCCTTTGTTTTGCTGATCTGTGACAC
>ERZ842401.238-NODE-238-length-76526-cov-7.730133_pt1 | contig 76526 bp, 67 predicted proteins | sample MGYA00521270_ERZ842401 | MGnify/ENA primary metagenome ERZ842401 (study PRJEB31892, sample SAMEA3878208) | bioreactor metagenome | biome: Moose rumen | place: Sweden | collected 2011-10 | study: EMG produced TPA metagenomics assembly of the PRJEB12797 data set...
TCACTCCTACAACTTTTTTAACACTTTTCTTATACCGAACTCACGTTAAAATAATGCGATTACTTAGAATTTCGCATACATAATTACACAAAAACATGGAATTTCTTTCATTTCGAGAGTGAAGATCTGTTGTTTTGGCAATTTTCTAATGAAAATTGAGTAATTTTGCAGTTGTTTAGAAAAAATTGAGACCAAGATGATAGACCAGATTATCGACTACAACAAAACTTTCGTAGAGCAAAAGGGCTACGAGAAGTATATCACCGACAAGTACCCTGACAAGCAGTTGGCCGTACTCTCATGTATGGACACCCGGCTAACCGAACTGCTCCCTGCCGCCCTGGGCTTGAAGAACGGTGATGCGAAGATTATCAAGAACGCCGGAGGTTTGGTTCTCTCTGCTTTCGATTCGGCCATGCGTAGCCTAATAGTAGCCATCTATGAGTTGGGCGTGAAAGAGATTATGGTTGTCGCTCATTCCCACTGCGGAGCCTGCCACATGAGCTATGACCATTTCCACCACGAGATGATAGCGAGGGGCGTGACTGATGAAACGCTCAACACCATTCGCAAGTGCGGCATCGACCTCGACCAATGGTTAGAGGGATTCAAGGACACTCCGACATCAGTAAAAAGGACCGTCGAAACCATCAAGACCCATCCGCTCGTTCCAAAGGACATAGTGGTGAGGGGGTTCATCATTGATTCAGAAACAGGAGCATTGGAAGAAATTGATGAACAGCGAGAGCAGAGCCGAACTTGTTTGTGCTCAGCTGAGTCGTGACGAAATTCTACGAAGTCATATACTATGATTAGAAGAGCTGAAAAAAGAGACATACAGGCTGTCATCAGATTGCTGCATCAAGTCAACATGGTGCATCATGTGATACGCCCGGATTTATTCAAGCCCAACACAACGAAGTATAACGAGCAGGAGCTTGAAGCCCTGCTTGATGATGACAGCAAGCCTATATTCGTCTATGAAGATGGGGAAGTGTTGGGCCACGCATTCTGTATGGTTACGGAAGTAAAGGGCGACAAGTTGCTTCAGGACCTCAAGACGCTGTATATAGACGACATCTGCGTAGATGAAAACGCTCGTGGAAAGCATGTCGGCAAGGCTTTGTATGAATACGTCCGTGACTACGCAAAGTCCATAGGCTGCAACAACATAACCCTGAATGTATGGGAAGGCAACGACCCGGCATTGAGTTTCTATAGGAATATGGGAATGAAGGTACAGAAAACAACGATGGAAATTATACTGTGATATGATACGAGAAAGACTGAAGATTTGGCTGCTTATAGCAGTCCTGGCCACTTGTGGAACAGCCGGCTTGCCGCCCCATTATTGAACGCCCCCTTTACTCACGGCGAGATTGGTGTCCTCATGCAGAAGGGTCAGGAGGATCTTTTGCAGATGGTGAACAATGTCATCGGCCGGATGAAGTCCGACGGCTCCCTTCGCAAACTGCATGAGAAGTATGGGCTGGTATATGCCTACGAATAACGCGAATTCTCATCACAAAGTACATAATGACCAACTCCATGCAGTATAGAAAATGTCTGCGGTGTGCCGAGGTCTGCTCCGCTATTTAGGTAACAACAGGCTTGAATTTAGATGAATCTATTGGAAATCAAATGTCTTTAGGCTGAAAAAGTGGCACATGTGCCACAAATTCATTGTATAATGGAGATAAAAAGAGACTGAGCTAAACAAAGAAATATGCAGAGCCCTTGAATCCCGCGGCTTGATGACCGATGCAGGGAGAAAGGCATTAAAAAGAAATAGCAATATGAAAGTCATAGACGAACAGTTAATGAACGATTTGGCCGAGGAAGCCAAGAAATCACCGAGACTGAGGAAGAACTATAATTTCCATCAAAGCCTTCAGGACAAGTGCCACCGTTTCCTCAACGCTTTAGAGCCTGGCACTATCATCCCTGTGCATCACCATCCTGACAAAGACGAGACCTTTGTGATACTGAGGGGTAAGGTAAGAGTGACGACCTACAACGACAAGGGTGAGGTTTTAGAGTCTTGCGTCATTAGCCATGAAAGTGGCCGTTATGGTGTGGATATAGCCAAGAATGTTTGGCATGGACTAGAGTGCTTAGAGCCGAGCGTCTTGATGGAGTGCAAAGCCGGGCCATTCGTAGAGCATGAGGTTGACGGTATTCTGGAAACGAAACCCACAAAAGACATCTACCTTGCCGGGGGTTGTTTCTGGGGGACAGAACATTATTTCAAGCAGATTGCTGGCGTAGCCATAACGGAAGTGGGATTCGCCAACGGACATACAGCGAACCCGACATACAAGGATGTCTATACCGACCAGACAGGTTTTGCAGAGACGGTCTTTGTGCGGTTCTATCCCGATGTTGTCAGTCTCGAATTTCTGCTGCAGATGTTCTTCAAGGCCATCGACCCTACAAGTCTAAACAAGCAGGGACACGATGAAGGTACTCGCTATCGTACAGGCGTCTATTATACCGACCCGGAAGATCTGCCAGTCATCGAGAAGGTGTTTGCAGAAGAGCAGAAGAATTATCATCAACCGTTGGCCGTAGAAAAGCTACCCCTACAGAACTTCTATACAGCCGAAGAGTATCATCAGGACTATCTCGACAAGAATCCTGACGGCTACTGCCATTTGCCTCAGTCTCTCTTTGAATTTGCAAGAAAAGCCAAGGAGCATAAATAAGAGCATATTACCACTCACAGCAGGTTCGGTTTATGCTGTTTTTGAGGATCAAATCCTTTTTGCGAACACGAATCACGCGAAGGGTTGCTCTGGCGAGCAATTGATTCCTGACTTCGTCATTGCATACCCCAGAATTCAGTTTCGAATAATTTTGCAATGGGCTTGTGCCTCTTCATGGGCATGGTTCTGGTGAAATGAGTCTTGTTCTGTGGCATGTAGACGCTGATGGTGGTAACTGTTTTTGCCATGTTGAGCACCTTGTCAATCTCATGCATCATGCCGTCCGTCTTATCGAATGAGAGTATCTGACGCTTCACCTCTTACGTCTCGTTCTTGATACGGCCACCTATTATATACTTGCAGCCGTCAGCCTCCAGGTCGCTGATGTTCGCATTCGTCATCAGGCCAGAGTCGGCTCTTTGAATGTCATTGACTTGTAAACCATCCTTGTAGTCTTGTTTCTTTGAAAGGTAATTGCCTTTCAAAGACTGGCTGAAGCAGAAAACATCGTTTACAGCCTTGACAGCTTTGTCAAATTCTTCGACCATCGGGAAGAACACAAATTCCAGTACATTCCACACCTCTTCCTCGCTGAATCGCGTCCTGGATTGTTCAGTTGCCAAATCCTGTTTCTTCTGACGCTCCAGAATCTTCAGTTCCTTCATGAAGTCATCATCCTCTTCGATGCTTTGTCCACTTGCAGTGCGGATGCAGATGTTCAAGGCTCTTTCCATGCACATCTCGATGTACTTCACGAAGAATAGTTTTGTGAAGCTGACGGATGAAGGTCTCGGTGAGTGGGTATTCTGATGCAGCTTGCTCTTCCATCATCTTCAGACCTACATTGCTGGCTTTCATGTCTTCCAAGTCTTTCATGTTGGCAGCGTCCACCACCTTTCCAAATAGCAATAGAAGTTCTGTCTGCCCGTAAGTCAGGGTGTTGCCCTGGGCTATGGGATGTTGGCCTTTCAGGCCGTTTACGTACAGGTGCTTCTTAATTTGCGAAACTTGAATTAGTTATTAAATATTCGTAAGACTGGCGGGATTCGTGTTGGAGTGGAAGACTTAATTGCTCGTAATGGCAAGAGTCAGATTGGTGAAAATAAAAAAAGCATTATAAATTTTGAGTTGACCGCATAAATCACTAAATTTGCAATAACCTTAGAAAGACGACAATAACACAAACAGTAAACTTGTTAACTAAAGAACATATCATGAAAAAAAGTTCAGAAGAATTGATGGGCCTGGAGGAACTCTATGGTGCCCATAATTATCATCCGCTGCCCGTTGTGCTTCAACGTGGCAAAGGCATCTATGTATGGGATGTCGAGGGTAAGAAGTATTTTGATTTTCTGTCATCTTATTCAGCAGTGAACCAGGGTCATTGCCATCCGCGGATAGTGAATGCCCTGAAAGAGCAGGCCGACAAGCTTTGCCTCACCTCGAGAGCGTTTTACAACGACGCCCTGTGTGAGTATGAATTGTTTATGCACGAATATTTCGGTTATGACCGCATCCTGCCGATGAACACCGGTGCGGAAGGTGTGGAAACCTCATTGAAGCTGGCTCGCAGATGGGGCGTGGTTAAGAAAGGGATACCAAACGAGCGTGTGAAGGTGATATGCTGCGAAGGCAACTTCCACGGTCGCACAGTGACGGTCATCACGATGAGCAACGACCCGAGTTCCTACGACAACTACGGTCCTCTGACTCCGGGATTCATCCGCATACCTTATAACGACGTGGACGCTCTGCGGAAGGTGCTTGAGGAAGAAGGCGACGAGGTTTGCGCTTTCCTGGCAGAGCCCATCCAGGGCGAGGCTGGAGTGTTTGTTCCCAACGACGGCTACATAAAGCAATGCTATGACCTTTGTCACCGGCACAACGTGCTCTTCATCGCAGACGAGGTTCAGACCGGTATTGCCCGCACAGGACGCATGCTCTGTTGCGACCACGACGGAGTTCGTCCGGACATCCTGGTTCTTGGTAAAGCACTCGGTGGAGGTGTTCTGCCAGTATCCGCCTGTCTGGCAGACGACGAGGTGATGCTCAACATCAAGCCGGGTGAACACGGCTCCACGTTCGGGGGATTTCCGCTTGCCGCCCGCGTGGCAGTTGAGGCTCTGAAGGTGGTGAAAGACGAGCATCTCGTGGAGAATGCCGAAGCCATGGGAAATCTCTTCCGCAGCGAGATAAAGAAGATCCAGTCACCGTTTATCGTAGAGGTACGCGGACGGGGTCTGCTCAACGCCATCGTCACCAAGCCAGTAGGCGGCAAGACTGCATGGGACATCTGCCTGGAGATGAAGGAGCGCGGGCTTCTTGCAAAGCCGACTCACGACGACATCATCCGTTTTGCTCCGCCTCTGTGTATCAACGAGCAGCAGCTTATGGAGGCGGTGGAGATCATCCGTTCAACCTTTGAGGATATGAAGCCATGATGCAGACCACCGACCATGTGGTCATGGTACGTCCTGCCAACTTTGCCTTCAACGACGAGACGGCAGTGAACAATGCCTTTCAGAAGAGAATTGACGGCAGTGTTGGCGATAAGGCGTCAGAGGAATTCGACGCCTATGTCAGCCTGCTGAGGCAAAACGGCATAGACGTGGAGGTATTGCAGGACACACCTTACCCGAAGACCCCCGACTCCATATTCCCGAACAACTGCTTCTCCACCCATCTGGACGATGACGGCAGGCACACCCTTGTGCTTTACCCCATGTTTGCCCCCAACCGCCGTCAGGAACGTGAGAAGCTGAAGCGGTGGTTAAATCCGTCGTCCTACGACATCGTGCATGACCTGAGCTGCTATGAGTCAAAAGGGCAGATGCTGGAGGGAACCGGTTCGCTTGTGCTCGACCGCATACATCGCACTGCATACGCCTGCCTGTCACCACGCACATGCGAGCCCCTACTCCACACATGGGCAAGGCTGATGAACTATGACGTCATCGCCTTCGAAAGCCGTGATGGACAAGGCACACCCGTCTACCACACCAATGTGATGATGCATGTAGGCACCACTTTGGCGGTTGTGTGTCTCGACTCAGTGAGAGACAAGGGACAACGGTCGTGCCTCGTAGAGGCATTGAGCCGTGGCGGCAAGCGAATCCTGCCAATCGCCCTGGAGCAGATGAACCGCTTCGCCGGTAATATGCTTGAACTGCGGAACAGCGAAGGCGAGAAACTCCTGGTGATGAGTCAGACCGCCCTTCAGTCGCTGACTCATGAGCAGATTGCCCTGATTGAAGACGACCTGCGAATCATCGCCCCCGACATCCACACCATCGAGACCGTGGGCGGCGGGAGCGCACGATGCATGATAGCAGAACTCTTCTAATTAATTCCAATACAAAAGTTTTTGGCGTTGTTAAGTTGCACTGCCTGCATGGAAAACTTTCCGATATGACCTGAGAGATTCAAACACAAAACAGCATGAAACAATAAATACATAGCCCTACTATGAATCTAAAACCATGTCCCATAAATGTGGCCTCAGAGACAGGCCGTTTGCGTGCCGTGCTGCTCCATCGGCCCGGTGTGGAGATTGAGCGTATGACTCCGCTCAACTGTGCTCATGCACTCTATAGCGACATTCTCGACCGTATGAATGTGGATAGAGAATACACCTCGTTCTGCGGTGTTCTGGAACGCTGGACGAAGGTATATTATGTAGGAGAGATCCTGCAGCAGTTGCTCGACGACGGCAACGTTCGTGAGCATCTCGTGATGGAGAGTATCTTCAATTATGGGCGTCGTCCGATAAAACTGTCGGGCGAGACCAACGAACGTCTAGCCGAGAAGTTGATGGCGATGGACAGCAAGTCGCTCGCCCATGTGCTTATTGAAGGCTATGAGAATCCGGAGTGGCGCGGAGTTTACGACAACCGTTATCTGCTCGAGCCTCTCTACAACCTGCTGTTCACCCGCGACGCATCGTCAACCGTCTACAACCGTGTGCTTATCAACGCAATGAGTTTTGATGTCAGGGAGCGTGAGTCGTTGATCTACGATGCCGTATTCCGTCATTTCTTCGGTGTGGAGACGATGAACGCATCCGACTGGAATCCACGTGCCCGCACCGAAGGTGGCGACATCCACATCGCTTCCGACAATCTTCTTGTAGTTGGTGAAGGCATCCGTACAAACGCCAAGGGGATTGAGTTTCTCGCACAGACTTTTGCCCGTGAACGCAGGAAATTCCACATCCTGGTTCAGGAGCTGCCTCGTGAGCCCGAGTCGTTCATTCATCTCGACATGGTATTCACGTTTTTAGGCAGCCATCAATGTCTGGTGTTTGAGCCGTTATTGAGGAAGCAGGGGTTGTTTGAGGGCAAAGACACCACGCTCATCAGCATCGACAACGGTAAGATTTCGTATAGCCGCGAGAAAGACCTGCTTTCTGGTTTTCACCGTTTGAAATGGGATATAGAGCCTGTGTTTGGCGGTGGAAGCGACCCATGGGTTCAGCTGCGCGAACAGTGGCACAGCGGTGCGAACTTCTTCTCTCTCGGCGAGGGCAAGGTGCTGGGATATCGTCGTAACGCCCGTACTATCGAGGCACTGGACAAGGCTGGATTCGCTGTCCTTCAATCGGGCGACATCATAAAAGGCAAGGTTGTCATGGATGACTACGAGAAGTTTGTTGCGGTATTTCCGGCTTCCGAACTTCCTCGCGCCGGGGGCGGTGCCCGATGCATGACGATGCCTATATGGCGTGATGACGTGACCCTGTAGCATTTGCATGGAAAAGGGGAATAAATTCGCTAATATTCGTCAGATTTGCGAGATTCGCGTTTGAGTTTTAAAACTCATTTCCTTGCATGACGAATTCTTTTTTATGAGAACGCGAATCTCACGAATAACGCTAAGGGTTGCTCTGGCGGGCAATTGATTGAAAGCGTGGGTGGGACAGCCTGGAGGTTCGTTCGCTGGTGGCACCGCTGCGGGCGAGCATAAAGCATCGCCCCTACGGATGATGGGCTTGGTACGATGACACTCTCAACTACAAAGCTCTCAACTACAAACGCTCTCTCGAATTCCAACGCTCTTTCAACTTTCAACTTTCAACTATTAAACGCTCTCGACTTTCGACACATACTTATTTTATGCGAGACCGAGTATCCATTACCCAAAAATGACATAAATGTCAATTTTTGGTAATATTATTTTTTAATTCAAAAATATATACATATCTTTGCATTACCAAAAAATGACATAAATGACAAAAATTGGTAATGTATATGGTTATAAAGCGTGACATTTATCTCAATCAACTGATCGCCGGCCAGCAAAACGGCCTTATTAAGATAATAACCGGTATAAGAAGATGCGGCAAGTCATTCCTTCTATTTGAATTGTTTCGCAGCTATTTATTAGAACATGGTATAGCAGATAATCAAATCATAGAAATAGCGTTAGATGACATCTCAAATGAACATTTAAGAGAGCCTCACCAACTTCTTGACTACATAAAGCAACGTATAAAAGGCACAGGAATTTATTATGTATTGCTTGACGAGATTCAGATGACAGAAAGATTTGAAGAGGTGTTAAACAGTTTGCTTCACATAAAAAACATTGATGTTTACGTAACAGGAAGTAATTCAAAATTTCTTTCGTCAGACATCATCACAGAGTTTAGAGGTAGAGGTGATGAAATCCACATGTATCCTCTTTCATTTTCAGAATTCTATTCTGCGCTTGATGTTTCAAAAGAAGAAGCTTGGAAAGAATATTGCACTTATGGTGGCCTTCCCATTATCATGTCGATGGATACAGACAAGAAAAAAAGCACCTACCTTCAGAATTTATACGAGAGTGTTTATAAGGCCGATATAATTGAACGTCATAAGATTATCAACCAATCAGAATTTAGCGAACTGGTACATGTCATGGCATCTATTATTGGTTCATCTTGCAATCCTACCAAGTTGTCGAACACATTCAAAAGTACAAAGAACATAACTATAAGCCATAAAACCATCAACAACTATTTGTCGTATATGCAGAATGCGTTTTTATTGGAAAAAGCTATTAGATTCGACATAAAAGGCAAGAAATATATAAATACTCTTTCAAAGTATTATTTCTCTGACATTGGAATTCGAAACGCCCTTCTAAACTTTCGCCAACAAGAAGAGAATCATATAATGGAGAATATCATATATAATGAGCTTCTTATTCGTGGATATCAGGTCGACATAGGTGTGGTTACCCATAGAACTACTGATAAAAATAATAATACTATACGAAAACAATACGAAGTGGATTTTGTAGTCAACCAAGGCAACCTGCGTTATTATATTCAATCTTCTTTTGCTATTCCAGACAAAGAAAAAATGGAACAAGAATCACAATCTCTTCTTAATGTGAACGATGAGTTTAAGAAAATCATTATCGTGAAAGATGACATAAAGGCATGGTATAATGAGAAAGGGATACTTATCATGGGTTTGATGGATTTCCTATTAGACAAGAATAGTTTAAGATGAAAAGACTATAGAAGTTTCGTGAGTTCTGTCTGCGCAGTCTAGGAAGATGTATTGTTTAATACTTTTGCCCTTTCATGGGGGCATTTTTTTACGCGAATGCGAATCACACGAATCACGCGAAGGGTTGCCCTGGCGAGCAATTGATTATTTCCTTGCATGATGGAGTTTTTTTATGAGAACGCGAATCTCACGAATCACGCGAAGGGTTGCTCTGGCGAGCAATTGGGATTGAACACGAATAACGCGAAGGGTTGCTCTAACGAGCAATTGATTGAAAGCGTGGATGGGACAGCCTGGAGGTTCGTTCGCTCGTGGCACCGCTGCGGAGAGCAAAAATGGTCGTTGAATTACATTCATAAAAAAACTTCTTTTTATGAGTAAAAGGATTACGGATGCCTAAACAAGTGGGAATGATTGGGCTGTGATGAGTTACTTAATGAACCAGCCATAAAAAGAAGAAAAAAACAGTTCATGGTATGAACTGGAAAAAACCGCTTCGCGGAAAAAAGGGGAGCCAACGCGGTTAATCTTCAATATAAGGATGATGTTTTATTTGGCTGCAAAATGGAAATTTTATAGTTTCATGGCTGATCGTTTGCTTTGCCCATGAATTATATCGCGAACGATATATTGTTAAAATATCTTAAAGTTTCAGATAAATCGCTTGCGATATAAAATATAATTCTTACCTTTGTAAAAGTTAAAATAAAAAGACTAAGATTATGGCAAAAATTTATGATTTCAAGGCTCTGACGAGCAAAGGAAAAGAGATAGATTTCTCAGATTTTGAAGGCAAGGTGTTGCTTATTGTCAACACAGCCAGCAAGTGCGGTTTCACCCCCCAATTTGCGGGTTTGGAGGAGCTGAACCAGAAGTACAAGGATAAAGGGCTGGTGATTATCGGTTTCCCATGCAACCAGTTCAAGGAGCAGGATCCTGCAGACGACAGCAAGATAGAGGAGTTCTGCCAGCTGAACTACGGTGTGACATTCCAGATTATGAAGAAAGGCGATGTGAACGGTGCGAACGCACAGCCCATCTTCGAATATCTGAAGTCGGAGGCACCCACCGAGGAGTACAAGGGCTTGAAGGCCAAAGCCACCCATGCATTGCTGAAGAAGCTGAGCAAGAGCGTAGAGAAGGACAGCGACATCCTCTGGAACTTCACCAAGTTCCTCATCTCGAAGGACGGCACGACCATCAAGCGATATGCCCCAACCACCTCGCCGAAGGACTTTGAGAAGGACGTGGAGGCCATGCTATAGAGTCAAGAATCGTCTGATACAATAAACAATAAATTTCAAATCGTCGAACTATAATCAAATAAGATGCACGAAGAGTTAAGACTTGACAACCAGCTCTGCTTCCGGCTGTACACAGCGAGTCGTCTGATTACTCAGGCCTATACGCCTCTGCTCAGCCAGTTGGGCATCACCTATCCACAGTATCTGGTGCTGATGGTGCTCTGGGAACAGGACGTTCAGCCAGTGAACGACATCGCCCACCGGCTCTATCTGGAGACGAACACCGTGACGCCGCTGTTACAGCGAATGGAGAAGCAGGGACTGGTAAGGCGCAAGAAAGGGCAGGAAGACGGCAGGCAGACCTTGGTTTCTCTGACAGATAAAGGCAAGTCGCTGGAGAAGACGGCTTTCGACTGCATTCCTGAGGGGATGGGTCGGCGCATGGAGCCCTGCCAGTTGGATATGGACGACTATGCCAGACTGAAAGACGATTTGGACACTATCATTGACAAATTGAAATAACATAATAATATTAACCCATTAAAAACAAACAACATTATGACAAAAGAAGAAGCATTGAAGCAATTTGCGCAGTTAGGCGCAATATGGTTTGGCAACAGTAAGCAACATTTCGCATTCTCAGCTTATTGCCGTCTGAACGGCTGGACGAAATTGGCTGACAAGTGGAAGGAAGAGGCAGAAGAAGAGTGGGAAGAGGCAGAAGAAGTGCTGACCCGCCTTGTAGAGCTTGGTTGCAAGCCAGCCGACCTTCAGGAGGCTATGAAGACCGTTGAGTTCCCGTTCTACGATGACCCTAAGCAGCAGATTGAGTCGGACTACGAGCCAACAGCCGTAAAGCAGCTGAGCGAGCTGGCTGCCGCATTCGCCGATGACTACCCTACTCAGAAGCTCATCCAGAAATGGATCGACGACGAGCAGAACCACATGGCATGGGAGGCTCAGTATCTGAACTATATCGAGAAGCTCGGCTATGAGAACTTCCTCACAGCCATGATGTAAATTGGAATTACATAGGGCGACAAGTCAGGTTGTAGTGTAAACGCTCGCACCGGTACTTGTTGCCCTAAATTTCCTGTTATAAACCAGCTTATATGATATCCTTCTTCCAGATGATGGAATTGGTTGAAACAATAAAATTCTAAAATTAATCACTAACACTAACTACAAAGATTATGAAAGAGAAAGTATTAGAAGCCATGCGCGCTTTCGGTGCTCCCGTAAACGCCGGCAAAATTGCGGAGATCACCGGAATTGACCGTAAGGAAGTAGACAAGGCATTTGCCGAGTTGAAGAAGGAAGGCGCCATCGTGTCGCCAGTGCGCTGCAAATGGGAACCAGCAAATAAGTGAAAACAAGAACCTTTAGGCTAAACGCGTGATGGATCTCAACCATCCGGTTCTGACCGTTCCGGCAGAGGTGGATTTCTCCGTCCAGCAGTCGTCGGGCAAGTATGTATGCTCCATCTGTGGCTATGTCTACGATCCGTCAGAGCACGACGGTGTAGCTTTCGAGGATTTGCCAGAAGATTGGAAATGCCCTCGCTGCAAGCAGCCAAAGGCGAAATTCAATAAGGCATAATCATTTAAAAGAGGGTGCGTCAAAATTGACAAGCCCTCTTTTATATTTAATACAATTTCGAAACTTGATATTGAGTCCGCTTGGAAAAGTAATTAATACAAGTTTCACAAGTTCACTCAACTCAGTCTTTAAAGAGCTTAAACGTTGATTATTCGTAATGCTTTTGCCCTTTCAGGGCGGGTTCCATGCAACACAATTCCCCAGGGTGTTGCCCTGGGCTATGGGCTGTTGGCCTTTCAGGCCGTTTACATACAGGCGCTTCTTAATTTGCGATACTTGAAGAATTAATAAGAATTACACAATTTTATTAACCATAGTTTATAAATTTAGTTATTTTCTATAAAACGAATTTAATAAACTTTGTTTTTTGCAATATTTTCACTTTTTTTACACACATTGATTTTACATTCATATTAAAACGACCCCGAATTATCCTTATCAAAGCACAGTTACAATATTCTATTCCAGCTCTAAAGGCTGATATTTATGAGCCTTTTCCGGTATGTATAAGCCTCCTACAAACTGATACTCTCCACTTTTAGGCCCATAAGTGTGGAAGATGGTTTTCGGTCCCGACATGTAAAACATGGTCGTCGGTTCGGATGACGATGTCGAGACGTCCCTTGGCTGTGCGAACCTGCGAGTCGACATGCAGGCCGAGCAGCGAGAAGACGACGTAGAGCATCTGTGTGTAGTGGTTCTCGTCGAAGTGGCTGTCTTGATACGGTATGCGCTCGAGATAAGCCTGAAGAGTCTGCATCGACGACTCCACGTCGTTATAGATGAATCCCTTGCTTATCTTCCATATGTTTGAGTCACGATAATCTAATGACAAAATTGCCATCTGTTAAAAAACATTAAATTTAAATAAATTATAGTACCTTGTATTGCATAGTACTATAAAAATACATAATTTTGTAATCGAATTAATAAAATGAGAATAAAACCGCAAAGAGACATGAATATAGAAAATGTAAAATCACAAATGCGCAAAGGGATGTTGGAGTATTGTATTCTGCTTCTTCTTCAAAAGAAAGCCGCATATACATCCGACATTATCACGAATCTGAAGGAAGCCGACTTGCTGGTGGTTGAAGGCACGCTCTACCCTCTTCTTACCCGAATGAAGAACAGCGGTCTGCTGAAATACGAATGGCAGGAAAGCACACTGGGTCCTCCACGAAAATACTATGCACTGACAGACCTTGGTCATCAGATACTTGGAGAACTCGACAAAGCCTGGAACGAGATATCCAACACAGTATGTATATTGAAAAATATTTGATTGATAAATTTGTTGAGATTACCCAGAATCTTTCGCCACTGTTAGAAATGGCAAGCGACAAAGACACAATCATTTCCTACAGATATTTCTCTGACAATTAAATTAGCAAACGAATAAAAACACATCTAATTATGAAAAAGAATATCACGATCAACATGTTCGGTCAATTATATGCAATTGACGAAGACGCTTACGAATTGCTGAAAGATTATTTAGATGCGATTCGTCATCATTTTCACAAGACAGAAGGCGGTGATGAAATAGCCGACGACATAGAGGGTCGCATAGGTGAGTTGTTTTCAGACTTGAAGTCTTCCGGCATTCAAGCAATCACCATAGAGCATGTGGAGAGTATCATCAAACGCATCGGCAAGCCGGAAGACATATCAAACGAAGAATCGTCAGACATATCAGCAGATACATCCTCAGACAATGCCACCATCTGTTCTGACATCAACAGCATCAGCCAAACATCCGGTGTGAATTTTTCAAGCGGCAATCCGGAAAACCAAAGTTCAAGCACAAAGAAAAAATATTACCGTGACGGCAAAGACAAGATTGTTGCCGGCGTTCTCTCCGGTGCCGCGAATTATTTTGGCGGCGACCCGTTGGCATGGCGTTTGGGATTTGTGTTGTTTACAATATTATGGAATAGCGTGAGCCATTGGTGGATATTCAGAGACATTAACGTCCTGCCTGTGTTCAGTATTCCTGTACTTCTTTACATTCTTATGGCATTTCTTGCCCCATGTGCAAAAACGCCCGAAGAGCGTTTGAAGATGAAAGGTATCGACGTGAATCCACAGAACTTAGCATCTGAACTTTCCGAGGAAGCGAAAGAGAAGGATTCAAACGGCACATCCGGACAAAAAGGAAATCGTTCAAGCGGATGTGTGAGCGGTTTTCTCTCTGTGCTTGGCGTGTTGGCGAAGATTTTCATTGCTCTTTTCTCTCTGTTTTGTTTCGTGATGTTCGTCGTTGTCATAGTCGGTTCACTCAGCATACTTTTATCGCCCGACACCTATTCAGAACATTTTTTCGATCCTGAAATCGTAAAGATTTACAATCATCATCCGGGACTGTTCTGGCTGATGGCTTCATCACTGCTTCTCATCTGCTTTATTCCCGGCTATTGTGCGTTCCACTCCTTGTTAAGCAGCATGGGAAAGACCGCAAACATGAGCATGGGTCAAAGGTGGATGTGGTTTGGACTATGGATAGCGTCTATCGTTATGCTGACTATCAGCGGAGTGAACGCCACGAAGATCATCCATAAAAACTATATAGAGTCGCACACACATGAAGGCCGCTTTTTCAGCAGCAATGTTGACTGGCATTATTTGAAGCGAAACGGATTTCATGTAATAGGCGGAAAGCCTTCTTCTGATGAATTTGACGATTATTTCATCTATACTGATAACGGCGGGTATTACCAGCCTCGTCAGCGCTATTTTTCCTCTCAAGACATAGAGTTGCTTGACTACTATCAGATAGAGCGCGAAGACAGCCTTCTCTCCCCCGGTATTTACCGTTTGACAGCAGTGGCACGTACCGACGGCGAAGGCGCCTTTCTGTATGTGATAGCCGACGGCAAGAAGCAGTTATGCTCCATTCCTGCAGACGACACGGAGGGAGGCAACATATGGGAGGAAGCCACACAAGAGTTGGCTGCCCATCCGGAAGATTCCTTGAAATTTCAGCCGATAGTTGAATCCAACGACAGTTGCGGTTTAGGATGGAACAGAGTGGTGATTGACAACATCATGCTAAAAGGCAGTTCCATTAAATATGGTGTGAGCACCATTCCCGACTTCACTGGCAATCCTACGTACTGCACATGGGTGGAATCCACTGATTTCAAGTTGGAGAAAGTGAAATGAAATATGCAGAAGAGTCCTCCAGTCAGGCGCATGAGAATGTTGTTACAATTTGAACGTTGCTTTCATCATGAGAGTTCGTCCGCATAGTCCGTAGTCATAAGAGTAGGTGTTGATTCCGTCGAAGAGAGTGTAGGCATAATGTCGTTGGTTGAAGAGGTTAGTGAGCTCTAAACGAAGTACACACTGCTTGAGCTTATATTGGGCGGACGCATTGAAGAGCGACATGTGCTTGTAGTGGTTATCCGAAATCTGACGGCGCACATAGTCGTAGTCGAGCGAGAGGTCGAGTTTCACTTCCATCACGTAAACATGGTCGTCGGTCTTGATGACGATGTCGAGCCGTCCCTTGGCAGTGCGAACCTGCGAGTCGACATGAAGGCCGAGCAGCGAGAAGACGACGTAGAGCATCTGAGTGTAGTGGTTCTCGTCGAAACGGCTGTCTTGATAAGGTATGCTTTCGAGATATGCCTGGAGCGTCTGCATCGACGACTCCACGTCGTTATATATGAACCCCTTGCTGATTTTCCACAGGTTGGCTGCACGGTAGTCGAGTGTCGGTGCCACGTAATAAGTATAGAGGTTGTCCATCAGCCCCGTCTTCACCTCATTGTTGGGGAATCCGAGCGTGAAGATTTTTGATTTCCTATCAAAATCCTTTATTGTGATATATCCATATTAAAGAAACCCGACAAGATTTTTTTGGAGAACACTAATCTGATATTGAAGGTCAGAATAAAGAATCATCACAAATTCAAGATTTGCCTGACGCCTATATTTTCATCGATGACATCGAATATTGGTATGGTAATAAACTGCCCCTTTCGATGCTGGGCTTCTTGTACTAAGCATATATATAGTTTTCTGTCTAATAACTGATTTGTATTTATTCCAACTCAAGCGGTTGATATTTATGAGCCTTGTCCGGTATGTATAATCCACTTACAAACTGATACTCTCCGTTTTTTAGTCCATAAGTGTAGATTGTTTTCGGACCCGTCATGTAAAACATGGGAGTGGTCAGGTACAGGCGGTTGCCAAATGTGTCTTTCTTATGTTTCTGCATCTGCTCTCTTGTAACTTTCTCGTATGGAACCACGGTCTTACTCATGCGACGTTCTTGTATGACGATTTCCGAGACCACATAGCCTGCAGAATATGTGATTGGCACTGTTTCCTGATAAAGGCCGATAAGTTTGAATGTGTGAATGCCCTCATCATCTATCGCGTATGTTATCAGGCCTGGCAGTCCATGCAACTTCCAAGGACCGGCGACGGTGGGAATGTCCTCAGCATAAAATACATTCCATATCTTGCCTCGGAATTCTCCATGTGCTTTTTTGCACAAATAGCCGCTTATGGAATCTGTTCCTTCCACCATGTTCCATGTCGGAGCCTTTGTGTCTTCCCTTACCTCATAACATAATGGCGGGACCGGTTCCTGTGTGACAGTTTTATCTTCCGGATAGCCAACCATAGTCGTGGCGATATGCATAAGCGCCTCATTATGCATAAACCAATAGCGGTCTTCGCCAATCTCTTCATCTTTTTGCCGCTCAAAGAGATAGCGCTCGTAAGTCCATGTCTTCCACACACCATCTCCCACCTGCAAGGCCAGTCGTATGGAGTCGGTAACGGCTTTTCCTTCAGCATCATACGTGTTGATTGAATACATATATACAGCAGTAAATTTTGTTTGACACAAAGTGTCCAGATTCTCATTAACTCGTTTCAGCATCTGTGCCGACAATGTGTTGGCAATCAATGCAAGAATAATTGTGATTTTTGTTTTCATTTTGTTTTTTTAAGGGTTAATATCTTACAGTTTAAACGTTGCTTTCATCATGAGAGTTCGTCCGCATAGTCCGTAGTCATAAGAGTAGGTGTTGATTCCGTCGAAGAGAGTGTAGGCATAATGTCGTTGGTTGAAGAGGTTAGTGAGCTCTAAACGAAGTACACACTGCTTGAGCTTATATTGGGCGGACGCATTGAAGAGCGACATGTGCTTGTAGTGGTTATCAGAAATCTGACGGCGCACATGGTCGTAGTCGAGCGAGAGGTCGAGTTGTGGAATCGGAAACAGATGTATTGCTCCGGAATGCGTCAACGACGTCCAGATGTTGCTCACGTCGGAATATTTTGTTCTCGACCATCCGTAATTGATGTTATAACTCAGTTCAAGCCAATTGAGCGGTGTGGCCGATGCATTAGCTCTCAGTTCATAATTGTTTGAACGCACCTTTATGACGTTGTCATTCACAGCCTGCTCACTGCTGCCGAATCCGTAGTTGGCATCTAATTTCAGTTTTGAATAGATGGATGGGAAGTTCTTCGTGGTGGAAAGTCGGAATCCGGTGGAACGCGAGTGTGAGTCGCGCAGCAGTGCATGGCTGTTGATGTCGATTCCATCCATCTGCTGTGAATAGAGTGTGTTCTGCTTGCTTCTGCCGTGGTTTGCCTCCACGCTCATGGTAAAGAACTGCATTGGCAGTTGGAATTTCCACTGCAGCGAGCTGTTCCATCCCTTTGATTCACCGATGATGCCCGACGATGTGTACATCGTTCTGTAATTCGTCTGCATAGGTGCGGTCAGCAAGGTCATCATATCACCCACATGAGTGTTGACAGATGAATTGAATGATATTTTGTTGTTGGCATTGAAGGTATATGAGGCACCGACGCGCGGGTTCACCTGCAGTTTTGTAAAGTCCAACTTGTTGTAGTATAGTCCCCTCAAAGCGATGTCTGCCGATGCGTTGAAATAGAATCGCCGGTTATTGGAATGAATGTCGAATCCTGGCGATACAGAAGGCGTTAATGCCCACCCATGTATATGGTTGGAGTCTGCCTGCGGAATGCGGTTAGTCTCCAGATTGTCATAGGATGCATAGATATTGACCGGCAGATTTAGTCTGAAGAGTTTTCCTACCGGTATCTGGAATGAGGAGTTCACATTCATTGTGAGGGTTGATGACTCTGCCGTCTGCCCATAGCTGTTGCCGTCGTTGAGGAATGTGAGGCGGAGCGTCGGCGTGCGTTTGAAGGAGATTGATGTGTTCACGCTGCGCCTCACTCCCTTCGCGTTTTTTGTCACCCAGTTCAACTGGTTTGCCATTTCGAATGACGACGTCCGTCGGCGCTGCTCGACTTGCTGTCCGTTTGAAAGAATATCCCCTTCATTCTGCTCAAACAGCCCTTTAATCACGAACGATTCATTCAGATAGAGGTTATCGCCGTTTTTCAGATAGTTCACCGACAGCTTTGGCAGGTGTATTTTCGAAAGCGGCGATGTTGTTTCGCTAATGGTCACATAGTCGCCATCGCCAGCCATCAGAATCGAGCTCTGGCTGATGTCGTGTGTATGTCTGTGGTAACTGTAGTCGGCATTGATCTTTGCGGTGGTGATGGAGTCGAATTTCTGAATGGCGTTGAGTGTGACCATTCCGTTACGCTGATAGGCATATTCACCTTGTGGCGGCCATCCGCCGTCGAAACCTCTGAAGAGGCCGGTTGCGCGTGTAGTGATGCCCGACCCTCCGAAATGGTCATACATATCGGCATGAGCGAAACTCTTGTAGTTTCCGCCTTTCAGCGAACAGATGGTCTGAAACTTGTCGGTGAACATCATACCTGTTGCCCCAAGCAATGCTTGCAGTTCATCCTTTCCATCCTGCATCCATCCTATGCCCACTTCTTCCTGCCCGAAGGGTTTGAACTTCGCTTTATTCGCCAGTTTTATGTTCATCGACACCTCGTCGCTGGGCAGGTCTTTATCTATTTTCCTTGAATGGTGGTTGCGCACTATTTCCACGTTCGTCACATAGTCGGCAGGGATATTTCTTGTGGCGAGATTATATTTGCCTCCCAGCAAATCCAGTCCTTCGATGTTGAATTGTGAAATGGGTTTGCCCATATAACTGATTTCGCCGCTCTTTGCCACATCCACTCCCGGCAGGCGTTTGAGTCCGTCTTCGAGCGTCACGTCGCCTCTTCCGAGAAACGACTGAAGGAACATACTCAGCGTGTCGTTTCTCTGCCACAAGGGGTTTGGCTTTATAGTCACTTCCTTGAGCAGAGTCGACCTTGGATAGAGCACCATATCCTGCCTGATGTCGGGTTCATCACTTATGAGAAGAACTGAATCTTTCTCAAAACTCACATGGCTGAACATGAGCTTAATGCCATCCTGTGGCATCTCCTTCAGTTGAAGGCTGTAGAGCCCATGGATGTCTGTAGTTGTGAATTTAAGTGTTTTCCCCTCATTCAGGGCTTTTACAATCACGTTGCTGACAGGCATATTCTGAAGGTCCATCACTCTGCCGCTCACTTTCACCTGGGCTAATACATATAATGGAAGGACAAGCAGCACTCCTGCCATCAAAAGAAATTGAGTTTTGAAAATGTTCATTTTTTTCAGTTGAATGATTATTTTGTCTACGGAGTTTTAGGAGAGAAGGAGAACAGCCTTATGGTTGTTTGCCATGTGGATGAAGTTTTTTTTAATTCTACGGAGTTTTGGGAGAGAAGGAGAACAACCTTACGGTTGTTGCAGGCATGGGTTTCGTGTCATTCCAATTCGAGCGGTTGATATTCGTTGCATTTCCATGGTATAGCCACACCGTTGATTACTTTAGTCAGATATTGAAAGGAAATGGATCCGTCGGGATTTCGAGGTGTTTTCTCTATGCTCCAAAGTTCCCATACTGTATGGTCGGCATCGTTTGGAGTGTAATAATAAAGTGGGTCCTCCATATACCGCGGATTTAAAAACAGTTTGTTGCGCCTTTCAATGAATTTTTCTCGCTTTATCTTCATATTCGGTCTCTTTGCTTCCTCCATCACAATAGGAAACGTTTTGTTGACAAGTTCGAAGAGTTCGAATGAAAAGAGGGCTTCATCATCTGTACATTTCACAATCAGTCCAGGCAGTCCGTGGAATTTCCAAGGGCCTGCGGTTGATGCCACTTCTTCAGCAAACCATGCCGTCCATTTTCTTCCTGCATAACTTGTCGTTGATTTGGTGCAAAGAAACCCGTTTACTGTCATAGTGTCCTCAAGAATGGTCCATTCAATGTTTCCATCCTCTTCATACACATAATGATGAACAGGGATATCCTCATACACGGTCATCTTTCCCTCGGCTATGTTCGTCAGGATGGTTGGTACATGTGCCTTCTCCTCTGCAGCCATAGCATCAAAAGTTTCCTGGGTTTCCCCATTAATTTTTGTCCAGAAGCACTGGTAACCCATCGTCTTGACGTAGTTTTGCCCTACGAGAACAACTGTCTGCAACGAGTCCACAACTGGCATGCCGTCGGCATCCTTTGTGTTGACACGAAAATTATATCCCACGGTAAAAAGAGTGGAATCGATGGGTGTATCGTTTTGGGCATGAATGCTGACCGAAAGCATCCCAGCAAAGACTAATAATAGAATTTTAGAGTTCTTCATAAAAAATTGATTTATTTGTTGATATTTATTGATAATTTTTTGTATTTTTGCGAAAATAAAAAATATCAGTTATGACATCTATACAGCTAAATGCAGAATTATATAAAGAGATGGGCAAAATTGCCGATGACGAAAAACTATTGACCAAGGTTTTGAAATATGTAAAAAAACTGGCAGCCAAGCGTGAAGACGAGCAACAAATGACTCATGAAGCATTATTGGCCAAACTTGCCAAAGGTGAATCAGAATATGAGCAGGGGCATTACTACGAGATGCTTCCAAACGAAGACTTGGATGATTTTTTAAAACGTATTGGATAGTATGTATAGAGTCGCATTTACAGAGGATGCTCTTAACGATTTAAAGCGTTTACAAAAGAATGAGCCAAAGGCATATCAAAAAGCACGTCATTTCATTACAGAACTTGCAGCACATCCAAAGACGGGTACAGGGCATCCGGAACCACTAAAAGGCAAACCAGAAGGTCGTTGGAGCAGAAAAATCACAAAAAAGCATCGTTTGGTATATCGCATTTATGACCATGAAGTTTTAGTGCTTGTACTATCTTCTTATGGGCATTACGATGACAAGTAATGCCATTCATTTTTCCAATGGTTGATAGACATGTGCTTTATCGCCGATGAAAGCGCCGTTAATGATTAGACCTATTTCCTTGTCATCACCAAAACAACCATAATAAATGACATTGGCAGTGGAATTTAACGACTGTATGTCCGTGATATAATATATAGGATTCTTTGGATATTGTTTGTTTCCAAAAATCTCATTTCGCTGTTTTATCAGTTTCTCATCCGATATTTTTTGTGTGATGGCATTATGCTCATAATAGATTGCCGTTTTGACGTTTGACAGACTTTCAATCGAGAAACGGTGAATGCCATCACGGCTTTCAGCATCAAGTATCAATCCCGGCAGCCCGCCCAGTTTCCAAGGACCTGCAAATATGGGTATTTCTTCTGTATAGCGTGCTGTCCATCCCTGCCCATGAAACACACATCTGGCGGTTTTGCACAGATACCCTTTGATGGTGACAGTGTCACGCTCCCATACAGTCCATGTAGGCGTAGTTGAGAGCCAAGTGATATCTTCACAGGTCTCATAATGATTCGGGGCAATAATATCCCTGACCGTTTGTTTTCTCACTTTATAATCCATCCACACTTCCGGTATATGGCAAAAAGCCTCCGACTTTACCAACTGATAGTTCTCCGGGGTAAAATAATCAACGCCTTGCGTGTCTTCCAGATACTTATAATATGGATAGAAGCGTGAACCATTATTAGACACCTGAAGTGCTAACCGGATGCTGTCGGTTACTGGTTTGTTGTCGGCATCGAAGGTTTTGCATGTGTATTTATACACAACGACAAAATCAGACACGTCGATACTGTCCTGATGGAGTTGTGCGGCAAGAAAAGTCGCCACAATATCAGTGATGTCATCCTGTGCGTAAATAGAAGTTGACAACATCAAGGTAAAAACGGTTATTAGAATCTTTTTCATTAGTTATATAATATTTAGTTATAATATATAGAATTATTCCTTTTCAAGCGGTTGATAAACATGTGCACTTGTGAGGAAAGGATATCCATTGGCATATATATATTGCTTACCTCCAAAATCCAGCACCTCCATGTGGTTGATGGATTGACCCAGCGATAATGTATATCCGGTCTGTGCCGACCCACTCTTATCAGCAATATGGTAAAGTGGATTTTTGGCATACTGGCTGTTGCCATATATTTCATTCCGGTATTTCATCAGTTTTTCGTATTTCACTCGCTGGACGTTTGGATTCTGCTCCGGCGTGGTGATAGGTGAAGCCTCTTTGGTCCTCAATTCCGAAAGACTGAATGTGTGTGCGTCGCTTTCAGCTTGAACTATCAGACCTGGCAATCCGCAGAGTCGCCATGGCCCTGCCGAAGACGGTATCTCCTCTGTATAGAATACTTGCCACTCTACTCCCCTGAATGTTGCCGTGGCTTTATGGCAGAGATATTCGCTGACCGTCATGGTGTCTTCCAAGAGAGTCCATTTTATTTCGGGAGTTTCTTCGGTTGCTTCAAATTCGTGTGGGAAAATAAACTCGCACACAGTAGTATATCCAATGGGCAGCCCAACCCACACAGTAGGCATGTGCATCAGAGCCTCATCAAAGGCAATCTCTATAACATTTTCTTCAGACGACTCATCGGTTTTCAAATAGACTGAAAACGGCATAGACTTCGTCAGTAAGCGTCCCACTTGCACCACAAGCTGCATTTTGTCAGTGACAGGTTTTCCGTCTGCGTTTTGCGTTCTGCACTCATAGTCATACACAGCCACAAACCGAGCCGTATCAATCACTTCTGTCTGTGCCATTACCGAAATGGAAAACACCAAAGCAATAATAATAAAAAAAGATTTAGTTTTCATATATAGTATATTTAAATTGTTTTGTTTTTATGCCCCCATGCGATCATCACTGACAGCATGGGAGCGCCCCAAATGTTTTTAATTAAATTAATCATGTATGTTGCACAAATTACTTTTGGGTTTTATTTATCCCTGTTTTTAGGTAATTTCTGGAATTTATAAGTCACATGGAGCATGATGTAGCGCGGGAGAGTGTTTCGGATGGTTTCCGTGCGTGCCTGCCCGTTGATTACAATCTGCGTGTTGGACAATTGATGAAGAATATCGAAAGCTTCGAGGTTGACGAGTATTTTCCCCTTGAAGAATGGGTGCGAAATGGATGCATTCCACACGAGGTCGTCGGTATTGAGTGACGGTTCTCCATATCCCCTTCGCGAGAACATCTTAATGTCGGTGTTAACGTTCAACTTCTGCAGCCATTTCGGGAAAGTTTCCTTATTGAACACATATCCTGCATTAAGTCCATAAGCAAAGTCAACGGCATTAATCTCATCAATAGTGCGTTCTTTGTTGTTGGCATGACGATATTGGCCATATATCTGTGCACCGAGATAGAGGTCGTTGTAGCGGTAGTTGACAGTCAGGCGGTCTTCGAGGTACCAGTTGTTTACATGTGAGAGCGAAGTCTTCACTTCCGGCATATCGGAAAGCAGGGCGTTGGTTGCCATTGCATAATCGACATTGCGAGAGTAGTCGCCATGGATATAATTGTTGATTGTCAATCGTTTCTCCCTGTCTGGCTGAAAGTAAAAACTGCTGAAGAAATATGTTTGCCAGTTGCCGTCCACATTCTGGGGCTGATAGGTGTAGACACCAGTCTGGGTGTTGTAGGAATATCCTTGCGACACCTGATTGAGGAAGAACCGTAGTCCTCCTCCAAAATTGAAGTTAGTGTTATGTTTTTCCCATCTGCGTGTGAAACTCGCTTGCATACTATGGTCGGTTCGCATTTTCAGATTTGGATTTCCGAGCCGGATGGAAAGTGGATTGGCATCATTTCGGATGTCCACCATATTATACAGATCTGGAGTTGTCATCGACAAGGAGTAGCCGAAACTGATATATTTTTTCCAGTTGTCCCATGCCAGATAAGCGTATACTGACGGAGTGAATGTGAATTTCTTCTGTTGCAGATCGGAGTTTAGCACGCTGCTTCTGTATTCCAGCCGTTCGTTCAGAAAATTGAACGGGGTGTTTATTCTTATATACTTGTATTTTCCATTTTCTTCTTTTGTATATTTTGTTTGGAAAGAAATCACATGGCGTTCGTTTGTTTTTCTCCTGTCGTATGAGTTGTTGGCATCAAGTGCGAGCAAGAGAGAATCCCGCGAAGATGGCAGAGTGCCGAAATCATGCCATGTGTCGTCCTCCCAATATGGCAGGCGGTCGAGCCGGTAGTCGTCGTGTGTCTGGTGGTAATAATCCCGGATATAATTGTATGCCGAACGGAGTGACCATCCGTTGAGCCAAGTGATTTCGTAGAACGGTCCGACAGTTAATGTGGATGAGTTGTTAGGTGAATGAGTGTAACGGTTGCTCAGAGTTCGTGGCTGTGAGGTGCGGTAATAGTCCACAGCCTGATTGTCGTAGCCATAAGAATGATAGTTGTTCAGGCTTCCGAGAATATCGAGACCTATATTGTCACCTGTCGGCAGTTTATGAGTAAGATTGATAGACATGGACGAGTTGATTCCGTTTCCGTCGTTGCGGCTTCTCATCCGGCTTCTGTTGACGAGTGTTGCCTGCAGGTCGGGATTGAGTGTTGCGGAAAACACCTCATCGAGCACTTTCTTTGCAGAGCCGAAGAATTCCGGATCGGCGAGCATATTGGCATAACGGCTGCCTCCACGGCTGTCGTTGTCGAAATATCCGAAACGCAGTTCTGCCCCGAGCCAAAACGGTTTTTTCAGTTCAAATCGGTTGCGGATTCCGAATCTTGTGTCGTGGGAGAGCGAATTGTTCAGCATCCGTGAAAATGCACTGCTCGACGACGCAAAGAATTGCTCAGTGCTGGTGAGGGTGATGTCGCGCGTTTTGCTCCATGAGAAATCGATGGTGGCATTCTCTTTCCATTTCTTGTCCTTCTCGTCTATGAGCAGGTCGACGCCTGTATTCCAGGTGTTGCGCTGTCCCTGTGGCTGGTTCGAGGGGCTCCACTCACCGTTCTGTCCAGGCCTGCGACTTTCGTTCACATTATTTGTATTGGTGAAAACGGTGAGCCGTGAATTGTCGGTATATCGGAGTGCGAAGAGTCGAGCCAGATAGCGCTCGTCGAAGCGTTCACCCTCTACATCCCGTTCCCCGAACGGAGTGCCGCCAGCCAGTTCCACATTCGCCAGCCATCCCTGAGCATATTCACGCTTGAGAACCACGTCCATCACGTATAGTTTCTTTTCGTCGTCGCGTCCGAGCCATTCGCTCCGGTCGGTGGACTTATGGTGTACCATCACGTTTTTCACAGTGTATGCAGGCAGGTTGTCGAGCAGCACTGTCTTGTCGTCTTTGAAGAAGTCCTTCCCGTTGAGAAGCAGTTCGTCAATCTGCTCTCCATTGACCAGAATGCGTCCGTCGTCCTTGAGTTCCACTCCGTCTAGCTGACGTATGAGAGCGTCGAGCATTGACCCTTCCGGCAGGTTGAAAGCGTCGGCATTATATACGATGGTGTCGCCTTTATAAAACACCTTTACCTTTGTGGCACGGATCGTCACTTCCTCCAGCATGCGGTACATTTCCTCTTGTGTAGGCTTTTTCTTCATCAGATGCCATGGAGCATCGAAGAAAGTGTTGCGTGCCACCCTCTTCACTTCGAAATTAATATCGAGGGTTTCATATTCAGGATGTTCTGCACGTATGATATATTTCTGTGGTCTGGCAGGAATCTCAAATCGATATCCCACATCATATTTATTACCTCCGTCCCACTGTCCCATGCCGAACACCCGCGTTGTGTCTACCACAGTGCTGTCGGAAGTCATGAGCGTGATAAACACGTCATCAATACCCACTCGAGTGACGTTGTCTCTCACGTGTCCCCATAGTGCTATCTTGCGCTCATTTTGGGTATTTTCCTGCGCCCGAATGGATATAGTCAGGGCTGTACTGACAAAAACTGCCAGCATTAAAAATGCTTTTTTCATGATTTGTTTAGTTTACAAGTTAACGAGTAGACAAGTTAACGAGTTAGCAGTTGAAAGTATGGAAATCAATCATAACCATCTACAGCAGTCAGACATCGCAGGAACCTATCCGGGAGTTTTGAACGGTGATAGACATGCGGTTCGAGTCTGTCATTATCTCTTGGTATGATGAGCGTCATGGAGTCCTTATTATGCCATTCTATAGTGGAAGTGCGATCGGACATAAACACCTTGTCTTCCGCTTCGATTTTGAAGTCGCCGCACCATCCGCCAGCACTACACCAATAACTGTCAGGCTCCTGCCAGATGGTAAAACGCGCATAGATGTCTTTGTTCGTCACAAAATAATTACTCACATACTGAACCGTATCGATATTTTCCTGCCATATACCATATACATTCCTACTTTTGTCCTGCCCTGCCGTATATAGTGCATGTAGTATTCTGAGCACATCCTTATCCGGTTCGATCCGCATCCATTGCTCGGTGACATCAGAACCAGACACAAGACTGGTCATCTTTGGTGTTCGTTTGAAGCGTTTCACGAATTTCTTTCCGTCATCCTTCAGCGTAATATCCATAACATCACCTTTGTAATCATATATCTTTCCATCACGCCAGACTTGAGGTTCACCAGAGAAATTAAACCGCATATTCACACCATTATAACGGAAGAACCAAGTGAAGTTCATCATCATGTCGTTGCCATAGAAGGCATTTCCAGTCAGTGCCGGTACCATTTCATACTTATCATTCGTGTTGCGTATCCATTCGCAAGTCCATGTGCCGTCAATCGGACATTCATCGACTTTTGTCTTGAACGATACAAAGGCGGTCGTACCAAGCAACAATATAAGAAGAGCAAATGCGACGTAAAGCCTTATCGAAGCAGACTTCGACGGTTTCCACCGGTTCATGAACAGTATGCGACGCTTTATGACCGAATTTCCGAATGCCGGCATAATCTGTACCCATCGGTTACCGTGCAGACATATGCGCAGCAGGTTCATTTGGTACTGCTCACGGTCACAGCCAGCATCCATCACGCCGCAATCCACCTCCATCTCCTGCTGGACTTTCAGTTCTGTGGCGAAGAGCCATACGAAGGGGTTGAACCATCCCAACGACTGCATAAGATGCATCACGCAGAGTTTGGCATAGTGGTGGTGGCGAAGGTGCTCACGCTCATGTAGCAGCACGTCGTTTCGCAGGTCTCCATCCATCCCTTTGGGAATGAACACGCTGTGTGCGAAAGAGAATGGTATTGGGATGTCGGAGTCATACACGCGCACTCCGCCTTCCATTTCCATGTGAACGCTGCGACGGCGTACACGTATGAGCCACATTATTTGTGTCAGCAAATATATCAGCATCGCAATCAAGCCTGCAATATAAATGTAGTGCAATATTTTTGAGGCTTTTGGTGTAAGAAAATCAAATGGCAACACTGATTTCCTTGTAGAGACCTCAATAACCCCGTTTTCACCTTTCTCGCCATAGATGGCAGTGCTGGCGGAATCTGTCAAAACAGTGACGGATGAGATGTCATCTTCGTTTATGTCAAGCACATTTGACAACTGCTTTTCATCATCATTTGCCATTCCATGTGGAGCTTTCGGCGCGTATCCTATCGCAGCACCGTCTACCACGATAAGCGGTTCTTTGCTTTCGCCCTGCCGGTTCACAGTTTTACTTTGGCCAATAATGGGATGTCGCTCATCATAGCGTACCGGTCGGATGAATGTAGCCACGAGCGATACCACCACTGCCACGATGATATACCTCTGGCTGGCGTGGGGATGACACCGCATGCGAATCAGCAGACGGTAAACACCGTAGAGCAAAGCGGCAAGCAGTATGCCTGTAAATGGGAATAGGCCAAATTCAATGCTCATTTTTTCCTTCCTTAATAATGGTTAATATTTCATCGATTTCCTCTTGAGAGAGTTTCTCTTCTTGGGCAAAGAAAGAGACGAGACGTGCAAACGAGCCGCCAAAGAACGCCCTGGTGGTGTCCTTGATTGAGAAACGCGCATACTCGTCACGGCTCACCAGAGCATGGAAAATCAGTTTCCTGCCTTGATGAAACGACTCCACAAAACCTTTCTTCTCAAGAATCTGCAGGAAAGTGGCAACAGTATTATAGGCTGGCTTTGGGTCAGGAAACTTTTCCGTGATATCCTTGCCGAATCCTTTGCTTTCCGGGAGTTGCCACAGACATTCCATCACCTGCAACTCCGAATTTGTTAGTTTCTGCTTTGCTTTCATAGGCATATCATTAAAGATAATTAGATATTTTATTATTATAACGACGCAAATGTACAACTAATTTTTTAGTTAAAAAAATATTATACATTATTTTATAACTTTTATGGAGAGAATGAGAAAAAAATTGACGATTGTTTATGAGAGTCGAGAGTTGAATGTAGCCATACGGGGTATGAAAACATGAAAGAAAATCATCAAATGTTTTTATTTTATCTTTATATTTATTATCTTTGTAGCTGATTAAAGATATGATTATGGCAACAAAAACAATTAATGTTTCCGTAGATGTTCCTGGTTCGTATCGTGTAGACAAACTTACCAAGCAACTGACTGAATATGCCAAACGCTTAGTTAAGTTATCACGACCAATTTCAAAAAACAAAAATAAATACCGGTACGAGTCACTATGCGGTATTTTTGCTTCTAAAGCCAGTGAGCTAGAACTTGTTGAAGAATACCTTCAAGAAAAATACAAATTATAACTATATGAAGGTTTTCCTCGACACTAATATTTTTGTTGAATATTTTCAGAAACGCGACCAATACAAATACGTGAATAAAATATTCAAAGCTATAGAAGACAATAAGATTCAAGGAGTTGTCTCCGTTGGGTGCGTATATACTTTAGCCTATCTTATCAGGATGCAATTTAAGAGAATAAACATATACCGTCCAGAACAAACCCAACGTCTACGCGAGACACTTAATACCATATTAGATTTAGTAACTGTTGGCAACATCAATCACAAACATCTGGTGACAGGTGTCAATGATGATTTATTTGATGACGTTGAAGATAGTTTTCAATATCAATGTGCCATTCAAAACAAATGCGATGCATTAGTAACAATTAACTTGAAAGATTTCAACACATCTGTATGCACCAAGATTGACGTTTATTCTCCAAAAGACTTTGTAAGCATATTTTTATAATCAAACATTACCCATAACCTTGCTCATATAACGGATACTTACATTTATATCGCCCACAAGGACGAGATGATGTGAATCTATTTTTTTTAAACTGTTATATCGGATAGTTTTTCGTTCAACGTAAGATCCTAATGCTAAACTCAGATAATCATAAGAGGATGTGTCAATTTTAACACACCCTCTCTATTTAACTCTCATTATTCGCTATACACGTCAATCAAAAGATTATTTAGCTTTTTACTGCTGTGCGATATACACCAAAAGGACTTACTTATTTGCTTTTAGGCGCGTCGCCTATTTTCTTCAATTTGATCATTCCCCCATTTCCTTCAAGCTCGATAACGATGTTTTTCTTGTCGACCGACTGCAGTCTTCCCAGCACAAATTCAGAACGGCCCTTTGGTTCGATAGAGAACACATACTCTTTGAGCATCCATTTTCCCGATTCGCCTGTAGAGGCCGAATAAGTGAGGTCGGTATTGAATGTCCATTGAGCTCCGACAGTGATTCCTGCCGCATTGGTTGACGCTTCAGTCACCTCCCAAATACCGGTTGCCCTCACTGCCTCCACCACGTCGACAGTGGCCTTCAGAAGTCCTTCACATGAAGTTGTAATCACAGATGCGCTGCAAATGAGTGTGGCAGCGATAATCCATAATGAAATCCGTTTCATAGTTTTTTTTCGATTTGATGAATAAATATTTTTTTGGATAATCGCAGAGGTTTATAACTTTATGCAATATTCGTGATAATTTATGACATTTGCAAATATTCGGCAAAAAAAGTTCAATAAGTAGATGAAATACATGTAAAATGCGAATTCTTAAAATTCCTCTAATTCTTGATAAAAAAGAAAAGTTTATTTTTTTAAATGTCAAATCATCCTTGCTGGTTATGGCTGTGGACAGGAATTGTTATAAGAACTGCATTAAAACTTATTTTGCACACTTATATTTGTTTTAACAAAAAAATCATACATATTTGCATTATGGAAGAGTATAAGAAACGGCAAGAAATAACAGAAAAAGAGTTTGAAGAATACAGCAAACTTTTAGACGACGCCCTTCAATTGTCAGAAGAGCTGATGCTTATTGAAAAAGCGAGAAAAGACGAAGATGTTGTGATTTCAACGGATGGTAAGAACATATTGCGCATCCCAGCCAAGAAGATTCTTAAAGAATGGGACAAACTGATGGACAGGATAGACAAGCCATACTTGAAAGCTAATATCGACTAATCAGAATTTTACATATTGATTAGAATGATTGAATATATTAATGCAGCCAGACACAAAAACACAAACTTTGGACAAAGGCACAGGAAAACATATACAAACCTATATAATACACACTATTATTTACAAATAAAATATCTTTAGTATGAAAAAATCAAATGTAATGGCACTGTTGACAATATTGCTGTTTGCTGTGCTGAGTTTCGTTTCCTGTTCTAAGGATGAGCATAAAGATGACAAAGACACTGACTATTCAAAGCTGGTTATAGGCGTATGGCAATCCGACATCCACTCCCCATCCTCCCATTTCCTGAAGATCAACAAGGACGGCAGTGGTGAAGAATTGACTGTTACTTTTTCTGGCAGTTCTGTCAGCGACTATCAAATGGATGATTTCACATGGAAGGTAAACACCAACACACTTGAAATCATCAAAGGTTCAGACATCAACTACTATTATTTCACCTTGAACGAAGATAACGACCACATGGATTTGGAGTGGAAAGGCGATTTGGAGGGCTTCAGCCGCATATCCAATGTTAGTTACGATAATGTATTGAGCGATTTGCCTATCGATCTGGACATAGTGGGCTCATGGAAAGGAAGTGAAAGTGGAGGCACATCATTCTTTTACAACAAATTCTACAAGGACGGTACTTGTCTTCGATATTATTTCAACACATCGTCGGGCAATTTCAACATTGTAGGTTACAACTGGGGGACTAAAGACGACATTTTCACATTCACCCTACCTAACTCTACAAGCAAATGGGATTACAAATACAGCCTCAATGAAGACAAAAGCAACTTGATCTTGAATGATGGCGATGACCATATTTGGCTCCGCGTGAACGATAGCGAATACAATTCCCACATGCCAGATCCTGTTGAACATATCAAGGGCGCATGGGCCGACAAGACGGGATGGAACAAGATAACCGGAACTTTCTATACCCGCACATACCTGTATTTCTATGACGACGGGACATTCCGTACCATAGACTTGCGGAGCCACGACAGCGGCAAGAACGTACATGAACATTTCACCCGTCTGGGTTACTACAAGTTTGAAGGTTCGTGCTTCACATATACCATAGACAACGGAGCTTCAAAGGGAAACACACTTTATGCCATTTACCCGAAAGAACTTGTATTTCGCAATCCTGACGGATTCTTGGGTGTAGGAAATAATCCAGACCTCCAGAAAGTGGACGACTCTGTAGTTGAGCCTTATCTGGAATAAAAGAATTATAGACAATATATTTTACATTAAGCATAGAAGAAGGCTGCACGAAAAATGTGCAGCCTTCTCTTTGTATATTACGGTATATTACGACAAGGTATAAAGATGAGTTTAAAATTGTTTTTGCACACATATATTTGTTTTAACAAAAAAAAATACATATTTTTGCATTATGGAAAAAACCATGCACATAATAGCTGGATGCAATGGAGCCGGCAAGACAACTGCCGCCAAGAATATTATGCCCGGTATTTTTAAAGTTAATCAATTTGTGAATGCCGACGAAATAGCAAAAGGACTTTCTCCATTCAATCCTGAGAGTGTGGCTATCGAAGCCGGTCGGATCATGCTGAGAAGAATCGACGAACTTCTTGAAAAAGACAATAGCTTCACTATTGAAACCACCCTTTCAACCTTATCGTATTCAAGAACTATAGAAAAGGCACATCAGAAAGGTTTTAATGTTTTCCTTCTATATTTTTGGCTAAGTTCACCGGAATTAGCCATTCAGAGAGTTGCGACACGCGTAAGTGAAGGTGGGCATAATATTCCAGAAGATGTAATTCGCCGGAGATATAGTAAAAGCATAAAGAACCTGTTTAACATATTCATTCCCATATGTGATATTTGGCAGATATATGACAACAGCGAAAACCCAAGAAGATTAATTGGTTCTGGTATAAGGACATCACATGAGATCATTAAAGACACTGCACTTTTTCAAAAAATCAAAGACTATGGAAGAGGATAAGAAACGGCAAGAAATAACAGAAAAAGAGTTTGAAGAATACAGCAAACTTTTAGACGACGCCCTTCAATTGTCAGAAGAGCTGATGCTTATTGAAAAAGCGAGAAAAGACGAAGATGTTGTGATTTCAACGGATGGTAAGAACATATTGCGCATCCCAGCCAAGAAGATTCTTAAAGAATGGGACAAACTGATGGACAGGATAGACAAGCCATACTTGAAAGCTAATATCGACTAATCAGAGTTTAACAGATTTACAAGGATGAGCATAAGTTTGAAGGTTCGCGATTCACATACACCATCGACAATGGTACCTCCAAGGGCAACACTCTTTATGCCATTTATCCAGAGGAAATTGTATTCCGCAATCCTGACGGATTCCTAGGTGTCGGTAATAATCCATACCTCAAGAGGGTTGACGACTCTGTTGTTGAGCCTTATCTGTCTGAATAACAATATGATTCTACAGGCAAGCACCGATTGATTTATACTATTAACGGAAAAACAGTTGTAGTTCTTTTACCTACCTCTTTGGGACAATATCACGACACATAACAAAAAGGATGTCCGGCCAATTTGCCGGACATCCTTTTCTTATTATATGTTACCATAAAGACCCGTATTCGGATTGTTGATTTTCTTCGATATAAATTTCCCATTCATCTCTGTCGGGAGCGAGCGATTCTCCCGGGTCGCGTGGATGTATGGGGTCGACCTCAGTTGGCGGTCCGTCGGGTGAAGGACTGGTGGTGACAATGGTGGTCATCACGTCGGCTAAGCATTCCACACGGCTGGCTGACGGCGTTTGATACAATTTTCTCATAAGCGCCTCCTCCCGTCATTTTATGAACACCTTCTTTCCGCCCACGATGTAAGTGCCGCTTTGGGTTGGAGTTCCCTTGATTCTGCGTCCGTCGACGGTATACCACGCCTGAGAATCCTGAATTTCGTCCTTAATGATTCTGATGCCGGTGGTTTCTCCTTCGCCGTCGTCGAACACCCATCTCAACGGTGCTCCCCAAACTGCCATCTTCTCCACGCTGGCGGTAGGCAGTTGCAAGTAAGCCTTATTAGCATCGAGTGTACCACCCGAAGAGATGCTCCAGTTGATATAGTCGTCGTCGGTAACGCCCAGAATGAAGTTGGTGTTGGTTCCGCTTGTTGCTCCCACATAAGTAGGTTCGAGCACACCTACCAGCAAGTTTGCCCACCAGGCGTCAGTGGTGGTGACTGGGATGGAATAGTCGCCTGCACTACCCATCAGCACGATTCCAGTGCCTGCCTGCACTTTATTGGCCCGCGTGAAGGTTATGGAATTCTCGTTAGGCGAGAATCCGCTGACGATATAGCATTTGAGGTCGTCGTCACGATTTGAGAAGTCGAGGTCGTAAGGCGAACAATAGGTCATGATTCCGTAAGAATTCATAGTGACATCTATGTTATCGGGATTTTCGTCTTGCGATGTATCCTTGAATCCGATTCCTCTGATCAGAGGCGAATAGCCGTTGTTCTTATAGTATACGGTGTGTACGCCTTGGATGTTTTCCGGAATTGCCACTTCATAGATTTCGTAGGTCGACATCACTCCTCCGACGCTTGTACCCGGGAGTGTTGCAATATGCTGTCCGTTGAGCACCACGGAGCCTGGTGTGACGTCGAGCGAGTTGGTGTTGTCAATCCAGAGGTCGATGGTGTTCGACGCGGTGAGGGTTGCAGCTCCGCTGTTGCCATACAGGCTTGCACCGTCGTATTTGATATAGAAGTATGCCAAGTCGTATTTCCCGTCTTCAAAGTCAACATCGCCCACCACGGCAGCACGGTCTTTCCAGTCGCCGAATCGGCAGAAGGAATGGTCGGACGACTCATATTGGCAGGAGGTTTTATATCCCTGGAAGGTGCCCTTGTCGGCCCATTGGCTCACCGGAATATAGAGGTCCTTGGTTTCTGTGCTCAGCGCCTCGTCGTCGTGTGCAGGCAGTCCGTTGTCGGGATCGACAGCCCTTATGAGCTGAATGTCGGAGATTCGGAGTTCGTAGTTGCCAGTGTTGAAGTCGGCACACCATCCGAGCCATACGTCTGACTGCTGGTCGAGCGTGAATTCTATACCCCACCATCCGGTATGTGCGTTGACAGCCATGTTGATGTAGTTGCAGTTTTCGAGAGTGGTGATATTGGATGTTGTAGGCAGCGACTGTGCCACGAACATGTATGTGGTGCCGTTATCCATTCCGAAACAGCTGGTGGCATATGCATTGAACGCATATTTTCCTGCCGGAAGGGTGATTTTCCTGTAGATTTTGGAGTCGGTGCCCACGAATCCGTTGTACCACTGATCCATATTGATTTCGCACATTCCGTTATACTTGTCGGCACCGTTGTTGATTCCGTCTGAACCCATGTCGATTCCAAGATTCTCCACGGTCCAGTTCTTCAACGTTCCGTAGCGCTTGTACTGTCCGTTCACCATTTCATCGCTTCGTGCGAAGTTTCTCGCCTCAAGCAGGTATTTCACCGTTATGTCGCGCTGCTGTATTCCGTAGTCGCTGACGAAATTGACCTTATCCTGTGCGAGCGACTTCATCATCTTGTCGGCCACTGTGGAACTGGTGCGCATCACCTTGTCGCGGTTATAGAGTGTAGGGCAGGTGGTGGAATGATCCTGTGCCAGCTGCTCGAGGTTGAACCAGGCTTCGTTGTAGTCGGTTACATACTGCTTCACATTACCCGACGCCTTTCCCTGATGAATGGCTGCCGCATACGACACGTCGCGGAAGATGCGGAACATATAGTAGCCGTATTCGCACGTGACTTTCACAACCTCGTTGAGATGGGTGTCAGCGGAATTGAATTCCTCTGCCCACTGCATAATGTTCTCCCAGTCAGTCACCGCCTCGTCGCGTTCCTGCAGCACTACGGCTGTCTTTGCCTGGTTTGGCATTGTTGGGAAGGTGATATATTCATCACGTACCCACATGTTATATATATCGCTTGGATATTCAGCGCTTCTGAGGCCTCTGATCACGGCATGCTCGGATGCGAGAGCGATGTTCCGCAAGAGAGTTGCATTAGCGGTGTCAAGTCCGAGGCGAGTGGTGCAGTAGTCGTTGAAGATTTCCTCTTCAGTGCGTTCAGGGTTTAATGCCCACTGTGCCATCACCCATGCATTGAGGTCACACCAGAGCTCGTCCTTGATATATGGGCCTTCCCATCCGCCGCCTCGAGTCCAAGTCCACACTCCTGAGAGGAGTCCGCTCTCGTAGACATCCCTGAGACACCAGTTCAGTCCGTTTTCATGACGTGCCTGGTCTTCCTCGAATCCGTCGATCACTCCTCGCGACACATAGTTCGGAAATGCGCCCTTACCTTCGTATTCGCGTGCGCACTGCACCTCCACCACCTGTTGGTGTTGTCCTTGTCCGAGCACCTTGCTGAACGAGTCGCCACGATGGAAGTCGCCTTCACAATGCTTTACACCCAGATAGAGGTTTTCGTGAGGCTCAACTGCCGCCGACACCTGGTTATAGAGATTCAGGTCTTCGTCGAACGACATCCAGGTGCGGAAGATGATTTTCTTGCCGAGGTTTTCGCACACCACCTCCTTGAGCAGTTGCATAAGCGGGATTATGCAGTTTTCCGCGCTCGTCTTGTTCTGGATATTGCCCTGATGATAAGGTGCATCCTGAAGGTAAGTCTCTCCGATTCTGACCACCAGTCCGTCGAGTTGTGGGAACTGTGCGAAGCACTGCTCCATCTGATAGCGCAGAATCTGCTGTGTTGTCTCATTGAGCGGATTACCGTATGTGCTGCTTATGTTGTAGAGCGAGACAAGCCGCTTTGGCAACAGCACGAGGTCGCACATGGCATATACGTCGATATTGTTCGCCTTGCATTCATCATATAAGGTGTTGAGTCTGGCCGCCTTTGCCTCCACCCACTGACGTTCTTCGCTGCCTTCCGGCAAGATGTTAGGGTAGAAGTCGTCCCAGTTGATTGCAAGTGTTGGCGAGTCGAAAAGATAGAAACACTTGGCGTTGTAGCCCATAGCGGCGAGCGTGGCCGGGTCGTTGTACTGACTGTCGTATTGTGATTCTCCCGGATTGTGGTGCACCATGTCCATGACGAGGTGCAGGTCGCGTTTTTCCGCATGTTGCTTAACCGATGCCCTTGCCGCCACGAGAGCGTCGAGCAGAGATTCGGTCACCGCCCAAACATCGGCATTGGCACTGTTGGCGTCGACAGTCATGGCATTTGTCAATGCCGTTTGAAGAGACGTCCTCACATCGGAATCCATCGGCTTGCCCACGAGCGTCTGTCCTTCCTGAACGTGTTGGCGCAGAAAATCGATGAATTCCTGAGGGTCGTAGCCCGAGTAAGTGATTCTGAAATCATCGGCCTTGAACCATCCCGCTCCGGCAGCCGACACACTGCCGTCGGACATCATGTTGCTCGACTTGATGCCGAGCGTGAGTGCCTGTCCGTCATATAGGAGGATATCGAGGGTGAGGTCTTCGAGTTGCTTATCGCCTGAAGTCGGTGTGAGTTCCTGAAAAGAGTAGATTTCCGACTCGTCGATATTCGTTCCATACATGGCGCTTGACCCGAAATATCTTGCAAATCGGTTTGCGAAGAGTCGTTGGTTCGACACCATTCCCACAGTGTTCATCATCTTGCACGAGATGACATAGTGGCCGGCCGGCAGACCTTCAACGGTTTGTGACATCTGGAAGAAATCCGGCATAGGCACAGAGCGATACCAGCACAGCGCCTTCCCGTCGTATCCCTGTCCGTCGTTGCTGATTCCGTAGCTGTTGCCAGTCAAGTCGCCCGTTCGGGTCCATCCCCAGGGGTCGCCTCGCCAAGTGGAAGTCCACGCCACCCCTTCAGCAGTGTATTCAAAGCTTGGGTTTACGAGACGTGAGGTATACGACACATTGCCTTCAAACGACTCGAGCTGTTCGAGTTTGAAGTTGTCAACACCGAGGATTTGCTCCTTTCCGCTGACTGTATGCGAGATGCTGAACCCCATTTCCACATCGGAAGGCTCGTTGACAGTGAATTCCACCTCCACCCTGTTCCATCCTGCTGCATCGCTCTTGGTAGATGATGTGGGGCATGCCGTGGTATTGCTTCCTGCAAAAAGAGCTGCGGTATTATTAGCATCTGCATTATATTGCAGCATATCGGCAGATAGACGGTAGCGTCCTGCAGGGAGTGAAGCTGTCTGGAGAATTCTGAATTTCGGTGTGGATATTCTTTTATAACTCAGTCGCGCCCAATAAGTTTTATCGCCTCTTGTGCTGGGGTCTATCATGGTGAAACTCCCGGTGATGAGGTTTGCATAGAGGTCGCCGGTGGTCAGAGCTGTGAGGTCGTCGCTATTGGAATTCCAATCTACTGTCCATCCTTCCGGCTTATATATGGCTCGGTCGGAAGCCGGCTGAACGCTATGCTTGGCATAAGTGCCTTCGAAGTCGGGGTTGGTCAGATAGGTTGCGGTCACGTCGGCCTCCTGCTGCTGTGTGTCCCTTTTCAGGAGCAGCACCTTATCTGCACGAAACTCCTGATTCACGTTTCCCGATGCGAGGTCGGCCTGCCATCCTATGTAAACGGATTTCGTCTGTTCAAGGGTAAATTCGATTCCGTAGAACTTGCTGTCGTTTGCAACACCCTTATTAACTGCATAATAAGCGATTGATGCTGATGGCAGGTTGTCGGTGGTGGTGAGCTGGGTTGAAGCAAAGATATATGCCTTGTCGCCCACTGCATTAAGCTGGTTGTAAGTGGCACCGAAAAAATACTGTCCGGCAGGCAATGTGATTTTCCTATAGATTCTGGCATTGGCGATATCGCTGGTGGTTGCGGCGTCTTCGCTTCCCCACACACCGAGCATCAAGGAATTGACACCCGTGTAGTTGTCAATACCGTTCTTTGTGCCGTTGGCAGTGTTGTTCTGGGGAATGCTGAAATTCTCCACTGTCCAGTACATGGGAGTTCCGAATCGCGACGAGCCTGTGTCGCTACGGCTGAATCCCTCAGCCTCAATCAGTTTTGATGCAGTGATGTCGGTGCCTGAGGGGTCGGTCAGTTCGCCACCATCGCAAAAGCCATCTTCCTCATATGTTGCCCATGCGCCACGCAAGTCGTTGATAGCGCTCTGGATGTCGGTTTCGTCAGCAGTTTCTTCAACGGTCTTTGCTTCATTTACAGCCTGCTGCAGTGTGGTAAACGCCTCTAGAGAGTACTTGCCGGTGTTGATTCCAGCCGTAGGAGCATTCTGTGCCATATTGGCCTCAACTGCCGCAATGAGGTCTTGAAGAATATCGTAGTCGGAAGTGGCGGATTCGAACGATATTTCATAAACTGGCGCAATAGGGTTAGGATGAGTGGTCGGCACGCTGACCGTCAACCCTTCATTACCCAATGAGAAGTCCACATTGCCTGTTCCGAGAAGTTTCACACTGCTAACCCTTCCGCTGTAGTAAGGCGATGTGATGGCAAACGACTTGAACGTGAATGTGGCGGCTGTAGGCCAAGCCATGATAGTGGCGTAGACCTTTCCGTCTTTTTGGTTGTATCTCACGTCGGAACTCGTGTAGTTGAATCCTTCGTTGAATCCTTGTGCGTTGAGAGGATTGGCTGCCTCTGCGAGCGGACCTTCTCCGAATGTTTTCCAAGGTCGGGTGCTGTAGATGCTCTCCTTATTGATGTCCATCCATGCCTTTATGTCGTTGACCACAGCCAGTTCCTTTTCGTCGATTGTTCCGTTGCCTCTTACCGGCACACTGAGCAGGAGGTTGCCGTTTTTCGACACCACGTCGACGAGCATCCTGATGACGGTGGCCGCCGACTTGTATTTATTCTGGTTATATACATTACGGTCGTAATGCCATTGTCCGATGCATGTGCATGTTTGCCATGGCAGTTCCTGACAACGGTCGGGGATTCCTCTCTCCACGTCCCACAGCATGGCCTGTTTGTGGGAGTCTTCAAGGATTTTTCCCATCACAACCACGTCGGCGCTGCCGTCATTTGCCACTGCCGTGTTGTAGTAATGCTGTAGGATATTGAGTCCTATCTGGTCGTCGCATCCATAGAACGGCAGTACCGTGTCGTCGAAATATATCATCTTCGGATGATAAGCGTTGATGCACTGAAGCACACGGTTCTGGAATTTCTTTTTGTATGGCTCGTCAGGCAGGCTTGCTCCGTTGCCCCAGGCCCACTGGCTGTGTATGGTTCCCACGTTCTCCCATCCGCTGCTGTGTGCATGGTTTTGAGCATATAGCTCCTGAGGGTCAAACCCTTCCCACCATTGCCCTGTTCCGTCGGCCTTGGTGAGGTTTCCGTCGTAGGCCTGTGAACCTTCAAGCCACGTCCACGTATGGCTTCCATGCATGGAAATTCCGAGAGGCAACCCGTATTTCTCACATGCCTGAGCCCATTCGCCCACTATGTCGCGATGTGGTCCGAGGTTAACGGAGTTCCACTCCTGATATGGGCTGTCCCACAGGTCGAAATTGTCGTGATGCTGCCCGAGAGTGAAGAAATATTTCGCTCCGGCATCTTTGTAAAGTTTTACGAGATAATCCGGATTCCATTCATCGGCAGTCCAGTCACGGATAAGTTCCTTCAGTCCATATTCCGACGGATTGCCGAAATTGTTGACATGATAGTTGTACTGGCTTTGTCCGGGATAATACATATGACGGGCATACCAGTCGCCGTCCTCAGCCTGGCACTGTGGACCCCAGTGTGCCCAAAGTCCGAACTTGGCATCCCTAAACCATTCGGGACATTCCCAATTGCTGAGACTTGCCCAATTTGCACCATACGGTCCTGTTGCTATCTCGACGTCGTCGAGGGTCTGTGCCTTTGTGTTTATCGACAGAAACACGAGCAACATGAGAGTAAAGATAGATTTCTTTTTCATAATAAAGACAGTTAATATTGATTTAATGTTGATTCATAGATTTTGTTAGCACAAAATAAATGAATATAATTATCAGACGAAAGCAAAAAAACATAAAAAATCGGCAAATCATCGATATAATTGGTATAAATGTCGATATAATGTCAAAAAATCAAATAAACATTATGATAGAAAGCGAAAAAATGATTATTTTTGCATTATGGAAAATTCAATCAATTTCGATTTTCAACTTCTCAACCTGGGACACAACCGGGTGTCGTCAAATTGGAATTTCGGCCCGATTTGCAGTAGTTTCACAAGAATCTACTATGTAACCGAAGGAGAAGGACTTGTCACGATTGACAAGAAGGTGCACCGTCTTACAGCCGGTCATCTCTATCTTATCCCTGCATTGACCAGCCATTATGACCATTGCGAAAGCATATTCTCACATTTCTATATTCATTGCATAGACCAGTCGAAGAAAATCCTCAACTATTATGAGCAGTACCAATTCCCTTTCGGGATAGAGGCTGGCAAAGACGACTTAAGCATCTGCAACCGTCTGAACGAACTGTGTCCGAACATGAGGCTGAAAGACATAGAGCCCGAAACCTACGACACATCATCGTCGCTAATCAGTTCCATAAAAAGATTTCAGGCAATGCCTCTTGGCACCAGAATTGAGGTGAACGGACTTTTACTTCAAATCATTTCGCGCTTTTTCGATAAGGCTGTCCCAAAATACGCCATTCACGACGACCGTATTACTCACAGCCTCTACACCATTGAGCAGAACATATCAAGCAATCCCACGTTGGAACAGTTGTCGAAGGATGTGGGATTAAGCAAGGATGCCTACATCCGACTGTTTAAAAGGCAAACCAGTTATACACCTCAGGACTATATTATCCGTCAGAAAATCCAACGTGCACAGATGATGATTATCGACGGCAAACGCAGTGTGAAAGAGATAGCCATCACTCTCGGCTACGACAACGTGAGCTATTTCGGCCGACAATTCAAGCGGGTGACGGAGATGAGCCCGATGGAGTTCATAAGGCAAAACAGGTGATTGGGACAAATGCAGAAAAAAAATAACAGACCAATTAAATATCATAACGGATGGATGATTTTGCAGCGATTGATTTTGAAACTGCCAATAAGGAGCGGTGCTCGGTGTGCAGTGTGGGAGTTGTGATTGTTCGCGAAGGCGAGTTTGTGGATTCGTTCTATTCACTCATCCAGCCCGAGCCCAACTATTATAACTACTGGTGTACACGAGTTCACGGACTCTGCTATGAAGACACCGAAAACGCCCCTATCTTTCCCGATGTGTGGGCTCAGATAGAGCCTATGATTGAAGGTCTGCCGCTTGTGGCCCACAACAGCGTCTTCGACGAGGGCTGCCTGAAAGCCGTGTTCCGTGTGTATCAGATGGACTATCCCGACTATGATTTCTACGACACCCTACGTCAGTCGCGACGTATGTTTCCAGGCCTGCCAAACCATCAGTTGCAGACTGTGGCGGCTGCATGCGGATTCGACATGGAGAACCACCACCATGCGCTTGCCGACGCAGAGGCATGTGCATGGATAGCAAGAGAAATACTTTAGAAGAAAAGAGAGACTAAAGACGATTTAAGATTTAAGAAGAAAAGAGAGACTAAAGACATTAAAAACATTAACAGCTCAGAAATCAATGACAAGAAAAATATTGAGTGGAAATGCACTGAAGGTCATAGCCATAATAGCAATGACAATTGACCATCTGGCATGGGTGGGCATAGAGACATACGAACAGGCTGAAACCCCGCTTCAGATCTGCTTGCATATAATAGGCCGTCTGACAGCACCGATTATGTTCTTTTTCGTTGCCGAAGGATATCATCATACGCACAACTACCGTCGCTATCTGATGCGGCTCTTGATGCTTGCCGTCGTGAGCCACTTTGCCTTCTGCTATTTCAACATGTCGAGCTTCAACCCATTCAACAACCTGATTTTCAACGCCACCAGCATCGCCTGGCCACTTCTCTGGGGACTGATTCTGCTGAAAGTGTGGGACAGTGAGCGCATGATTCTATGGATGAAACTGGCCATCACTCTTCTATGCTGCCTGCTCACCTTCACATCCGATTGGAGTTGCGCCGCACCGCTCGCCATACTCATGATAGGGCGCAACCGCGACAATTTCCACAAGCAGATGTTGTGGCTGATGCTGATTGTGACTCTCTATGCCGTGGCATTCTTCATTATCAACAGCCCTACCTACGGCATGGTCCACATGGCATGCTGGCTTGTGGTGCCACTGCTGGCCATGTATAACGGACAGCGGGGAAAAATCCGATGGCTCGGAAAGTTTTTCTACTATTACTACCCTATCCACATGGCAATCATCGGACTGCTTGCCCGATTAGTATAGACCTACTCATAACCAATCCTTTCAATAAGCATAATTATTCATTCATATGACCCTACGCAAGAAAATAATAAAGGTAGCAGCAATCACCATGCTTGTGATTTTAGTTCTGCTCACAGGTGCGGGATTTTATATTCTCAACTATTCGCTTGCGCCTGCCGACAACCGTGCGGAAGTGGATTCCGCATTCGTCCGACTCTATGAGAATTACCCGGAGACGAAGGCATGGACCGACAGTTTGAATCGGTTCAACGCCCTGCGCGACACCTTCGTGGTGATGCCGTCCGGCGAGCGCCACCATGCCTTTTATATCGACAATGGCAGCCGCTCCACGGCATTGGTGATTCACGGCTGGCGCAATAGCGCCATAGATTTCTTCTATCTCGGACGGATTTACGACAAGGAGCTGGGATATAACGTGGTGATGCCCGACCTCCACGGCCATGGTCAGAGCGATGGCGATGCCATCAGGATGGGATGGCTCGACCGTCTGGACATGCTGAAATGGCTCAGCCTGTTTGATGCCGACACTCTTGTGGTGCACGGTGTGTCGATGGGAGGAGCCACAACCATGATGATGTCGGGCGATGAGCTGCCGGCCGGAGTTAAAGACATACGCTTCATTGACGACTGCGGCTATACGAGCGTGTGGGACGAATTCAAGGGCGAACTGAAGAACCAGTTCGGTCTGCCTGCCTTCCCTCTGCTGGATGCTGCCAGCCTGCTATGCGGCATCTGCCACGGATGGACATTCAAGGAGGCATCCGCCCTTGAGCAGGTGAAACTCTGCAAACGCCCTATGCTATTCATCCATGGCGACAACGACAAGTTCGTTCCCACGGAGATGGTCCACCGGCTTTATGCAGCCAAGCCTCAGCCTAAGGAACTCTGGATTACATCCGACACCGAGCATGCCCTCTCCTACAAGAACTACCGCGACGAATACATCCGCAAAGTTAAGGAATTCTGCAGGAAACAGTTCTAAAACGCCCAAGTAGCAGACAATATGCCTAATTGCATTCGTTAAACACATCTTAACAGACAGTCAAATTTCACCTTTTCCTATTAAGAAACCTATTATTTCAGTGTTTTTTTATATATTTGCCAATAATTCCACCTTCTAAAAATATTGCCAATATATAATTATGAAACCAATAAGAATTCTGATTCTCGCGATTACATTCTCATGTGCATATGAGCTACATGCCGGGCCTTTATCGTCGTCAGCCACGTCCGACACAGTGAAATACTTCATTCAGCCATCTATAGTGCGCCAGCATTTTGAAGGTTGGGGCGTTTCTCTCTGCTGGTGGGCACGCATGTGCGGCAATTGGAGCGATTCCAACATCGACAAGTTGGTAACATGGCTTGTAAGCCCAAGTGGTCTGAACTACCGTATCTTCCGCTACAACATAGGCGGCGGCGACGATCCTGAGAACCGTAACTGCACGCCTCACCACATGGGAGACGGAAAGGGTCTGCGTGCCGAGATGGAAGGATTCAAGGATTTCAGCGGCGACAGTTATCATTGGGATCGCGATGCCGGTCAGCGCAAGATCATGCTGAAGATAAAAGAGAAGCGTCCTGACGCCATTTTTGAGGCCTTCAGCAATTCATGTCCTTACTACATGACCTATAGCGGATGTGTTGCCGGCAACAACCCGGCATCAAAGGACAATCTCCGCCCGGAATACTATGAAGAGTTCGCCCACTACCTTGTAGACGTATGCAAGCACTATAAAGAAGAATACGGCATAGAATTCCGCACCTTGGAGCCATTCAACGAGCCGGTAACAGACTATTGGGTCCAGAACGGCAGCCAGGAGGGTTGCCATTTCGATGCCAAATCCCAGGCAAACTTTTTGAAGGTATTGTCTCCAATTTTAGCTTCTTCAGGCCTTTCCACAATTATTTCAGCATCCGACGAGACAAACGTGGCCCAATCGGTTTCCACATTCAACACTTATCAAGACCGCGGTGTGCTGTCGCTGGTGGGTCAATGGAACACTCACACCTATGGTGGTACAAACCCTGACCGATGCCGCATCAGCCATCTCTGCTATCAAGCTAACAAACCTTTATGGATGAGCGAGGTTGGTAGTGGAGGCAGTGGTATATCCGGTAATTTGTCGTTAGCGAAAAAACTAATTGACGACATGCGCTACATTCAGCCGATAGCATGGATAGACTGGCAATATATGGAAGAATGGAATGACCAGTGGTGTACTATCCGTGGCAGTTTCAGTGATCAGACTTTTGACCGGGTAAAGAACTACTATGTTCGTCAACAATGCACCCGCTTCATTCGCAGTGGCTATGATATAGTGACCTCCCTCAACAGCAACACGTTGGCAGCAGTCAATCCTGCGCGTGACTCGCTCGTGGTGGTTGTATTGAACGAGGGTGACGCCTGCACCCACGATATAGACCTATCCTGTTTCAGCGACATCCCGGCCAAGAGCAAAGTGTCGGTATATCGTACGAACGAGAACAACAACTGCATGAAAATCACCAGTTTCAAGATTATAAGGAACCACTTGATACTGGACCTCACTTCACAAAGCATAATAACCGCCGTGCTTCCGATTAAATCACCACAAGCATCGACTGAATTCAACAATCCTGACATGGAATATCTGATTATCCCACGTTATGAGAATTCACGAGCCTTGAGTGCCAATTCCTCCGGCAATGTCACCATCGAAGATATGGACTTGGATGACGATTCACAGAAATGGCACATCATCCCTGACGGCAACCTGTTTGTAATAGAGAACAAAAACGGTATGCGTCTGACATCTCACCGTGCTTCAAACAGCAGTTCACTGACCGCTCAGACCACCTCGGCTTCAGAGCAGAAATTCTACATCGAGAGCGTGGACCCCGTGTATTACAAGATTTCCTCATCTTATCAGAAAACCTATTCCATGGACCTTGTTCAGGAGAAGACATCCGCCGGCACGAAAGTTGACATGTGGGAATATGCCAACTCCACCATCCCTACACACCGTCAGTGGATGCTCGTGGCATTACCACAAACACAGAATCCTGCAAATGGCATCGATGAGATTTCTTCAAATCCCACATTCACCACATCAGGCATATACAATCTACAAGGCCATAAAATGAATGAGGACATAGAGAGTCTGCCATCAGGGATTTACATATATCGGGGTAAGAAGATATTCATAAAGCATTAAATAAAATTGAAAAGCAAAAATAAAACGACCATTATGAGTTTAAAGTCAATAATTACGTCGTTCCTGCTGCTGTGTGTTTCTATGGCTGTTTGCGCTCAAGGCAAGCGAGCAGAGGAACTGTTCAATTTCGGTTGGAAATTTCATGCCGGCGACCTACAGGGCTGCGAGCAGCCGGAGTTTGACGATTCCGACTGGAAGAGCGTAGATCTACCCCACGACTATCAGATAGAACAGCCGTGGGTTGCTCCGTCGGCCGACGAGCGAGCTAATACCCAGGACGAGGGAGCCAACCGCAAGAGCCGTCTGAGCAGCCGCGGCTTCAAGGAGATGGGTATAGGATGGTATCGCAAGACGTTCATGCCCGAGGCTCGCCTTCGTGGCAGCCGCGTGCTGCTCGACGTGGAGGGCATCATGCTTTTGGGCGACGTATATGTGAACGGCCAGCATGTGGGTGGCACCGACTACGGGTATCTGGGTTTTGAAGTGGAAATAACGAAGCAGTTGAAATGGGGTGAGGAAAACCTGGTGGCAGTGAAAGCCGACACGAGGGAACCCGACAACTCACGATGGTATACCGGTGGCGGTCTGTTCAGGGATGTCCACCTTATCTATACCGACCCACGCATGCATTTCAGCCGCCATCCGTTGTATGTGAAAGCCTACGTGACCTCGATAAACGGTGACAAAGGAGATGCGAACCTGATTATCCAGGCCGAAGCCACCACCCTCCTCGATTCAAGGACAAAGGAGTTGACTTTCGGTTACAAGATATGCGATGCAGAAGGAGAGATTGTGGCTGAAAATACTGTGAACAAGCGGTTTTATGCCCGTCAGAAGACCAACGAATACGTGCTTGACACCATACCACTGTCCGGCGTGAAGCTATGGAGTTGCGAAAATCCCTATATGTACAGCATCGAGGTGTCGCTGTTCGACGGCAGTGGCACCTGCATGGACGTAGCGAAGGACGAATTCGGTGTGCGCAAGATAGAATACAGTCCTCAATACGGTTTTCACCTGAACGGCAAGAAGGTGCTGCTGAAGGGCATCGCCAACCACCACACTCTGGGTGCCCTGGGTGCCGCCTGCTATGAGCGTGCCATCGAGAAGCGCATAGAGCTACTGAAGGAATTCGGCATAAACCACATCCGCACGTCGCACAATCCCTATAGCGAGAGTTTCCTCCGTCTGTGCGACCACAACGGCATTCTGGTGGTCGACGAGCTGTATGACAAATGGCTCGACCAATATGTAGGCGGCAGAAAGCCTTGGGTGGAGCTATGGCAGCACGACATACCGGAGTTCATAAAACGCGACAGGAACCACCCGAGCGTGGTGATGTGGAGCCTTGGAAACGAGCTTCAGACCTACTGGGACCTGCCTTATGCCGACTGGGGAGTGACCCCCTACAAGATGCAAAGAGAGCTCTTGCGCCGCTATGACCAGGAGCGACCCGTGACTGTGGCTATGCATCCGCGCGGGCGAAACATAGACACCGACTCATTGCCCGCCCCGTTGGCACTGGAGACTGATATCGCCGCCTACAACTACCGATACATGTACTTCCCCGGCGACGGCCGCCGCTTTCCCAACATGATATTCTATCAGAGCGAAGCCAACACGACGATGATGGGCGCCAACTTCTTCGAGATGGATCTCGACAAGGTGGTGGGCCTTGCCTATTGGGGTTTGATCGACTATCTTGGCGAGAGCAACGGATGGCCTGAGAAAGGATGGTCGCAGGGTGTGTTCGACATATCCCTTGAGCCGAAACCGTCGGCATACTACATAAAGAGTTATTTCGACGACGAGCCTATGGTTCACATCGGTGTGTTGCTTAATGCAGAGACTTTCGACTGGAACGGCATCAAGGTTGGTGTGAACCGCATGACCGAAAACTGGAATTTAGGGGAGATGGCGAAAGACGGAAACGCTCCGACGGTCACGCTTCTGACCTACACCAACGCCGACGAGGTGGAATTGATTCAGAACGGCCGTTCACTGGGTGTTCAGACGAACAACCGCAGCGACGCGCGTCAGCGAAACAAGATTACGTGGAACAACATAAGATGGAAAGAAGGCTCTATAGAAGCCATTGCCCGCACTGGCGGCAAGGAGGTGGCCCGACATAAACTGGAGAGCAGCGGCAAGGCCGTGTCGCTTCGTCTGAGCTACGACAATGAGTCGTGGCAAGCCGATGGTCTTGACCTTCAGCACGTGAGGATACATGCCGTTGACAAGAAAGGCCGTCGCGTTTATGGCTGCACATCGGAGCTGAAATTCAGTGTGGATGGCGACGCACGGATTGTGGCAGTAAGCAGTGGCGACCATTCGTCGGACGAGCTAAATGTAGGTGACCGCAGACGACTTGCCGACGGCAGTGCGATGGTGATACTTCGTGCCGGCCGTCAAGGGGGCGACGTGGTGCTTAATGTGGAAAGCAATGATTTGGGAAGCTTTTCCCTCAACCTATCTTTAAAGAAACAGGATTAGCAGGAGGACATAGAATGAACAAGCCCTTACACCAATTGAAAAACGGCAAATACCGCTGGACCTACGACGTTCATCTGCTGAAGGACTGGTCGATACTGATTCTTGTGTATAAAGTGATGTTCCTCTCCTGCTTCATCACCTACTTTATCGTGGCATGTATAGGAGTCTGTGAAGACGGTCTTGACGGTCTGACCATGATTGCACCGAGTCCGATGGGTCTGGTCTATGTCATAGGCGGTGTTCTCGTATTAGGATTAATGGGTTATCTGTTCTATGCCGCTGTGATGGGCTGGAAATATTCAGTGGAATTCACGATGGACGAGAAAGAGCTGATTCACAAGCAAGTAGCGAGTCAGGCAAAGCGTGCGAAGAAGCTGTCGTTTGCGACAATGCTTGCCGGCTTGTTGGCCCGCCGTCCAGGAGTAGTCGGCACGGGGATGATGTCGTCAGCACACACACAGACTGTCAGCACCTTCACTTCAGTGAAGAGGATCAAGGCAGTCAGGCGTTGCAACATGATAAAGGTGAACGAGCGATTTACCAAGAACCGCGTATGGGCAAGCGATGCCGACTATGACTTTGTACTCGACTTCATCATCAGCCATTGCCCTCAGGCCCGGATAACCTGACTTCTGCTTTTTCGATACAGCAAATTATTTTATACATTCACAAACCAAAAAACGTGCCACTTGAGCGGCACGTTTTTTATTTTCATGTGTTATCTGAATGATTATAGCATAACCCTTTGTGTAAACATGATATATCCCACTTTTCTCTTCATGCCCTGCTGTCCTGGGAAGTCGGTATCGAGGAAGTTGTGAAGCGGCATGGAGAACTGTAAAATATATTTAGAATGCCTGTCAGATGTAGAAAGGCTGAAATCCAGTCCGAATCCGCTTTTGAGCATTTTCTTGTCAGCACCGTTCAACGAACCTCCGGCTCCAGTTACGGCATCATAAAAGGCACCTGCTTCGAACTGATGTTTATCGCCACCGATAACCAATCCAAGTCGAGGCTGTACGTAGAAACCTCTAAGACTACCCTGGGTGAGCAAATTCGACCCTTTATAGTGGATTTCCTGGCTCTTGAAATAAGCCCCTGCATACACACCCACATACGACGGCTTATAGGAAGCGTCGATACCGATTGCATAATCGCCCAAATGCTTGAACGGGCTTCCGAAAGCATGATGATAAGGTCCATATATGTTATCCACGCCCTTGTCGAATCCATGCTTGCACATGCCTATAGGGAATACCAAATCAGGATCAGGAATCAATCGTTCAGCCCAAAGCGAGTCGGAGTCATCGCCGTTGAATATAAAATGTTTAACAGATGTCTCAACAGCACTGAAAATCATCGTTGTCCAATAATTTGTAGACCAAGCCCTGGTGTTGAAAGTCCAATTCGAATTATTTGTCTGGGCATTCATGTTTACTGTTGCCAAACATGAAACGAGTAAAACTACAAAAATCTTTTTCATATAAAATTCATTAAAAAATATTATTGATTGCAAATATAATAATAAATAAAAACAAATTTTTAAAAAGGATTGTTAAGGTATGTTAAATAGATAAATCCAAGAAGATTTTATTTACATTAAAAATAAATTCGTAAAAAAATATTGTAATTGATAAAAAAACATTATATTTGCAATCAAAGATTTAAAAACAATGTTTACCTTTATTTACAAACCTAAAAAACGGTAGATATATGAAAAAACTCAAATCAATAGCGGTTTTGTCGGCGTTTGTGGTAACGATGGCATTGTCGTTCAGCAGTTGCGGCACCAACAAGGCAGCCATAGCTCAGCTGAATGAGCTTGACCAAAAGATTGCCGCCATAGAGGCAGAGACAGAAACCGTGAAGAAAGAATGTGAAAATTTGAAAGGAGTCATTTTTAATGACCAAAAGCAAATAGACCGGTTGAGAAGCAACAGGTAATCATTTGTTTTAATCAGAATTTTAAAGAAGAAACAACAATGAAAAAGATACGTAAAACCATATCCTTACTGCTTGGCGGAATAATAGTAGGCATGGGTTTCTTCAGCTGCGGTTCTCAGAAACAGGTACTAAAACAGATTAGTGAGAAAGAGAAGATCGTGGCAGATAAAGAGGCAGAGCTTCAAAAGTCGATAGCAGAACGCGCCACGTTGATACAGGAGCATGAGAGGCTACAGCAAGTGATCAAACGCATGACCGAACAAACCCCATTGGTTTACGCCCCTCCAGTGCCTAACAGATAATGAAATCCATTCAGAACAGGTATAATCTTACTCTGAAGAGAAAGATAGCGCTTGAGTGTGCCCGTTACATCATGAAGGAGCCTCGCAAGGAGCACCCATTGCGTCAGTTGTTTTGGGAGAGCACCTTGCGTTGCAATGTGCACTGCCGTCATTGTGGTAGCGACTGCAAGCAGCTTGCCGGAGTGAAGGACATGCCGCGAGAGGACTTTTTCCGCGTTCTCGACTCTGTGAGCCGCAAGGTCGACCCCTCTGAGGTGTTTGTGATAGTCAGCGGTGGCGAGCCGTTGATGCGCGACGACATCGTGGAATGTGCCAAAGGCATCAACGAGCGAGGGTTCCGATGGGGAATGGTGACCAACGGCTTATATCTCACTCAAGATATTCTCGATGCCCTGGTTGCAAACGGCTTGAGATCGCTGTCGGTAAGTCTCGACGGAATGAAGGACGACCACAACTGGCTTCGTGGCCATAAGGACAGTTTCGACAAGACCGACAAAGCTCTCGACCTCCTCGTTGAAGCGGAAAAACACCACAATTTCATTTTCGATGCGGTGAGTTGCATCCATCAGCGCAACTACGGCAGTCTGGCCGACATACGCGACTATATAATCGGCAAAGGCCTTCGCCGATGGCGTCTCTACACCATCTTCCCTGTAGGCCGCGCAGCGAAAGAGCCGTTGTTCCAGCTGAGCAACGAGCAATTCCGCGGACTGCTCGACTTCATCAAAACCACACGCAAGGAAGGCAAGATACATGCCGCTTTCGGTTGCGAAGGCTTTATGGGCAACTACGAGGGCGACATCCGCGACCATTTTTTCAACTGCTCAGCCGGCATCACGGTAGGCTCGGTGATGGCCGACGGAGCCATAGCAGCTTGTGCGAGCATACGAGCCGACTACAATCAGGGCAACATCTATGAAGACGACTTTATGGACGTGTGGGAAAACCGCTACCATCCTCACCGCGACCGCAGCTGGATGAAAACCGGCGACTGCAAGGACTGCAAACATTTCCGCTATTGTCAGGGAAATGCCATGCACCTGCGCGACCAGGACGGAAACCTGCTGATTTGCCACTTGAAACGCATAGCAGAGCCATAAGGCCCTTCTTTATACACTATTCACTGAACAAACTGCAGTTTCACCGACAAAACCATTACTCTATGAAGCCACTCCGCAAAATCGGCATTCTGATTGCATCAGCCATTCTCACGATTATGGGTCTGAGCAGTTGCAGGAGCACGTTCCACCCTTTGGAGTACGGCACTCCAGCACCACCGCAAAACGAAGTGAAGGACTATTAGGCATTTATGCAACGAAAGCCACTTTTTCACATAAAAAAGGGATAACTATGAAAAAGAGAAATACACTGACAACCGCTCTTGCCGCATCCGTGATTTCAGCACTCGGATTCGGCGGTTGCCGTACAGCCAAAAATGCCTCTGACAATTCCATAGAGCAAGGCTTACCGCCGAAATTGGACCGCGAGCAGATTATCGACGACATGCGAACCGTAAAACCGCTTTACGGAGTGCAGATTCCACGTCGTGAGCGAATGATAGACCTGCCCGAAGTCAAGAAGGAAATACCTGAAGTCAAGATCGACCCAGTAGAAAAAAGCGAATAACAATCGGCGATTAAAAGCGAATGATAATAGTCGATTAAAAGCGAATAACAATCGGCGATTATTTCTCGCAGTAGACGAACACCGAATATTTCTGTCGTCCCGGGTCGTTGGATTCAATGACCATTTCGCACCGATCCTCAGGCGAACTCATCTTCCATGTGTCGAGCTGGAACTTGACAGTGTAGATTTGTCCCGGCTTCAGACCAATCTGAATGTTGTCTACAATTATAGCCTCCGACACAGGGCGTATGCCGTTGATGAGCAGCATTTCTGTACCCTCGTTCTTTATCATCAACTTGCATTTGATCTTCTTACCCCTCTTGTATTTTCCTGCAGAGAGCATATCTGAAGGAATGCCAAGAATCGGACGGTTGGCAGGCAATACCGTCGGTGCTGAAGGTTCTGCCACCTGAGGGTCTTCAGCCAATTCCACATCAGGCTGTACCTGCTGCTCCACCTGCTCACTCACGACCTTGCATCTCATTCTGAGAAACATCGGGACTTCATCCTTCACAATCACGACTATAGCCCTGTCGAACCGTCCGAGCATCTCCGAATTGTAGACAACATTTATAGTCCCCACTCCACCGGCCTTTATTGTGCCTTCAGTCCACGTAGGGAACATGCATCCACATCCTGGATCGACATCTATGATTTCCACTGGATGTCCCGACACGTTCTTGAACTTGAAAGTGGCCTTTATGGGTTGATACCATGTGGTCAGACCAACGTCGAGCGTGTCGCTTGCAAATTGAAGCACCTGCGCCTGTGCGCATGGAGAACATGTCAGAGCCAATGCAACGGCTATTGATTTTATAGTTTTTCTAAACATTCCTTTTATTTTGTTATTTTAGTTTTGCAAATTAAGATTATGATGGTCAGAAAGAGCTGTATCCACACCCGTTGTCAGTCAACGCAGAACGAGAGTCCGTCGTATGCCAGTATTCTGTTTTTCGGCAGGGCAGGCGCCTCGAGCGCATGTGGCTTGATATGATGCGACATATGGATTAAATATGCTGTATCCACATTAAGCGAGTCGGCAAAATCGAGTGCTTCCTCAATCGTCTGGTGTGTTGGGTGCGGTTCGTGTCTGAGTCCGTTGACAATCATGTGTGTAACACCCTCAAGCAGTTGGCGCTGGTCGTTATCTATAGACTTCATGTCGGTGACATACGCCAATTGTCCTATACGGTATGCCATGATAGGCAGCTGTCCGTGCATGACCTTGAGCGGCAACACCTCCACACCGTTGACAGCCACAGGCACTCCCGGTTCTACAACCTCGAGGTCGATTCTCGGCACCCCCGGATATCGCCGTTCTTTAGGAGTAAAACAATATGGTATTCTCTGCTTGAGATGTTCCGCGCAGTAGTCATCGGCATAAACGGTCATATCTCCGAATGCTGAGAAAGGCCTCAGGTCGTCGAGTCCTCCCACATGGTCGTAATGCTCATGAGTGAGGAAAATGGCGTCGATTCTCCTGAATCCGAAATTAATCATCTGCTGTCGGAAGTCAGGTCCGCAGTCGATTAGTATGCGAGTCATTCCGTCGGGCGACAGTGGGTCGTGCACCTCTATGACCGAGGAGCATCTGAGTCGTTTGTCGTGCGGGTCGGTCGACGAACATGTAGGGCAGTTGCAGCCGAGCTGTGGCACACCCGTTGACGTTCCTGTTCCCAGGATCGTCACTTTCATGTCATATTTATTTTCGTTTGCCTTCAAGTTGGTTATTATTAGTGTTTTAACAAAACAGAAAAGCAGAACAAGGCGGTCCTGCCATTCGAGTGTGGCATTAGCCGTTTTCTGTTTCCACAGTCACAAGTTAAATAAAATTCACTTCGGGCGAGATTTCAATTCCGAACTTGAGCTCCACGGCTTTTCTGACAGCTTCGCTCAGCGCCACGATTTCGTCGGCTGTGGCACCGCCCAGGTTCACAAGCACCAGTGCCTGCTTGTCGTGAACGGCGGCCCTTCCCAATGCCTTACCTTTCCAACCCGACTGCTCAATGAGCCATCCGGCCGGTATTTTCACTCCGTGGTCCATGACATATGCCGGCATATCCGGATAAAGGGCTTTCAACTCTTCATATTTCGAATGGCTAACCACCGGGTTCATGAAGAAGCTGCCTGCATTTCCTGTCTGCTTCGGGTCGGGCAGTTTCTGGTTCCTGATGTCTATTATGGCATTTCTGATGTTTTGCGCTGTAGGTTCATGTCCGTCGAGCGCCTGCCTTATATTGCCATATTCCAGCTTAGGCTCGAACCGGAGCGCCAGTCTGAGCACCACAAAGAGAATGGCGTATCTGCCCTTCAACTCAGCCTTGAAGATGCTATGTCGATAAGCGTAATGACAGTCCTCGTTGCTGAATATCCTTATTTCGCCTGTCGTCAGGTCCATGGCATGAACCGAATCGACAACATCCTTCACCTCCACGCCGTATGCGCCGATGTTTTGCACAGCCGCCGCGCCCGTCTCGCCGGGAATGAGTGAGAGGTTCTCGATGCCATACCATCCGTTGTTCACGGCAGTTGCCACGAATTCGTCCCACACCTCTGCGGCACCCACTTTCACGAGCACATGACTGTCTGTGCGGTCCACTTCTCCAACGCCCTTAATCCGGCTGTGGAGCACCGTTCCGTGGAAATCCCCGGTGAAGAGCAGATTGCTACCTCCACCTATATGGAGCAGTGGAGTATCCTGCAAATCGGGCAACAAAGCCTTCAGCTCTTCCACAGAATCATATTCTATGAAGCAGTCGGCATTGGCTTGTATGCCGAACGTATTGTTTGCCAAAAGGTTATAATTATTTCGCTTTAGCATATCGATAGTTATTGCAATTCATCAATTAAAATTATCATCCGCAATTAGACTTGTCATCCGCTCTCAGAATATACAGTGGCATAAAAGTGCTTACGCCGGTAATCAGTATTCTATGGTGTGGAGCATCCATTTCCCTTTGTGTCTGCGGAATTCATATCTGGCGAATAGCGGTTGGGTCACGCATCTAACCACCATATTAATTTTTTTCTCATGTTGTATGTTCTGTCCGTAGTCCATGAGTGGCAACAGGTTTTCCGGCATAGGCATCTGGCTATGGAATTCGCTCCATTCCGACCGCTTGAGTGTAGAAATGCCGCCTTCATACATTTCCCCGGCACTTGTGGCAATGAGGTTCAGCGGCTCCTCAATGGAATTTACCTGGAATACGGAGTCGGCAATGAATTTGGCGTAGAACTCCGCGAAATCCCTGTATTTCTCTTCAATTTCAGAGGTTTTTATCCTCCGTGTGAGTTTCCAATCGCCGTCGTATTCAAACAGATAGTTGTCGCACGACATGTTGCTCAGATCCACCCATTCCAGTTTCACCTGTTTCAGGCTGTCGGACTTGAGAAGTCGCATATCTTCATCTTCAGTATAGACAAACGTGAGCAGTTCCTGGCTCTTTATCTTGTCGGAATCCTTCCATTGCCCTTTCGCAAGCTTTGTCTCCTTCCCGTTTTCCTCCACCGTCAACGGATATTCCACCCGCTTGTCGAAAAATTCCTCATCAGTGACGAAGGTATAGAAGAAATCATCGAAATTGGCATCCACCGTTTCCGGCACCTGAGTGTTGTCGAACAGCAGCAACTCCTCGATGGAATCAGTAGTCACGAGGCTGTCTGCTTCGATTTCATCATCAGCGGCTTTCTTATTCTGCGTGCATCCCGCCAAGAACACAGACAACGCAACAAAAAACACAGCGGCTGCGCAACATGCTGACAGCCTGCCGGCAAAAAGGTTTCTCTTAATTGACAAACTCATTATTATCAAAACTTAAGAACTATAAAAGGTTAAATCACTTCTGCATATGCATACTATTGCTAATAATATGCAAAATTACCACATTTTTATGGAAAATCAAATAAAAAGGGCTAATGAAACAATAATAAATGTATTTTTAACGAAGAATGCATAAACTAAGGATTTTTTTTGTAACTTTGCATTGGATAAAGAAGTTGACGAGTTGACAAGGAAACGAGTTGACGAGTTGGTTGTATTTAGTTGACGAGCTGTTTGATAGTTATGGAGCCGGATCATAAAAGAAATAAAAGCAAAAAGTAAAAATCGAAATAATTATGTTAGAAAAGATTGAGTCGTTATTAAAAGAGATAGAATCATTGAAAGCCGAGACGCTTGACGATGTAGAGAAACTGCGCATAAAATATCTGAGCAAGAAGGGTCTGATAAACGACCTTATGGCAGATTTCCGCAATGTACCAGCCGAAACGAAGAAGACCGTAGGAATAAAGGTTAACGAATTGAAGACGAAGGCCTTCGACAAGATTAACTCAATCCGCGCGAGCCTTTCCACAGTAGACACCGTGGATACAGACATGGACATCACTCGTAGCGGCTACCCTATCCCTCTCGGCACACGTCATCCACTGACGATTGTGAAGAACGAGATCATCGATATTTTCTCCCGTTTGGGCTTCTCCCTGGCAGAAGGTCCGGAAGTGGAAGACGACTGGCATGTGTTCAGCGCCATGAACTTCGCCGACGACCATCCTGCACGCGACATGCAGGACACTTTCTTCATTGAGAGTCATCCCGACATCATCCTCCGCACCCACACTTCGTCGGTACAGAGCCGTGTGATGGAGCACCAGCAGCCTCCAATCAGAGTGATATGCCCGGGCCGCGTTTACCGCAACGAAGCGATTTCGGCACGTGCCCACTGCTTCTTCCATCAGGTTGAGGGTCTGTATGTCGACGAGCATGTGTCGTTCACCGACCTCAAGCAGGTGCTCCTCCTGTTCGCTCAGGAGATGTTCGGCAAGGATACCAAGATCCGTCTCCGTCCTTCCTACTTCCCGTTCACTGAGCCATCTGCCGAAATGGACATATCCTGCAACATATGCGGTGGTAAGGGCTGCGGCTTCTGCAAGCATACCGGATGGGTTGAGATTTTGGGTTGTGGCATGGTTCATCCTCGCGTACTGGAACTCAACGGCATCGACAGCACGAAATATAAGGGCTATGCATTCGGTATGGGTATCGAGCGCATCACGAACCTGAAATACCAGGTGAAAGACTTGCGAATGTTCTCTGAAAACGACGTACGCTTCCTCAGAGAATTCGAAGCCGCCAACTAACCTCTCGTTTTCGGCTGATGCATCCATTCAGCCTATCCTCAGATGCCATGAACCCACATCGTTGACATTCAAGAGATAAAAGAATCCATTCAAGGAAACCAAAACAAGTCAAACGTATGAAAATATCAGTAATCGGTGCCGGCAATATGGGTGGAGCCCTGATTAAGGGGTGGTCAAAAGCCGTTCTCAGCGGCAATCACAACAATGTGATCCACAGTCTGTCGGACATCCATGTGGGCGACCGTAATGAGAACACGCTTCACGACCTGTCGACCGACTATCCAGGCATCAACACATTCACCGACAATGCTATGGCGGTCCGTGGCACCGACATAGTGGTGATTGCCGTTAAGCCTTGGCTTGTGGAGACTGTGGTCAACGAAATCAAGGCATCGCTCGACCTCAACCGTCAGATCATCATCTCCGATGCCGCGGGAGTGACCACAAGCCACCTGACCAGCCTGCTCAGCAGCAGCGCCTACAGTGTTGACCGACAGCTTTTCTACGTGATTCCCAACATCGGTGCCGAGTATGGCAAGAGCATGACATTCATATCTCCTGGCGCCGGCTCTTCGTCGGACTCCACAGAGAAGGTGAAACAGCTCTACGAACTTGTGGGCGATGTGAACATATGCTCCGAGGACATGGTTGGACCGGGCATGATGATGGCGAGTTGCGGCATAGCATATGTGATGCGCTATATCCGCGCCCAGATGGAAGCGGGAGTCGAGATGGGCTTCTATCCACAAGACGCCCAGCAGATAGCTATGCAGACAATGGAAGGCGCAGTTGCACTTCTCCGCGGTTCTGGACTTCATCCGGAGGCCGCCATCGACAAGGTGACCACTCCAAACGGTGTGTCTATAAAGGGCTTGAACGAGATGGATCATGCCGGATTCACTTCTGCCGTGATACGCGGACTGAAAGCGGGGCTTGGATAAATACTTTATTAGTTGACGAGTAGACGAGTAAACAAGTTGACGAGTTGTTTGTAGTTGTTTAGGCTATATTATATAAGTAAAAATGAGGTTTCTGATGGAGCCTCATTTTTTATGATATTATTCGTGTCCGTTAAAATGAGGTGTGTTTATAGAATAAAGACTAGTAAAAATGCCGATGCAGAACATCGGCAAAAACAATGGTTTTTACAGTTATTGAGGATTAAAGATAATGTTGATCAATGGATAAGGCAATACCATTTGAATTGAAGTTGTACACGCTTAAGGCTTGCGGATGGTTTATTGGCAGACGGCAATAATATATATAACAAATTATATTTATTAAAAAAAGTTTTCTAAATTGGATTATTTAAAAAAAAAATTATATCTTTGCGATGTCATATTGCCTAATAGGCATTAGACAGACATATTGAAGAAAGCGCATTCGCTTATTCTGACTATGTGAACTTGCCAACTCACATCTGACCGAAAGGTTCAGTGTAACATCAGAATAAAGTGGAAGACGCTCTTCTTGGTGTTGTATTCGTTTTTCAGCGACATACACCCAAGTGGAGTTGTTCAACCTCTTATCTGTGTTACACGGGATGGCAAGCCCCACATAGCAGTTAAGAATGTTGACGGCTCCGCTTTTTTTATGCATGAAAGACGCCATATTTCTTTTGGGAATTTACAATAATTAACTGCACATAAATAACAAACCTAATACTAATAAATAAAACAAAACGCTTATGAAGAAAATCCTACTACTCTTAATGATGGCCGTAGTGTCAACATTGAGTGTATGTGCACAGGAGGTTAATCCCTCCGATGGCACAAGTCTCATTGTATGGCATAAGGACGGCACACAGATTATCCTCAATCTGTCAGAAAAACCGAAAATCTCCTATGTTGGTGAGACGGTGAAGATAGAATCGACGGAACTGATTGAGTTTGAATTTGCGGCAATAAAGAAGATGAGTTATGGCCCAGATCCTCTTACGTCCATTAACGAACAAAAGTCTTCTAACGAGAAACCGTTCCGATTTGAAGGCACAGGCATGACCTTTTTGCCATCAGACAAAGACCTACATGTAAAGGCAATAATGCTAAATGGAGTTGTGTTAAAGGAATTTGTAGTTAAAAAAGGAGAAATAACTACCATGACCTTTGATTCTTTACCTGCGAGCATATGTCTAATCAATGTCAATGGTGTAACCTATAAAATCAAGATAAAATGAAAAAGTACCTGTTATCATTGCTGTTCCTCCTTTGTTTTCAGTTGGTATCAATAAGCCTTTATGCTCAGGAAGAATCAGAAAAGAAACTTCGTGTTTTCTTGAACACCGGTGATATAGTGGATTTCAAAGCGTCAGAGGTTGACAGCATTACCTCCACCACTCAGTCGCAGTCGATATGGAGCGGAGGCGTTTCCCAAAGTTTCTCCACAGATGAGATAGACAGTATTTTGTATGTTTCCCCCTTCCTGAAAGTATCTGTTAACGACATGAATTTCGGCAAGGTAGCTGTAGGCAAAACAAAGAAAATCTCAATAACCATCACTAACACGAGCAAATACGACGAGACTTATTTTCTCTATGCAGATGGAGTGTTCGAAGCCCAAAATTCCGGTCATTATTTCACTATCAACGCAGGAGAATCAGTTGACAGGGAGGTTGCATTCAAACCCTCTGAAAAAGAATTCTATAGCAGCAAACTACTGCTTTATTCATCAGCTGTGAATGACTGTGAGCTTAGTCTCCCGTTAGTTGGCCGTGGAGTCGAATCGGAGAGTGAAGAAGAAGCCTATGTCCTCCCACCGGAAGACATAGCCATGGACATCACCATTCCTGACAACCAATCGCTTGAAGGCCTGGAGAATTTCAAAATTGTCAACAGCTATGGAGAGTTTCCTATTCAGATTCCTTCCGAAGTCAAAGGAATCAGACGGGTTGACAGTGAAGAGTTTGTCTTCGGCAGTCCATTCCAAAAATCTCCAAACGGATTGCAGTTACACACCATGGTCGATTTATGGAACAATCCATGGCTTTTCAGCATATCCCTTCCCGATGAAGACAGGCCGGAAATGTCGATAGAGGAAACCGCCATTTCCATTCTTATGTTCGACCCATTGCTCATCACCAGTAATGAAGCCACTTATCGCAACACAGTTCAAATCATCAAAGACCTCGGGGATGTTTATGATGATTATGTAGCCGAGGTGGGTAGAATATGGGCAGAAGGATGGAGAGAAAAGAAATGTCCTGATTACTCAAAGGTGAACATAAGCCCTGTTATCTGTGCTTTATATAATAGAGTAAAAGACAACAGCGGTCTTACCCTTGACGGTCTATCTTTAAAGAATGTGGTACGTGAGCCCGATTCAATCAGATATCGTGTTCAGAATGACCGTCGCCGCATCGTTCATATCTACCCAAGACGTGCCAAGAAGGCAGAAGGAAGTGATGTGGCATATGAAAAGATTGAAGACGTAACCAGTTCTTTAGAAGAATTATGTGAATTTCTCTTATCCGGCAGTGATGAAGCAAAGGAATTGGTGAAAGATGATGAATACAAAGCATTTATAGAAGATTTGAAAGAATGGATTGGCGAAGCAGAGTCTATGTTTGTAAACTTAGGACTTGGAGATGCAAACACACATATTCAAATCCCCATAATTTTGGAATCCAAGAATGCCAACTATTGGAAACTTGTCAAAGAGACTGGTTGGGATTCATGGGTACATGATTATGACCTGTCAAGGTCCATCTATGAGGTAACTACTGATGAGATAGCCACTGACATCGGCGATTGCGACCAGATTCACGTGGACATATACGGAATGGGTTCCCTCAACAAAGAATGGAGCAAGTGTAGCGGTCAAGAGAAGTTCAGAATCATCTTCGCTTGTCTACACAGCGGCTACAAAGACTTTATCAAACCACTGATGGACTTGGGCGCGGGCATCTCGGACGCAGTCAATGCCACAGGTTCCGACAACTACAAATATGATTTCCGTTATGGCGACCAAAAAACACCGGAGATGGCTCTGCTTATAAAACTAAGTCAAGACTTTGCAAAAGATCCTGAAAATGTAAAACAGTTGCATGAGCATCTAAATAATTTTGACATTTGGTCTGCAGTTAAATTAATCACTTCTGTTTGTGTAGATAATATACTGAAATGCCCATCAGAGGACCCGGACGATGACAAACGCACATACACCAACTTGATATATAATATATACAAGAAGTGGTCAAAGAATCCCGCCACTTCCAAGTTGTTCAGGAAAAACTTCAAGTCAGTTGCTAACAATCTCACATATCTGAAGAATGCCAATTTCGCGGCAAAAGTAATCAAGGTGGCTGAGGGAACTCTCGATGTTTCAAGTACTATAAAGGCATTTGTACTTTCCAAGATGGAGAATACATTCATCATTAACAAATCGACAGATGCCTATATCACCGTAAAAGAACCTACAGAATTGCTGAAGGTGTCGAGTAATAAAGTACATTTTGCATGGGAGACCTACAAAGCCGACTATTTCGACCACTACCTATATGACATCGACCTCTATGTAATTACACCAGAGAAGGCAATTGAATTTACCGCCATGAAGGACTTTGACGGCACCGAATGTGATTTAAACCTGTCGAGCATCTTGTCGAGCAAAGGCGCCAGCAACGCCATATCGGTAGAGTTCCGTATCAGCGGACATGCAGACAACAATCCAAACATCGTATATTGCCGTACAGAATACATGCCACTATTAAAGCTGATATCTCCAGACGATTTCGTGTTTGTTGACCTTGGTTTACCATCAGGCACACTATGGGCAAATCGTAACCTTGGTGCTCCATCGAGCGGCGACTATGGCAACTATTTTGCTTGGGGTGAGACAACAGGGTATAATGAGGGCAAGACCAGTTTCACCTGGAAAAACTACAAATACTGTAAGGGAACATCTAATACACTGACGAAGTATTGCACCAAGAGCATCTATGGCAACTCCGGTTTCCAAGATGGTGTAGTTAAGTTACAAGGTTTAGACGACCCAGCAAGCAGTAAATACGGTTATTACTACGCCATCCCGACAAAAGAGGAGTGGGAAGAACTGATGCTCTATTGCCGTTGGTCACGTTTAGGCAACAATGCATTTATTAGAGGTGTAAACGGCGTTAGCGACGATGTTATCATGTTACCTGCAGCAGGTTATCGCAGCGGTTTGAACCTCTATGATGCCGGGTCGGAAGGATATTACTGGTCATCCACACTTGACGAAAGCAGTCCAGAGGATGCATGGATGTTACATTTCACCACCAGCAATTCTAGGCCTAATGAATATGATTATTACCGTTGCCAAGGCAGAAGTGTTAGAATGGTGTTGCGTCCTAGAACAGCCGATTCTTCCAATCCTGCCAAAGACAGGGATAATTCAGTTTCTTCAGAATCTCAAATCCCCATGGATGGAATAATCAGAGGGGAAGGATTAACGGTGAGGATGGAAAGTATTTCTTTAGATAACAAATAATGGTTTGTAAAAGCGTGTGAATTTGTGTTATTTTATAACGATTAGGCCAGCCCTGCTGTAGCAGTATTCCTAGAGCACCGTTGCGGGCTGGCATAAAAACCAGCCCCTACAGAGGATGGGTATCTTTACAATACATAAATGTTGAATCATAACCATATAATAAAACACGAAACCATAAATAATCATTTAGAATAACAATAATAACAACAATAAAAACAATAATTATGAAAAGAAACATTTTAATTGCGGTTGCATTTATGGCAACCATGACATTAGCAGCACAGAATATTGCTGTGGTCAGTCCAAGTAACGCTACAAAGACTTATCTGACTCTTGACACGGCCATTAAAGGTGCGGAAGACGGAAGCATCATCTATCTGCCTGGCGGAGGATGGGTAATCAACGACACCACTAAGATCGACAAGAGACTCACCATTATGGGTGTGAGCCATCGTGGAGATACCGATAATACTGACGGTGCAACCATTATCGGGGGAGGCCTTAGTTTTGTAAAAGGGTCATCTGGAAGTGCTGTGATGGGATGCTATATATCAGGCGATGTGAATATTGGAACGGCAGATGATGCTGTGAATAATATATTGATTAGATATTGCAATGCTAATAGTGTACAAGTAAAAAATAGTGGTTGTCAAGGTGTTACTGTTAATCAGAATTATATAAGGAGTGGGTCTTCTTTTGGTGGTTCTAATCCAACAATTACTAATAATATTACATGTCAATTAAGTACTATAAATGGTGGAATAATTAGTAATAATTATATTAAATATTATGGTACATCTTACTGGTTCTATTTTATTTCTAATTCAATTATTACCAATAATATATTTTTATCTAATTTTACTAATACATATTCTTCATCAAACAATGAAATTAATGGTAATATGAAATTATCAGGTCTTGACGATGAAACCAATATAAACCTTGGTGCAGATGTTGATTGGAACGATGTGTTCGTGAAATATAATAATGGTGCTATTTCCACTGTTTCAGATTTTCATTTTTCAGATAAATATAAACAGTATGAAAATAAGGTAGGTATATACGCAGGTTCCAGTTTTAATGACAAGCAGTTAGCTCCAATTCCACGTATAGTATCGAAGACTGTGGATGAACAGACTGACGGTTCCGGCAGACTCTTGATAAATATAACTGTGAAGGCACAATAAAAGACATAAAAAAACTACTGTCGTATGAACAGAATACAACAATATATAAGAGGAATCTGCATGGTGTTGGTGTTAATGTGTGCAGGTAGTGCCGGAGCGCAGATGCAACTGCAATACTGGTTTGACACTAACCGTACCATAAGGAGCGCCAACATACCTTCCAGTGGTATGCTAAATGGGACTATCGACGTGCAGTTCCTGCCTCAGGGCTTCCACACGATATATATGCGTGTGAAGTCGACTAGCATGGAATACCCCTATAGTCCCATCTCGTCGGCGAAATTTTTCAAGTTTGCAGCCAGCGGCGAAACCGGACTGCAATATTGGTTTGATGACGACATCACAAACATCGGCACCGTTCCCATCAACGTGGATTCGGGTGCGGAGCAAGTGATAAACCTCGACGTGACAAGCGGTATCAACCTGCCAATAGGTCTTCATAAGATCAGCATGCGTGTTGCAGACGGCGGACATTACAGCCCAATATATACCGCCTATTTCATGAGGACGCTTGACGGAGTGAAAGGCTATATCACCTACTGGCTTGACGACGACTATGAGCACAGGCGTAAAGTGCCAGCCGTATTGGCTACCGAGAAAGGGGCACGTTTCTATTCCCACATCGATTTGTCGAAGGTGTCGATGGGTGCTCACAGACTGAGATACAGGGTTTCCACCAGTGATGTAGATGACGGACCGATTTATGAAGACGCCATATTGGTGACAAAGAAATATAACAGCAATATGGACGTGAAAATCGTGAACGAAAGCAGTTGGCTTGACGACGTGAACAAAATCAGTTATGCGGTACGTTATCCTAACGAGGTGTTGACCCAGAAATATGTGCTCACCCCTTCGGAATATTCCGACGGGCAGCATGTGTTCCATGTGATGTACCAGAACTCGGCGGAGGTGTGGAGCGAGCAGAACCTCACCTACTTCTACAAGGATCCGGCAACGGGCAAGCTGCGTGCCGGTATGATGCCGGACGAGGTTACGGGCATTGACGATGTGGATGCAACGGAGCAGAGCAGTTGCATCTATAGAGACGGCACGATATACGTGGATTGTCAGTCGCCTAAATTAGGAGAGTCCGGTATGATTTATCTTTGTGATTTGTCAGGACGTATTATTGCCCAGCAGTCGGTAAGCAATTCCGGCGGCATCCATGCGGAGATAAGCGTGGACGGCGTTGTCAGCCAGATGCTGATTGTTCAACTCGTTTGCGGAGACGTGAATTTCAAGAAGAAGATGATGGTGAGATAAAGGAAATGAATAACGGTTTAATTAGAAATGTCATATAAATTATAAATGAGGCTCCACAGTGTGAAGCCTCATTTTTTTGATTTATATCACTAATTATTTTGCAGGGGTAAGTTCTATATTAAGACCTAAAGCAGTTAAAATACGATAAAATGTGGAAACTTTTGGCTCTGTTCTTCCATTTTCCACTCTTGAAATATACGATTTGTTTGTGCCAATACGTTCGGCCAACTCTGCTTGTGTGATATTTGCCTTCTTTCGTGCATCCTCTATAATTTGACCAGTGAAAAACGCGTTAGCCTTCTCTTCCGCTGCGCGTCGTTCTGGAGTGCCCACTTTCCCAAAAAAGGCATCAAGTTGAGCATCAACGTCAAACAATTCATTTTCCTTTGTTTTCTTCATATTCCGCTTTTAATTTTAGTGCTTTTTTAATTTCATTTTGTGGTGACTTTTGAGTTTTCTTCTGAAACCCATTAAATAGTATTACAATATTACCTTTATCGAAACAAAAGAATATTCGATATATATTCCCTCTCCATTCAATACGCTACTCATAAAGACCATCTCTTATGTACTTTACAAATTTCGATGGAAGTCGTTCTTGTGTCTGAAGCTGTAGCATTCCATATAAGATTTTTTCCTGTGTAGCACGCTCAAGTGAATCGAAGAAATCCTTATAATATGATCCGTATGCTTTAATACTGCGTCTCATCGTTGCAAAATTATAAAAAGTTTAACAACTGAGCAACTTTTGGTAAAAATAATTACATAATAAAATATTTAATGGCAATAATTATTGCATTATTTGTTTTGTTCTTCTCTCAGCTTTTGCTAAATTGGGCTGCGCCGAATTTTTTGGCGCTTCGGAATAAAAAACAAACGAGTTTGTTTTGTTCTTCTCTCAGCTTTTGCTAAATTTGCATAAAGAAGCAAAACATCTATAAAACAATACAACAATGAACAATTCCATTATCAGTTTTCCGATGCCGGCGAATGAGCCGGTGAAATCCTATCTTGCCGGTTCCCCGGAGCGTGTAGCACTCGAAAAGGAACTTGAGCGTCAGTCAAACATAGTAGTCGACATCCCGATTATCATCGGCGGCAAGGAAATCCGTACAGGCGATGTGGGACAGGTGACTTGTCCTCACGACCACAAACATGTGCTTGCCACCTATCATAAGGTGAGCGAGAAAGAAGTGGAGATGGCAGTTGAAGCCTCAATGAAGGCATGGAAGGAATGGAGCCGCACTCCATGGACCACACGTGCCGCCATAGTGATGAAGATGGCTGAGCTGCTCGCCACGAAGTACCGCCCTATAATGAATGCCGCCTGCATGCTCGGGCAGAGCAAGAACATCTATCAGGCAGAGATTGACTCCGCTTGCGAGACCATCGACTTCTTCCGCTACAACGTGCATTATGCATCGAAGATCTACAGCATGCAGCCCAAAGACGGCGTCGGTCAGTTGAACCACACCGAATACCGTCCGCTCGAAGGTTTCGTGCTCGCCGTCACCCCGTTCAACTTCACGAGTATCGCCTCCAACCTGTGCATGACTCCGGTTCTGATGGGCAACGTGGCAGTATGGAAGCCATCCACCACCTCACTGCTGTCGAACTACTACCTGATGCAGCTGTATAAGGAAGCCGGCCTTCCAGACGGCGTAGTGAACTTCCTGCCGGGCAGCGGGGCACTGATTGGCAAGGTGGCAACACAGTCGAAATATTTCGCCGGCATCCACTTCACCGGCAGCACAGCCACATTCAAGAGTCTGTGGCAGCAGGCATGCTCTAATCTGGACCGTTATGTGAGCTATCCGCGCCTGGTGGGCGAGACCGGTGGCAAGGACTTCATCTTCGTACATCCGTCTGCCGACGCAAAGGCCGTAGCTACAGCAGCGTTCTGCGGTGCATTCGAGTTCCAGGGTCAGAAGTGTTCGGCAGCAAGCCGTATGTACATCCCGAAGGGTATGTGGCCAAGTGTGCTTGAAGACATCAAGAAAATGGCTTCTGAAGTGAAGATGGGCGATGTGAAGGATCCTTCAAACTTCATCAACGCCGTGATCGACGAGGCATCGTTCGACAAGTGCAAATCGTATATAGACTATGCCCAGGAAGCTTCCGACGCAAAGGTGGTGCTCGGCGGCAAGTGCGACAAGTCGAAGGGATGGTTCGTGGAGCCAACTGTGATTGAAACGAGCAACCCACACTTCAAGTCGATGGAGGAAGAAATCTTCGGACCTATCATCACCGTATATCCTTACGATGAGGACAAGGTGGAAGAGACAGTTCGTCTGTGCGACGAAACATCACCATACGGTCTTACTGGAGCCGTGTTCGGACGCGACCGCATGGCTGTGGAGAAACTCACAGAAGCACTTACCTACACTGCCGGCAACTTCTACATCAACGACAAGCCGACCGGAGCCGTTGTGGGTATGCAGCCGTTCGGAGGAGCAAGAGCCAGCGGTACGAACGACAAGGCCGGAGGCGAGTTCAACCTCATAAGATGGATTATTCCTCGCGTGATCAAGGAGACGCTCGTTTCGCCTACCGACTACCGCTACACATATATGAAATAATCGAGCTATTCATCAGCCGTTGTATAAACACAAAGAGAGTATGCGCCATTGATGGCTGCATACTCTCTTTGTGTATCTCTTCAAGTTGCGGAGGTTAAGTCAATGCAATCATTAAGGGCTGATTTTGAATAATGCTTTTGCCCTTTCAGGGCGTGCTTCACGCAAAACAATCCCCCAGGGCGATGCCCTGGGTTATGGGCCATTGGCCTTTCAGGCCGTTTTAAACAAGATTGTTTCATAACTAACGAAAATTAAATTGTGTTTTTTAATGAACACACAAATTACAACGATAATCATTGCAACAATTTTGAAACATTTCAAAAGTGTGCAATGACAAATGCACAAGAATCACGAGAAGTGTGCAATGTTTTTCGCAGATTCTTGCACAAAGCGGTCATATTTGAGTAAATTACTAATAATTAACACTTTTTTTGTTTTATGTTTTATCCTTTTTAAGTAAATTTGAATCGTAAAAAAAGGCACATTGCATAAAGTGTGCATAACCGATGCACAAAACTTTAGAAGAGTGTGCAATCTGTTTTTACATAACAAGCGAATTATTAAGACTATAGAGCCATAAAAAGGATAAAAAGAACAAACAACCATATGTTAGAAAAATTTCTGAAGCAGACGAAATTCACCTCTATGGAGGATTTCCGCGAGCATTTGGAATTCACAATTCCCGAGAACTTCAATTTCGCACTCGACGTAGTAGACGTATGGGCTGCGGAGCGTCCCGACAAACTGGCGATGCTCTGGACCAACGACCATGGGGAAGAACTTCGTTTCACCTTCAAGGACCTGAAAGAAGAATCCGACCGCACCGCTTCCTATTTTCAGTCGTTGGGAATCGGCAAGGGCGACAGCGTGATGCTCATTCTGAAGCGTCGCCATCAGTTCTGGACCGTGATGCTGGCGTTGAACAAGATTGGGGCTGTGGCCATTCCCGCCACATTCCTTCTGACAGCTAAGGACATCATCTACCGTTGCGAAAGCGCCACAATCAAGGCCATCGTATGCTGTGGCGACGAAGAGATTATCGAACATATAGATGCCGCACACCCCTATTGTCCGTCGCTCATTCATAAAATCAGCATCGGGCCGTATGTGCCTTCCGGATGGGCCGACCTGAATGAGGGTGTTGCCACAGCTGCACCGTTTGTAAACAGATATACCGACCGCAACATCAACGACAAGATGCTGATGTATTTCACGAGCGGCACAAGCGGTGAACCGAAAATGGTACTACACGACAACTCCTATGCCATTGGACACATCACCACAGCCGCATATTGGCATAACCTTCATGAAGGGAGCCTGCATCTCACTATAGCCGACACGGGATGGGCAAAGGCTGCATGGGGCAAACTCTACGGACAGTGGTTTGTTGGAGCAACACTCTTCGTGTATGATCACGAGAAGTTCACTCCGTCGGACATTCTCCACAAAATTGAGCAGTATAAGGTGACCAGCCTTTGTGCACCTCCTACAATCTACCGCTTCATGATACGCGAGGACCTGAGCCGATTCGACTTGTCAAGCCTGGAATACTGCACCACAGCTGGAGAGGCACTCAACGGAGCCGTATACGAGAAATTCCTTGCAGGCACAGGCATCCACCTTATGGAAGGATTTGGCCAAACCGAGACAACACTCACCCTTGCAACCTTCCCATGGATGAAGCCGAAGCCAGGGTCGATGGGCAAACCAAACCCACAATACGAGGTGGCGCTGCTGAAGAACGACGGATCGCTCGAACCAGTGACCGAACCGGGCAAGATTGGTCAGATTGCCGTGAAAGTCGACGGAAAGCGGCCGCTCGGACTCTTCTGCGAATACTATCTCAACAAGGAGTTGACGAATTCGGTATGGCACGACGGCTATTACTTCACAGGCGACCTAGCCTATTTCGACGAAGACGGCTACTTTTGGTTTGTTGGACGTGCCGACGATGTGATCAAGAGCAGCGGCTACAGAATCGGCCCGTTTGAGGTGGAGAGCGCACTTATGACCCACCCCTCAGTGGTTGAGTGCGCCATCACAGGTGTGCCCGACCCAATCCGTGGAGAGGTGGTGAAAGCCACTATAGTGCTGGGCGTGGAATGGAAGGAGCGTGCTGGTGAAGAACTTATTAAGGAACTTCAGGACCATGTGAAGCATGAAACTGCACCTTATAAATATCCACGTGTGATAGAATTCGTCGACACGCTTCCAAAAACCATTAGCGGAAAAATCCGTAGGGTTGAAATACGCAAGCGAGATCACGAAAAGGAATAAATTTATATACTTTTGCTTTGCAGAATGGAATAAAATCCATATCTTCGCAAACGAAATAAAAAAACAATTATTCACCATAAAAACAAAAGACGACTTATGGCAAAGTATGTATGTGACGTATGTGGCTGGGAGTATGATCCTGAAGTAGGCGTACCAGAAGCTGGTATCGAACCTGGAACAGCATTTGAGGACCTTCCTGATGATTTTGAATGCCCTCTGTGCGGTGTAGGCAAGGATGAATTCAGCCCTGCTGAATAAATCTCGGCAACACATTTTCACTTAGAGAGTTATGGAACACGGCATCAAAGAGCCGTGTTCCATTTTTTTTGATATCAACAATATTTTTCCTCAAAAGTTTGTTGTTTTTCATAAAAAGGTGTAAATTTGCGATTAGGAAATCAAATTACTAACAAATAAACGAACATGAAACCAACATTATTTCTATTAGCAGCAGGCATGGGCAGCCGCTACGGCGGTTTGAAGCAGTTGGACGGTCTGGGACCAAACGGTGAAACCATTATGGACTATTCCATCTACGATGCCATTCAAGCAGGATTCGGCAAAATCGTATGGGTTATACGCAAGGATTTCGAAGAACAGTTCCGCACACAGATACTATCCAAATACGAAGACAAGATTCCATGCGAGCTGTGTTTCCAGAGCATCGACGCACTGCCTGAAGGATTTAAATGTCCGGAAGGCCGTCAGAAGCCATGGGGCACCAACCACGCTGTGCTGATGGGCAAGGACGTGATTAAGGAGCCGTTCTTCGTGATCAACTGCGACGACTTCTACGGTCGCGACGCATTCGCCACCATCGGCAAATTCCTCAGCGGACTGAAGGAAGGCACCAAGAACACATATGCCATGGTTGGATTCCGCTGCTGCAACACATTGAGCGAAAACGGAAGCGTGGCACGCGGAGTATGCATGTATGACGACAACCATCACCTCACAGATGTGGTAGAGCGCACCGAAATCATGAGAGTGCCAGCCGACGGACCTATTTGCTACAAAGACGAGCAAGGCGAATGGGTGCCAGTGGAAGACAATGTGCCGGTAAGTATGAACATGTGGGGATTCACTCCTGACTATTTCGACTATTCAGAAGAATACTTCAAGGAATTCCTTTCCGACCCTAAGAACATGGAAAACCTGAAGGCGGAATTCTTCATTCCTCTCATGGTAAACAAGTTGATCAATGACGGCACTGCAACCGTGGAAGTGCTCGACACCACATCGAAGTGGTTTGGTGTGACCTATGCTGCCGACCGCGAAGCAACTGTAGAGCGCATTGCACAACTCGTGAAAGACGGTGTATATCCGGAGAAACTCTGGTAAAAGAACAAAACTGAACGAACCGGTCTACATTTACGGCATTTCTGCCAGCGGGCCATAGTACTTCAGATTTTGTTTCCTGATAGAGGAAACAGTGTAGCGGATGCATTCCAGACTATGGAATGCATCCTTTTTTCTTGATTATAATTTATGTGCTGTATGCAACATGAACGAATTCACCTTGATAATTCTTCGATGCTGTATTCATTTCATAAACTTATCCAAAACACAATAATAAATTCATTTTCCACCACATATCTCCGACAGGAAATATTAAATGGAATATAAGACAACATTTATAAGAATGAGAATAAAGGTTTTATTATATTGATGTGGAATTTCCAAATTTGTTAATAAAGTCTACAAGATTTTCACCATCAGACAATCCCAAACGTTTACGTAATCGATATCGAGTGCTCTCAATCGCGTCCAGTAAAAGAGCTTAAAGCATTCAAACGCGTTTCACTTAAACCAAAGGAAAGTGAGCATGTCTGTTTTGTCATTAAAAGTAGTGACTTGCAATATTATGACGGTGAGGGAAATATATGCATAGACCCGGGTGTCTTTGACATTATGATAGGTCCCAACTGTAGAGATTTACAAACTACAACTCTAAATCTTAAATAGCTTTATCTATATAACATGTTAATGAATAAACTCACCATTATTACAATAAAGAAGTTGAAATCCACTCTATAATGGATTTCAACTTATGATTATTTCAGAAAGAGCTAAATCAGTGTCATTCCGAGAGCCGCACATTTTTTGCGCATGTCGTCGGGCCAGATGCTGGCCTGTATTTCTCCTATATGCGCTTTGTGGAGAAGGACCATGCAGAGTCGGCTCTGCCCGATACCACCACCAATGGACTCCGGCAGTTTTCCGTTGATGAGTTGCTTATGGAAGAAAAGGTTTTTACGGTCTTCCTTGCCTGAGATTTCCAATTGTCGTAGCAACGCCTCTTTGTCCACCCTTATTCCCATCGACGACAGTTCGATGCTTCGGCCGAGCACGGGATACCATATCAGAATGTCGCCGTTCAGGCCCTTATATCCGTCACTGTTAGGAGTGGTCCAGTCGTCGTAGTCGGGCGCACGGCCGTCGTGAGGCTCACCGTCGGAGAGTTTTCCGCCGATTCCCATGATGAACACGGCCCCATAGGCCTTGCAAACAGCATCCTCACGCTCCTTCGCAGTCATGCCGGGATACATCTTCAGCAGTTCCTCACTGTGGAAGAAATGGATTTCCTCCGGCAGAAACGGTTCTATCTGAGGATAGGTTTCGCAAACGAGATATTCCGTTCTTCGGATAGCCGAGTAAATGCTCTTCACGATTTTCTTCAGGAATTCGATATTTCGGTCTTCCGGCTTGATTGTGCGGCACCAGTCCCATTGGTCTACATACAGCGAATGGATGTTGTCGAGCTCCTCGTCGCCACGTATGGCGTTCATGTCGGTATAAAGTCCGTAGCCCGGCTGTATTTTATATTCAGCGAGCATGAGTCGCTTCCATTTGGCAAGTGAATGCACCACTTCCGCCACTTGGTCGCCCATATCCTTGATCGGGAACGAAACCGGACGTTCCACGCCGTTGAGGTCGTCGTTAATACCAAGTCCCTTCAACACAAAAAGAGGGGCTGTCACTCTCCTCAAACGTAGCTCCGTGGACAAGTTAGCCTGAAAAAAATCCTTTATCAACTTGATGCCCTGTTCTGTCTGCATCGAGTTCATCAACTGGCGGTAGTCAGTTGGTTTTATTATCTTGCTCATGTCTATACGAATTAAATTTTTGCAAAGTTAGCAAATATTTGTCAATATTCCATAAAAAATCAGAATTTAATTTCAAAAAGAAAGAAAAAACCGATAAAATCATAACATTTTGATAGATGTTATATATTTTAACGGTAATTTTGAGGTTTCATCTGGCGTAATAAGTTCAATTGGCGGTCGGTTTGTTGGCATTCCATTCCGAAGCTCAGCGTTTTCTCACCTTAGTGCACCGATAATCTCGTTGACCGACTTATATCCATGTGAGTCGAGCCATTGGCTAATCCCGTCAGCAATTTTCACGCTGACTGCAGGGTCGATAAAGTTGGCGGTTCCCACCTGCACTGCCGACGCACCAGCCATGAGGAATTCGATGGCATCCTCCGCCGTCATGATACCTCCGAGGCCGATAACCGGAACCTTCACCGCCTTAGCCACCTGCCACACCATACGAAGGGCTACAGGCTTAACTGCCGGCCCACTCAGTCCGCCGGTATAGATGGACAGCTTCGGCTTACGCTTTTCGATATCCACAGCCATACCCATAAGGGTGTTGATCAGCGAGAGCGCATCCGCTCCGGCATCCTCTGCAGAAAGTGCGATTTCGGCTATATCGGTGACATTTGGCGAGAGTTTCACGATGAGTGTCTTGCCATATGCTTTTCTGACTGCTTCCACCACCTCGTGTGCACCATTTACAGTGACACCGAACGCCATGCCTCCCTGCTTCACATTCGGACATGAGATATTGAGCTCGATAGCGGGAATCCGCTCCAGTTCGTTGATTCTGGCCGCACACTCCACATAGTCGTCTATGCTCGAACCCGATACGTTCACTATCATATTCGTACCGACATCCTTGATCTGAGGGTAAATATTCTTGCAGAAATAGTCCACACCTTTGTTTTGCAGTCCCACACAGTTGAGCATTCCACTCGAAGTTTCAACCATCCTCGGATAGTCGTTGCCCTCGCGCGGTTTGAGCGTTGTGCCTTTCACGATTATGCCCCCGATATCTGCGAGATTAACGAAATCAGCATATTCCAGCCCATATCCGAATGTGCCTGAAGCCGTGAGAACCGGATTCTTGAGTTTAAGACCCTTGATTGATACAGAAATGTCAGCCATAATTATTGTAGTTTCTAAGAATATATTAATCTTTCGGATGTTTCAGTTCATTATAGAATTGGAGGTTATTTGAAACCGGAAGGTTCGAGCATTCATTAATTCAATGCAATACACCCTCAATCTGTAAGAGTGTTTACTGTCGGTTCGCGGCATCAGTTGTCAAACCATGTGAGTTGTCGTATGTTGAATACCGGTCCCTCAGTGCAAACACAAACATTGCCTTTTGTGGTTTTCTCCACACAGCAGAGGCATGCTCCGAGTCCGCAAGCCATCATATTTTCAAGCGACACTTCGCATTCTATTCCCACCCGCATGGCATATTGCGCCACTGCCATCATCATGGGCTTCGGACCGCAGACGGAGATTCTGGAGAAGTCGGCCTTGCCAAGCACTGAATGCTGTGTGACGAAGCCCTTTTCACCCATCGAGCCGTCCTCTGTGGTCACGAAGAGTTCTCCATATTGTCGGAATAATTCGGTTTGCAGCACATCGGCCTTTGTCTTTCCGCCGAGCAGGAATACCGGAACACCGCCCTTTTCCCTGATATATCTGCCATAGAGCAGAAGCGGTGCGGTTCCAACCCCACCGCCTACGAGCAGGACCTTCTTTCCTGCCTCCACCTCAGGCGTGAATCCGTTGCCGAGCGGAAGGAGGATGTCGAGCTTGTCGCCTTTCGAGAGTCTTGCGAGTGAACGTGTTCCGTCGCCACGCATCTGCACGAGCAGCCACAGTTGGTTGGAGTCGGGATCGTAATAATTGATTGAAATCGGGCGTCGCAGAAAGGTCGTCGCACTGCCATCCACCTTCACTTGCACGAATTGTCCGGGCATCATCTTGGGGAGAGGGGTGTTGCCAGTGAGTTTCAGCAATACGTTATGGTCGTTGAGCATCTGCTTATCTGCCACTGTGAGAATTCTGTTCTGTTTCATACGACTTCCGATTTTATGTCTTATTGATTAATGATCTTCCTGTGCCCCACCGAAAGAAAACACACTTCTTTACCGTGCAGGACAACGAAGTTTGCAATTATTTTGCAAATTTAAAAAAGTTTTGCTGAAATTCGTGTATGTTATAAAAAAAATCACTAACTTTGCACTCCGAAATGCCGAATTAGCTCAGTTGGTAGAGCAACGCATTCGTAATGCGTAGGTCGCGGGTTCGAGTCCCGCATGCGGCTCTTTCGAGGCAAAGGATGCTTTTTGCCCCTCAAAATTCAAGTAAGAGTAAATATTTTTTGCAAAACACTTGGAAAGTTGAGAAAATAAGTATAACTTTGCAGTCGTTTTGGGAAACACTGGTTTTCTCAATCAGCCAAAGAATATCTGGAAGGATGGGTGAGTGGCTGAAACCAGCAGTTTGCTAAACTGCCGTGCGGGTAACCGTACCGGGGGTTCGAATCCCCCTTCTTCCACGATAGGGTAATTACCTTTACCAAGAGAGCTTTTTATAAAGGCTCTCTTTTTCTTTTTTATACCCACATCAATGAAAATTGCGAAAATTTTAGGCTCACCAGAAAATCAATGAAGACAGCAAGCTAACTTCTCCCGATGTCACTCCTTTCGGACGGTCTCAATGACGGCAGTCTGTCGTGGAGATAAGGCAGAAGATGAAAAGCATTCAGGCATCCGACATACTGTATTTTGCTCGTCCCACTGGTGTGAAGGGCAAGATACAGAGAGTTGGATGCTGAAGGGCAATCCCTGCCAAGAATGCGTTGGAAAGGCAGACGAGCAGGCAGAGCGTGAGCGCAGAGCCGAGGACAAGGAAAGAGCAGACAAGAGCGAAGCCAAGTTCAAGGCAATGAAAGGCAAGTTCTTCGGTCTGTTGTTC
>ERZ842401.239-NODE-239-length-76472-cov-17.227227_pt1 | contig 76472 bp, 59 predicted proteins | sample MGYA00521270_ERZ842401 | MGnify/ENA primary metagenome ERZ842401 (study PRJEB31892, sample SAMEA3878208) | bioreactor metagenome | biome: Moose rumen | place: Sweden | collected 2011-10 | study: EMG produced TPA metagenomics assembly of the PRJEB12797 data set...
ATGAAACCTCTTCCCGGGCAGGTCGAAGTTTTGATGATTTACGATAGCGGAATCGCGGGGAAGAATCAAGAGGCTTGTTTCAGCCGTTGGCAGGAGCCTTCAAGTATCCGCTCCAGAAGCTCCCCGTCTGTTTTTTCGTCGGCTTGGACTGCGTTCCTGCATTCCCGAACGGGAAAATCCAGTGAAATGCGGTGCCTTTTTAGAGAAATTTTACCGTTCGGGAAAATCGGCTGATGTGCCGTCTGGCGCTTCGGCGGGTGCAGTTTCCGCTGAGACTGAAAAACTGGCTGGAATCGCCTCCAAGCGATTTCCACAAGATAAAAGAATGTGGCACATACAATCTTAAATCTCGTAAGTACAATGGTTTACCTGTGGCGCATCGGCTTTTGGCGTGGCACAATCTGTTTTTTGGTATTGACGGCTCCGCATTCCGTAACAAGAGCCGCCCGAACCTTGCGAATTTCCCAGAATCATGCTATAGTGTGCCTTATGGACGAAAAGCAGCTGGCGAAGCGGCAGAAAATGCTCGAGCGAATCAAAGACTTCACATTGATGGACGATGATTTTATGACCCGCTTTTTTGACGGCGACAACGAATGTACGCAGTTCGTTTTGAGGACGATTTTGGGCAGGGATGATTTGACCGTCACGAAAGCGGTGGCGCAGAAGGTCGTCAAGAGCCTGAAAAGCCGTTCCGTCCGCCTTGATGTCTATGCGGTCGATTCCGAGCAGAAGCCCTACGACATCGAGATTCAGAGGGCTGACGAGGGTGCGGGCGCACGGCGGGCAAGGTACAACTCCGCCATGATGGATGCCGACGAGACGGTTACGGGAATGGACACCGAGAACCTGAGCGAAACCTATGTCATCTTCATCACGGAGAACGACATCTACGGCAAGAGCCAGCCGCTTTACAAAATCGAGCGGTACATAGACGGCGTTACTCCGTTCAATGACGGCTCGCACATCATCTATGTGAACGGGAAATACAGGGGCAACGACCCCATCGGCGACTTGATGCACGATTTCTCATGCAAAAAGTCGGAGGATATGAAGAACTCCGTGCTTGCGGACAAAGTGCGGAGAATGAAGGAAAACGAACAGGAGGTAACGAGAATGGGCAGAATTATGGAAGAATTGCAGGAGGAAGCACGGGCGGAAGCAAAAGAAGAAAGAAATATTGAAGTTGCGGAAGAAATGCTCAAAGAAGGCTCATTGCCATTGGAAAAAATTGCCCGGTTCTCAAAACTGCCTCTGGAAACAGTCAAACAGCTTTCTGAGAAACTGCTTGTCGTACAGGCATAAACCGACGAGCAGATGAAACTTGTGAAGGAGCAGGTCGCCGTGCTTGCGTAAGCCGAGGCGGCACAGCGGGTTTTCCTCAGAACAGAAACGGCGTACCCGCACCAAATGGCAGATACGCCGTTGTTTTTATGGCAAGCTACCCGCCGGGTGTCGCCTATTGACTGCCTCTGCCCCTCTTCGCTAAATTGAGTCAGATGTAAAATTCCTTCGCCCTGCCCGTCAAATTTTGATGTGCCGTCTGGCACATTTTGAGGGAGCGGACATGGCAGACTTAAAATCAATCTTCAACCAAGCGAAAAAAGAAAATCATAAGAAGGAAGCGGAACTCTATGACTGGCAAAAGCCCGCATATAAGAAAGATGATGTCGGGAATCTGAACAGGCTCCTGAAAAACCTTTCGCGGAACAAGAGCGCCGTCCGTCATAAAGGAAGCGCGGGCACTTTTTCCGGCGGAAATTCCCGGGTGAAGTCCGAAGGCTCTGAACTCTCAAAGAGACAGCGGGTAACTTTCAAGATGTCCGTCGGGCATTCAGAAGATGCACACAAAAAATATCTCCGGGTGTATATGCCGCAGACTGAGAAATCTGAGGTTGAAGAGAAACCCGATTTTTTTGGGACTGATTTCAATGAGTACGAGGCGAATCTGGACAAGGACCACTTCAAGTGCATAATCTCGCCTGAAAGCCAGAATGTAGATTTGAGGCTTCTTGCGGCGAAATTCATTGAGCGAATGGAAAACATCACCGGCTACAGGCTGTGCTGGCAGGGCTGCATTCACAGCAACACCGCCCACCGTCACGCCCACCTCGCAATCAACGGCACGGACAAAAACGGGCGTAAGGTATATTTCGCCAAAGAAATGATAAAGACTACGATGCGCGAGGTTCTTTCCGAAATGGCTACGGCTATGGTCGGGGAGCGTACATATACGGAAATTCAGGCGGCGAAAGACAGGCTTCCGGAGTCGGCGCGATGGACGAGCCTTGATGAGCGGCTTTCGGTTTTCGGGGAGAAAATTTTTGCAAGGAATCTGGACATGAGCTTGCAGAACAGGCTTGCCTATTTAACCACGATAAAACTTGCGGAGCGAAGCGGCGGTTTTTACAGGCTGAATCCTGATTGGAAGGAAGTCTTGCAGGCAAGCGGACGGTTCAATTCTTTTCTTGATGAATTCCTTGTGGAAAAGGACTTGCCGCTGCGACTTTTTGAAGGCGGGAGCGTTTACGGTGTTGTGGAAAAGACAATCAGTTTTGACAAGGACGAAAGCTGGAACGATGCCCTGATTGTCAGGACGGACAAAGAACGGATTTATGTTCCCGTCTACCAGCTCCACAAGGAGAACCTTGAGGGAAAGACCGTCGTAATCTCAGCCACATCGGGAGGACTGAACAGGCAGGTTTCCGACAGAAATATCCGAGTGATGAAAAATCATTCGCTGGATATTGAGAGGTAGATGGTAAGTCAGCGATTGGCGTGAACTGCTCACTACTAAGGAGCGATGCACGCCTTTTTCTCAAAAAATTTTTCTTGGGAGAACTTTCTTTATTTCAGAAGCGCAATTTTTCTCCGTTTCAGCACATCCTCAAATCTGGTGATAAACGATTTCAAATAATATTCCCTGCGTGGCTCGCTGATGATTTCGTAGCCGTTGTAGTTGCTCGGTATTGATTTTACAGAGTCTTTGATTTCAGCCAGTTTGTTTTCCACAAGGTCGGCATTCCTGATTATCGCGTCATTCAAAAGCTTCACCTGTGCGGCGGGTATTTCCGAATCCGTCAAGGCAAGGATTGAGCGGTAATTCAGATGATGCTCGCCGTCAATCGTAAACGGCTCCTGCACATTGGCATTGTTCCTCGCCTGGTCTGCTTCAGGCAGTTTCAAAATCTGCTCTATCGCAAGCGTACTTTTTTTGGGATAAAAAGCCGCCCCGTTGTCGAATATCGGCGCAAGCTCCCGTTTGTCGCCGCAAGAGAGGATTCCCCAGTTTCCGTTGTTCCTGTCATTGTTCCCAATCAGACCGTCAATAACCGCCTGATTCCAAAAGCGTTCTGCAACGCCATCTATTTTTGAAATTTCGGGGTTCAATTCAAAATGAACGAATAGTTCATTCAGATTTATAAGATGGTCGTCATCCGTTTCATGAAGTTCTACATTGAATTTTTGGTTCATTTCTGAAATATGAATATTCTTCAGCGTCCGCATCTCCAAAAGGCGAGTGTTCTCATCGCAAAAATCCTTGCAGGCGACAACAAGATAATTCTTCCTGATGCCCAAAAGAGTCTTATGAACGGGATAGCCGAGAATCTCATAAATATGGCTTCCGATATATTCCGACAAAGGCGTTTGCGCGGTTTTCGAGAGTTTGTCGCTTTTTGCCATTCCCTCATTTGTTTTGGGATATTTTGCAATCCACGCCTGTCCGTTAATCAGGATTCCGTCCTTGTCGCCCGCAGCACCGCCGTAAGAGCCGTTTCTGTTGCTGTATTCGCAATCTGAAAAATCGTAAATTTCCATAATGTTTCCCTACGCAATCGGATATTTCATAATCAGCTTGTCGCGGGTTTCGCTGTCAATCGCGCCGTCCTTTAAAAAACGGTCAGCCATCATATAGAGCATATCGGCGCATTCGTAAAACATCGTGTCGTTGTTCCTGTCGTATTCCTCAAGCTCCTTGATTGTGTGTTTCAACGCTTTGGGCAAGTCCGAAGAATCGATTTTTATTTCGCCGTTGATGAAGTTGTATTTTTGGGGAATCGAAAGCGAGCCGTTAATCACATCAAGCAGGCTGACTCCCAAAGAATCCGCGATTTTCACGATGGTATTCACCCGACATTCCATCACATTCGCCGTGCCGTTGCAAATGCTGCAAAGCGTCGTGTAAGGAACGGAACTTTTTTTTGAGAGACTATAAACCGAGATTCCCTGATTTTTTATGTACGCGCCAAGATTCATATTATCACCGACAACAGTATATAACGGATAACGGTGGTAGTCAATTGCTTCGTGCGTTCTGCCAAATGTACTGTTTGAAATATTGACCAAACGCCCGTTTTTCTATATCCTAGAAAACCGTGCCGACCTGCCCGGGGAGGTACTTTTTGAGTTCAAGAAATTTCCTGCCGAAAGGCACGAACGCCACGCCGTTCAACCCGCAGCTGGAGCATTTCGACTACATCTGCGGTCAGGTCATGCAGGAGAACCGCATCCTGAAATTTGTCGTGGTTGTCGCCGCCCTTTCCTTTTTCCTTTCCGTCGGAATTACGATTTACGCCGTTTCCCGTCCTGACTCCATCCCTGTTCTCGTGACGATGAATGACTTCGGCGAAACGCAGTACATCGGTCCCGTCTCCCGCAGTAACTACCAGAATTTCAGCGTTCCCGAAGTCGCCGTCCAAGCGCAGGTCAAGGAAATAATCAGCCTGATGAACACGCTCTCAACGGACAAGACGGTGATGAAAAAATCGGTCGCAAAAACCTATCATCTTCTCACCTCGACTACGGCGCAGAAATATTCCACCCTCGTGCGCGAGAACAACCCGTTCAAAGATTTCGGGAGCAGAACCAAAGAGGTCGTTTTCCAGACAGAGCCGCTCAAACTTTCGGCGGACACCTATCAGGTGGACTATCAGATTATCACGCGGCAGCTTTCAGGGCAGATGATGTCGAACGAATCGTTCCGTGCGGTAATCACGGTGAAGATGCTCCAGCCGTCGGACGAGGACATCAAGGACAATCCGCTCGGAATCTACATCACGGCTTTTGACATGAAGCCCATCGAGTCAACCCCTTCAAAGTCAAAATAATCTTACAGAAACAACAAGAGGAATGTGAAAAAAATTACATCCGTGTAATTTTTTTCACGACAGTTTTGCGAATGCAAAACTGCATATTTGTGCCATCCGTGGCACACCGCTAACGCGGAGTTTACAAGGAGTACGAAAGTGAAAAAGGTTTTAGCAATCACACTTGGAGCAATGATCATTCTTTCGTCATGCACAACGACGAGGAATATGGAGCGTCCGAACGATTTTTATGCGCAGTCGCAGGGAGATTCCATTGAGGACGAGGAGCTGCTGAACGAAGAGGAGGAAAATGATTTTCTCATTCGGGAAGAGCTTAAAACGCAGGACATTGCCCAGACTGTCGTTTATGTCGAGCGACCCATATATGTTCCCGATGAAAAAGAAAATCCCGAAACGGAAGCCAGGCGTACAATCGGCTATGATGCGGTAGCGGAAAGCCAGAAGAAAGCGACCCAAAAGCCTGAGCATTACAGAAGCGGGACATTTTTCTATCAGTTCGATGAGAATTTTGTTTACGAGGTTTATGCGCAGCCGTTTCATCTTACGGACATCGTGCTTGAGTCCGGCGAGGTTGTAATCGGCACTCCCCTGCTCTCGGAAGATGAATCCGTCTGGGAACTTACCGCGGGCGTGGCAAAAAATCCTGAGAATGGAGAGGACATTCAGCACCTTTTTGTTAAGCCAGCCTACTCAAAGCAGGATTCCACGCTCGTGATTATCACCGACCGCCGCGTCTACCATTTCAGGCTCCGCTCGTTCTCCGACACGCACATGGCTATGGTGAAATTTACCTACCCGCTTGAAAAGAATGTCTGGGCAAGGAAGAAAGAGCCGGACAAAGGCAGGTCAATCGAGAACAGTTTCCTGCGGGTCTCAAACCCCGAACTTCTTTCCTTTGATTACAGAATCAAATACTCGCGTTTCAAGAAGCCCGAATTCCTGCCGAGCCGCATTTATGACGACGGGCAATGCACCTACATTCAGGTCGAGCCGATTGTTTTGCAGAAAAAACTGCCTGTTTTGTTCAACGAAAAGAATGAAATTGTCAATTACAGCGTCCACGAGAATGTTTTTGTGATTCCCCGACTCATCAACAAGGTGACGCTCAGGCTTGGGAAAGAGAAAGTCGTGGTTGAGAAGAAAATCACGAAGAAAGCGGATTTGGAAAAAACAGAAATATCCGGCGAGTACAAGGTAGGAGGCGACGAATGAGCGAGGGCGAACCAGCAGAAAATCAGGCGGAAGAATTGGCTAGACAGACCAAAGATGAGAACATCGGCGAATTCCTTGAAGAATTGTACGCGGATTCGGACGAAGATGAGCTTCCGCCTCCAGAAGAAGAGAATGAGGCTCGTATGCTCAACACGGGAACGATAATCGGCGTTATTATGGTCGGCGTTCTTGTAATTTTTCTGATTGCCTTCGTTGCTATGAGCGCGGGGGAAAGGGAACGGAAGAATCAGGACTTTTCGGAACTCGACAAGGCAGGCTCTAAGACCGTCATAGAATTCAAGGAAAAATTGCCAGTTGATTTTTCATCGGCGAACCATGAGAAAGATGAAGCCGGCGAAATTGAGAAATCGGAGGCGGAGATTGACGATGTGCTTGAAACGCTCCCCCAGGAATTCCAGCTTCCCAAGCAGGGCGAGGTCGGGAACGCTCCCGTTGCGCCCGTCGGAAGCAGGTCGGGCTACAAGTCAGAGCGTCCCGACACCCGCAACTCAAAATCTCCCCGAAAAATCGAGGGGCTTGCCGCGCTCAATTACACAACTCAGCAAGCGGCTGGCAACGGAAACATCATCTCGCAGATTATGAGCGGGAACTACGGGCTTAGCGCAAGCGGGCAGAAGATGTCGCGGGAAGAGTTCATCGCGCAGCAGATGGCGCAAACCCAGGTTCTGCAGCAAAACCTGTACGGCGGCGGATTTGGAACTGCGGGCGGCATCGGTTACGGCACGGGAACTGAAAGGGAAAATTTCTTCAATTCTGGAGCGGGAAACACAGGCGGAAAATTCCTGAGCGATTCTTCGCTTTGGGACGGGACGATAATTTCCGGCGCACTGGTGACGGCGATTAACACCGACAATCCCGGCGTGGTGATTGCCCGCGTAACCGAGAATGTGTATTCAAGCAAGGATCATTCGTACCTGCTGATTCCCGAAGGCTCGCTTCTTATGGCTACCTACAATTCTTCGGTAAGTTACGGGCAGAAAGATGTGCAGGTCGCGTGGAATCTTCTTATCCGCCCGGACAACTATCGGGTTCAGCTTGGGAATATGAGCGGAGTGAACGCGCAGGGGGCAAGCGGTTATCGCGGCAGCGTGTCAAATCACCCGTTCGAGACATTGAAGGCTCTCGGGATGATTGCCATGTTCAGCATAATCCAGACGGAAATCTCAAACGACATCAACTCGCAGAACAACGAGTATCTCAAGAATTCAATGACCGATGTTTACAGCGAGGCGAGCAAGATGGGCAACAAGATTCTGAACAGGGCATTGGATATAAAACCTACAATCAAAATCAAGGAGGGAACGGAAATAAAACTCATCACAAACACGCCGTTGGAGCTTCCGCCCGTAGAGATGGTTAGCCCGGCACAAAAATACACAAGGACGAGACGGAATTAAGTCTTGGAAAATCAGCCCTGAAAAATTATGGCTGAAAAGTTTTTACATCAGGTCATTTTCCGAATGACCTTTTGCGGAGTACAACATGAGAATAAAACAAAAATTGGCGGGATTATTGTCCCTGCTTTGGATTGCTTCAGGAATTTTATATTCGTGCAGTTTTTTTGAGAGCCTTGACGAAAGCCCTTCGTCAAGCACAGTCGAAATAAACGCGCTTGCCTTGGCGAAATCCTCGCTCGAAACAAAAATCGGCGAGATGGAATACATTTCTGTTTCCGTAAAACCAAGCAAGGAGCAGAAAAACATCACGCTCAAATGGGATTATGACGCTTCGATTATCGAGTGCGACAAATCATCGAGCTGGGGCGTTACGATAAAAGGATTGGCGGAAGGTCAGACTTCGCTCCGCTGCTCCTACGGCGGCTACGAGGCAAACTGCCTTGTAACGGTGAGGGGAACGGCAGAGAACTACGAGACCACAACCGAGCCTTACATCTATTCAAACTATTCCGTTTTGCAAACAACGCCAGGCGTGAGCGAGAAAGTTTTCGTCTCGCTTTACGGGGGCGATGTTTCCGATATTGACGGCTATACCTGGACTATAGACAACGCTATGGTCGCCTCAATCCAGCCGACAGGTCAGTATTGCTTGGTTACGGCTAAAGATTCCGGCTATGCCAGAATCAAAATCACGCACACAAAGGCCGCCTACCCTTATTATATGGGCGTTTATGTTTTTGCGGATGCGACGGAAGTCAGTTACATCACGACAGGCAGCAATATCGTCACGATGAATCAGGACGATGGCGAAAAGTCAGTTTCGGTTTCTTTGGTGAACGCAAAGGAATCTTCACGCGACAGCCAGTTTTCTTGGGAAATCATCAACGAAAAAGATTCTGAGACACCGATAAACCTTAGCTTCAACGGCAATAATGCACTTATTTCCCCGAAGCGGGGCGGAAGCTGCACTTTGCGCGTAACGCACCCTGATTCCGCATATCCGCTTGACATTCTGTGCCGCGTAATCACGGTTGTCAAGAACGTGTACATTCAGCCTGACACAACGGTAGTCACTTTGTCGGGGGAAGCCGGGCAGACGGTGACGAGCGAACTCGTGAATCTGAAAGCGGGAGAATACAACATCGATGGTTTCAAATATATTCTTGACGATTACAATGTCGCAGAAATCGTCACATCTGTCGGCAATCAAGTTACGCTGAAAGGCATTGCGAACGGCTCTTGCAAGCTGATTATCTCTCACGAGAAATCTGAATACAGCCGTGAAGTTCTTGTGATTGCGAACGGACAGCTGAAAGATGCGGTGGACGCAAGTTGCTATATCACTACGAGCCAGAATTACATCAGGACGAAAGTCGGAGCCGAAGGGCAGACAATCAACATTTCCCTAAAGGGCGGAGAAGATGGAGATGAGTCGGGCTTTATGTGGAGCGTTTCAAGTACGGCATCTGACGGCTCTGCGGGCAAGGTAATCAGCCTTGAGACGGCGAGCGGGTCTGTTTTTCATTCTTCATCTCGCGCTGCCGCCGCAACTTATTCCTATGGGAGCGCATTCCTTGAGCCGCTTTCTGAGGGGACTGCGGTAATTACAATTACCCATCCCAAAATCCTCTACCCTACTGAAATCTTGGTCAAAGTCCTGGGCAAAGACGCAGTTCTTGAAGAGCCGTTGTATTTTTCGGGAAGCGGACTACTGAAAATTCTGAACGGAGACTCCCAGAATTATACGGTTGAGTTAAAGGGAAAAAGCAAGTCGGACGGCGACGATGACAGCATTTCGTGGAAAAGCGACAGCGAGCAGATTTCCCTCGTCGCGAACGGAGCGGTCGCCGAAATAAAAGCCCCGCCGCTTGAAACAGGCTCTACAATCAGCCACATCACAATCGCGCATCCGAAGGTGGATTCGCCGAAAACAGTTCTCGTAATGACTGCCGATGATGCCGAAACGCTCAATTCTATGAGGGCTTTGTATTCCGACAAGACCTATTACAACATTGAGAATGGCACAACGGTTTCCTGCAATGTAAGCACGGCGGGATTTGCGGAAGATTACGATTTTTCGCAGATGGCGTGGACTGTAAATGACCCGGGCATTGTTTCCGTTGAAAAGTCAAGTTTCAATCCTCTTGCCTGTAAAATTACGGGACTAAAAAGCGGGCGGGCAATTCTTACCGCCAGCATCGAGAATGTGAGCTGCGATTTTACAGTTACCGTTTACCCGAAAGGCACGATGGCGTTAGAACCGGAAGTGTATTTTACCACATCGAAGAATGTCATCACTCTTGGCGGTGCGGGCAGCACGGCGACGGCAAGCGTCACTGCGGTAAACCTCGAATCCTCTGAATACGGGAACATTGAATGGGCTTCAAGCAATGGGGAAATCGCAACGGTTATCGGGAACGGAACGAGCGCGACCGTAACGGCAAAGGCAGAAGGCGAGGCAACGCTGACCGTCTATCACAAAGACAGCCAGAACACGCTTAAAATTTATGTCCGCGTAGGCTCTGAATATGTGATTCCGCCTGTTGAGCCAGTCGTATACATTTCCGCGACCGATGTGATGACTTTCTACAAAGGCGGGGAGGCGCAGAGTTTAAAGGCTGTCCTTGTGAACTCTGACGATAGAACGGAAGGCAAATTCAAATTCAGCATTGACAATACAGCCGTCGCGGAAATTACCGCGCAGACCGAAACAGGCATCGCTTATGTTAAGCCTGTCTCAGGCGGGCAGGCAGAAATTACCATCAGTTCTCCCGCAAGCGAAATCTCAAAAAAAGTGCTTGTGATTGTCGGGAACAGCGAGGAAGAACTTGCGGGCTTTGTCTATCTTACGACGGCTTCCAATGTCGTGGCAGTCGGCGAGGGGAATTCAAAATCCGTTTCTGTAAGCGTGAAGAACGCGGCGAATCCTGTCGTGGACGGCTACACATGGCTTTCCAGCAATCCTGCTGTCGTGGATGTTACGGCATCGGGGGCAACGGCAGTTTTTAAGGGGAACGGAATCGGTACGGCAATCATCACCGTTACGAATAATGCTTGCAAATATGCGCTTACGATTATCGCGCAGTGCGTAGACCCGATTGCTGCAAGTTCAAATCCGTATATTCAGCTCTCGTCCTCAGTTATGACGCTGAATGTAAGTCCGAACTACACATCAATCACGGCGGATTTGGTTGGCGGAACGAGCGATGATTACGCGAATTTCACTTGGGTCGTAAAAGATTCGTCTGTTTGCGCGGTGTACGGTCAGAACGAAGTGGGAAAAATCCGCGCGCTTTCGGCAGGTCAGACTTATCTAACGGTGAGCCACCCGAAGGCAGCCTATTCCGCCCAGATTCTTGTTGTGTGCGACAAGATTGAGGAGAGCGAGTGTTACATTTCTGTTCCGTCCAGCATAATCACGATGAAGCCGAATGCGAGCGCACAGACAATTACGGCGAACCTCGTGAACGGAACGACAACGGACAAATATAATTTCTCTTGGAGCCTTGATGTTTATGATGTAATCGACTTCCAGTATTCGGCGAATGTGTGCACCATCACGCCAAAGCAGACAGGAAGCGTTACGATTACCATAAGCCACCCGAAGGCGGCATACAATCAGCAGGTGATTGTGAATGTTCAGGAATACTCAAACTTCGCTTTCCCGCAAGGCTCGGCGAGCATTACGCAGGGAACGGTCACATTCCTGAATATGCAAGTTCCGACAACTACGCTCACAACCCATGTTGAATATTCAGTTGATAACAAGGACATCTGCTCTATAAGCGGAACGAAAGCCGTGGCTCAGATTACGGGCATAAAATCAGGAACGACGACAGTAAGGGCAAAACTGATTGCGACAAGCACGAACACGGTACAGGCAAGCGCGGAAATGCTCGTGTATGTGAAAGAAGCGCCTGTGAATGCAGTCTACATCACCGCAAGCTCGACGATTATCACGCTGAACAAGGGAAAAAGCCAGACTTTGAGCGCGACTTTAAGCGGAAGCGATGTAACGAGCAGCGACCAGTATAATCTCAAATGGACTACAAGCGACAGCGACATCATCTCCATCACGGGAATCAGCAGCGACGGAAGCGTTGCTGGTCAGTCAATTTATGTCACGGCATTGAAACCTGGCGAGGCGTTGATTACTTGTTCCCACGAAAAAGCGGCGAGCGACTTGCAGTTTTATGTGGTAGTTCCCGGAACTGCGGAAAAAGCAATCAGCCTTAACAAGACTTATATTTCCCTTACGAAAGGCTCTTCCGGCTCTACGCTCAAAGCGACAATCGAAAATTCCGAAGGCTCAGGCGACTACAATGAGATTGTATGGACGGCAGAAAAAGTGAACGGAAATGAGATTGTCAGGATTATGGGAAGCGGTCAGACAGTGACGGTTTATCCTCTTGCGACAGGAACGGTGAATGTTACGGCTCAACTTCCTGACAATGGCTCGACGGCAAAATGTCAGGTCTTGGTTGAGGCTGGAAAATCATTCGCTTTTGAGACGACAAGCAAAAGCGTTCAGCCGTTCCACTCAAAGATGGTGAAATATACGGTAAGCCCGCCCGATGCACGGCTTACTTGGAACATCGCGCAGGAAAAGGATTTCTTTGAGTATCACGATATGGGCGCGGATGCCAACGGAATCGGATATGTCCAGATTTCTGGAATCAAAGAGGGAATCGGAACGCTCACCTGCGTGACTGACGGCTCTGCGAAAGGAGTGCTGAATGTAAAGATTGACTGGGATTATCTCTTTACGGTCGATACCACAAAAATCAGCGGCAGCCCTGACAAGACTTACAAGATTGAGTACAGCGTAAACCCAACGGACGCGATGATTGAAGTCAGCGACAGCGATTTGAGTGACTGCTCCGTAAAGCGTGATGATGTCGGCAACGGCATAATCACGATAACCCCGCACACGGAGGGCACGGATTCCATCGTAATCAAGGCGAAGAACCCGAACAACGCCAACGAAGAAATAGGAAGCTATGTGATTACGCAAAAATACTTCTATGATTCTTTGACGGTGACGGGCATAAAGCAGGGGGATGTCGCCTATGCGGACAACACCAAAACGGCTTACTGGTCGGATTTTAAGAACGATGCGATTACGCTTGGTGATGGAGAAAAACTCACGCTGAAATTCAATGTCGCGGAGTCAAAGACGGCGGGCTTGAACATCACGGCAAAATTGCAGAACAAAAAGAATGATGACATTCTGCTTGAAAACGGAGCGACAAATGGGCAGTTTGTTCTGAGCCACAAAACTGACCAGAAACATGCCGCCTATAAAATTACCGCTGGATATAAACCAACCTACAAAGGCAAGGCAAGTTATCCAGACGGAACTCCGATTAAGCTTGCTGATTTTGTATCATCAACGGATTCTGATTGCGATTGGTATTATGATTGGGGTAGCCATTACGATAGGCGCGGTTGGTGGCGAGTGAACAACACGGCGACATCAAGCCGTGTTTACGAATTCGACAGTGGTTGGATTCACTCCGACACCCGAACCGTAACGCTTGCGAACAAGTCCGCCAAAAACGAAGATTGGGGCAGAACCCGCGACACTAGCCTTGACGGAAAATGCTTGAGCGTGGAGGAGTTTCAGGGCAATGTGTGGTATTACATCCCTTCTTTCCATGTGCAGATGGGCGGAAGCTGTACCAGCCACTTAAAGCATGACTACGGCGAAATTGACACCGACCATATCAGTGCCACTTACTACGATGTAACGCCTGATACTTCGGTTGTCAGCTCCAGCCAGGCGGACGTGCTTGTGCTTACGATTACCCATAATGGCAAAAATACGACAAAGTATTATCCGATTTATCTGGAAGTAAGGAACTCGGCTTGTACGAGTAGGTAAAATAGACTCGTTTTTTTTAAGCTTTTACAAAAAAACATTTTTCCTAATGACTGTGGTTTACGCATATTTGAAACCACAGTCATTTTTCTATTCTCGATTGAGCTGTGGCAAATGGCATTATATGATTTTGGAGATTTTTATGAAATAAAGATGTGGTTTTTGCTGTGTCGAGCGATTCGGAACTGAGCCGATTGTGAGTGTGTGTAAATATGGTTATAATCCTTGTGATTTTAAGAATTCATATTCATCTGGAGATTTTTCTTTTATGCTTTCCATCATTATAGGGATTTGCTCAGGGGCAAGTTTTTTATAATCTTCCGCCATTCGTTTTAATCCTGTTATACAAAAATTATTCGGTTGAAATTTTTCATTAAAAGGAGAAACTTCTGCTGTAAAAAAATCTTGTTGTAAATTTGTACCGAAAAGTTTATTTATCACATTAGTCGTCAGATTTAAGTACAAAGGAATCCTAACAACTTTATAGCCAGCTGCCTTATATTTTGCAGTTTTTTCATTATCTTTAAGATACACATCTCTGCGCCGGAAATGAGGAAGTCCATCAAATTCTACAACCATTTTAAGTGAATCACTCCGATAATCTGGACGAGTTCTCATGCCAGGAAAAACTTTATCATGAATCCAATCCTTTGCATCGGGAAAAATAAGTTCAAGATATTTTTCCAGTCCAGTTCTTGGTACACCAGTCGGGTCTATTCCAGCTTTTTGAGCGTCTTTTTCTGTTTCTCTGACAAAACCAAATTTCATAAGTCTATTCTAATAGAAAAAATAAGTTTTGTCATATAATTTCATAGCGGTCGTTTCCATGATTTCTTTATATGATACAAATAACGCTAGTCGCTTATGCATACTCATTTTTTGGGAAAAGAATACAAGGGAACATTCAGCCCTGAAATCACCGAAAAAATCAAGTACGAGGTCGAAAAAATGTACCTTGCGGGAAAAATCAAAGCCCCCTACTCTGCCCATGACTTCCGCCATTATTTTGCGACGACCGAATACCAAAAAGACCACGACATCTACCGCACGAGCATAGCCGTCCTGGAGACCTACCTGAAAAGCATCAATGTAGTTCTTTTACTGCCTATCATCTTAGATAAACCTGTATTTTCCTTTACCCTGCCCCCAACAGGCTTTATGACTTTTATGCTGTATAATTTCTCAATATAGGTTGTTGCTGTTGTTTTTGAGCACTGCAAGATTTCCGCGACCCGTGAATTCCCGAAAATTTCATCCCCTATTTTATCATGCAAGAAAATCAGGTTATGCTTGGTTGTCTTGGAAAAGCCAGATGCCTGTATTCTTTCCTTTAAATCTTGGAATTGCTCCTGAATGCCAAAATTTTTCTTTGCTTTCGTGGTTTGCTTTAGCTCAAGATATTCTTCATTGACGGGTATAACCACGGAAGTGATACTGTCCGCCGTGTCAAACACCTTGTAGAAAAGTTCTGACGAGGCGTTCTCGGAAAGCGCGCGCTTTGCCTCCCCTATTCCTGTTCCGAATGATTCTATTATTCCAAGAGCCTTGAACATATCCCGCAATTCAGGATTTTCCGTGTCACGCTCATTAAAGAATGTCCGCTCATTCAAATCTTGAATTTTCAGAGGCGGCAAGGGTTTGTTGTAATTTACAATATTTATCTGTGTTTCGGAAATGTAAATTTGAATGGCCTTGCCGTTCTCATAATTGTTATGAACCAGCGCATTTGCGACAAGTTCTTCAACCGCGACAAAAGGAAAATTTGCGATTTTTCTGTTTTCTGCCCTGCCCTCATCCCGAACGGTAATCGTATTCAGGTAATTGTCATTTACAAAAGTCATAATTGAGCCGTACTGTTTCCAAACAGGACCTTTGAAAATCTTTGACTCCATCTTCCGCTTGGTGCCGAACATATCTATTATCAGTTCCGTGTAGGCATATTTTATGAATTTTTCCGGCGAATCCGCGAACATGAGGAGCGCATAGTTTTTGACCTTTCGTCGGGCGGGGTCATTTTTATCAAGCAGACCGAGAGATTCCGCCATTTGAGCCTTGTTTAACTCGCCCATAATTTTTCTGTCGCTGATTTTAAGGAGATATTCTTTCAGAAAATCAGCATTCAGGTCATCGATGCTCCCATCAGAGTTCGTAATTGAAGAATAATGAAAGCTCGCAAATTTACGCAAAAGGTCGTATTCTTCGTCAACGCGGGCAAGCCTTGACTCTGCCTCCACTCGGATATATCGGCCGGCTTTCAGCTTTATCTTCTTGTCATTCTCTGCTCTCTCGCTGACCATAAAAGGTCCTCCTGTTTGGCGCAAGACAACTATCACAAGATAATCTTTCCCTTCAAATTGATTCGAGATAATCTCAAACACCGCATTCGGATATAAAAATGGACGGAGGGATTTCAGTTCATTCTTTACTTTTTCAAGACGACCTTTTTCAATTCCTTTAATCGGAATTTTCAGAATCGCCTTGTTTTTTCATCATTGACTTCCTCGACACCGATAAAAATATACTGAATGTCATTGTCATAGTAATTGTTGGCGTAAGCACAGAGTGTTTTCAGGATTTTATCTTTCTGAGTTTCTGATGCCTTGTATTCAATATATGAGTTTTCTTCCGAGAGGTTTCGCAGGATTTCATTTGCCCGTTTTTTGATTTCCAAAACATTCCTGTTTTCTTACCCCTAATGCCAAGATATTATACACCAAAGCAAAGGTTTTAACAAGCAATTCCAAGCTTTACATATTCTTTTACACTATCGCCAAACGAAACCATGCAGAAAAGCATCAGTGTATTCTATGACAAGCTTTTTCCCCTATTTTGCAATGAGACAGGGCAGAAATAACCGTTATTTTTGGTAATACCCCTTGTACCAGGCGGCGAATTTTCCAAGCCCCTCTTCCAGCGGCGTGCTCGGCTTGAATCCGAAGTCGCGCTCCAGTTCCGTCACATCGGCATAGGTCTGGTACACATCGCCGGGCTGCATCGGAAGCAACTCTTTTTTGCCTGGCTCCGTGATGACTCCCTCGCGGATAAGGCAATTCTCCAGAATCTCAACAAAGTTCATAAGGCTTGAAGGCTTGTTGTTCCCGATGTTGTAGACCTTGTACGGAGCGCCGTCCTCGGTTTTGCAAGGAGATTTCTGCATCACGCCCAGGATTCCCGTCACGATGTCGTCCACAAAAGTAAAGTCCCGCCACATGTCGCCGTTATTGTAAATCTGAATCGGCTCGCCCCTTACCAATTTATTCGTGAACTTGAAGTACGCCATGTCGGGTCGCCCCATCGGTCCGTACACCGTAAAAAACCGCAGTCCTGTGCTGGGGATTTTGTACAACTTTGAATACGCATGGGCAAAAAGTTCGTTGGATTTTTTCGTCGCCGCGTAGAGTGAAACGGGATTATCCACCTTGTCATCGGTGGAATACGGAACTTTCTTGTTTGAGCCGTACACGCTTGAACTTGACGCATAGACCAGATGCTCCACGGGATTTTCCGACTGCATGGTCGCGCGGCACGCTTCAAGAATATTGTAGAAGCCGATTATATTTGAATTGATGTAGGAATCGGGATTTGTAATTGAATAACGAACGCCCGCCTGCGCCGCAAGGTTCACCACAACGGACGGCTTATATTCTGCAAAAATGGAATCAACAGTTGCTTTGTTTGCAATGTCGCCTTTTATAAATTTGAATACTCCCCTACTTTCAGACTTTGCTGTAGTTTGTTCGAGCATTTGAAGTCGTTCGGTTTTGAGCGACACATCGTAGTAGTCGGTGATGGAGTCCAGCCCGATGATTTGCAAGCCGTCCACCGTTTCTAAAAGCCGTTTGCAAAGAAACGAGCCGATGAAGCCCGCCGCCCCCGTTACGAGGATTGTTTTGTGTGAAAGATTGATTTGTGGCATGATGATTTTCCTTATTACTGACGGAGATTTTAAATCAGGATTGAAATCTCCGTGTTTTTTGCATTCAATGCTTTATGGTACTGGTAGGCAGGCTCTTATATAATTCCAGATGCTTTTGGATTACGCTTTCTATGCCAAAATATTTTTCAGCATAAGCGCGCGCGGATTTTCCAATCTGCCTGCGAAGTTCCGCATCATCTGAGAGCAACTTGATTTTCTCTGCAAGCGCGTCAGCGTTATACGGCGGCACAAGAAAACCGTTCTCGCCGTCCACAACCGTGTCGCGGCAGCCCACCCAGTCGGTCGTGATTACGGGAAGCCCCGCCGCCTCCGCGTCAATCACGGATTTCGGCAATCCTTCCATATAAAAAGATGGGAACGCCATAATGTGGCAATTTTTTAAAACGGAATAAATATCGCCCTTGAAGCCGAGCCATTTGATGTACGAGCCGTCGCACAAGGATTCAATTTTTTCTTTTGTGAGCGCGGTCGGATTCTTGTCCAAGTCCCCGCACAAAATAAACTGGATTCTCCCGTCATATTCTGAACGGAGTTTTTCGGCAGCCTCAATCAAAACAAGCACGCCCTTTGCCTCTATCATGCGCCCTGTAAAAACGATTTTTATCACGGAATTGTCTTTTTCAGATTCGGGAACATAAGCAAATTGATTCAAGTCCACCCCACTCCCCTTTATCATCACCGCCTGTTCCGATTTTGAAAGTCCCGCATTCTCAAACTCGCACCTGTCATTGCCGTTCTGAAAAATATAGCGGTAAGTCGGTCGGTTCACTTTTTTCAAAAGCCAACGCACCGCGCGGGAAACGAAGGAATTGCGTTTTTCAGGCGAGAACAAAAATCCCGTTCCGCTCACCGCGTTCACCACGTTGCGCCGCCCTGTAAAAAGAGATGCGAGCGTTCCCCACAGCATGGGCTTGATTCCCACATGATGAACGATGTCGGGCTTTTCGCGGCGGTAAAGGCGAAGCAAAAAGCAGAATGTCTTTAATTCATCAAGCGGATTCATGCCCGTGGGATTTTCTGGCAAATCAATCACCCTAAGCCCCAGCGCGCTGATTTCGCCCTGCCTGCCCGTAAAGTGTGTGACGACCGTAACATCGTAGCCCGAAGATTGCGCAGCCAGCGCGATTTCCTTGCGGTGCGACAAGAAAAACTTGTCCACATTCACAACGAGAAACAGTTTTTTCATGCCGCCCGTCCAAAAGGACGGTCAGCACAAAGTAAATCACTATACTTTAGTACCCCCCCCGTTCAGTATTCAAGAACTCGTATTCAATCGTCTTTCGCAAGCCTTCTTCGAGCGAAACAGGTGGAACGAAACCAGTGCGCTTTATGTTCGTTGCGACAAAGTAGGTGTCCTGTGTGAACTTCTTTACGCGGATTGCGCTGACTGCGAACTTGCGACGGGTAAGGAACGCAAGCACATCGAAACACAGCCCGCCGAAATACGCGAGCGGGTACGGAAAATGAAAGAGCCGCGCCTTTGGCTTTCCCAGTGCCTTGTAGACACAAAGCACGAGGCTGTTCATGTCGTAGGCGGGTTCGTCGCAGTAATTGAAGAGGGAGAACTTGCCGCAAGAAGATGCTGAAACGATTTCAGCATGACTGTCATTCCGAACTTGTTTCGGAATCTCCGTTTCGGGAATATCGTTTTCCACGCACCATTGGAGAAATGCCGCCACGTTCTCCACATAGTTCATCGTCTTTTTGTTCGTGCCGCGTCCCACCATCGGGAATCTGCCGCCCGCAATCTGGCGGAGCAGATTGTACACGTTGCCGCGGTTCCCCTCGCCAAAAATGACCGACGGGCGGATGATGACGAGCTGGTTTTCAGAATCCGACTGCAACCACTCGCGGTACTTGCCCTCGGCAAGATACTTGGTGCGCCCGTAGTCGTTGAAGTAATTGATTTCTCCGCTTTCGTCTGTTCCTGCGGGGGCAAAGCCGTACACGGCGACAGAACTGGTGAAAATGATTTTTTGGATTCCCAGTTCCGTACAGGCGCGGCACACGTTCTCGCTCCCTTGCACATTTACTTCATCATAAAGAGATTTTGGCGTTACGTCGTCGCGGTGTTCCGCCGCAAGATTGATGACGACATCGCTTCCGCGAATCACGGAAAGAAGCGAGCACATGGGCATCGCCCTCACTGCCTCATCGTGCTTTCCTGGTGCACTCGCCGCATCCGTGAGCGATTCGGGAAAATCCGCCGTCTCGCTCGGAGCGTTACGGATGTCGCACCGCGTCCAAAGTTCGGGGTACGCCGCGCTCCGCCGCTTGTCCGCAATCCGCACCGTATGCCCCGCCGCCAAAATCCGAGCGACAAGGCGACTTCCCACAAAGCCAGAGCCGCCGATTACTGTTATTGTCATTTTATTCCCCTCGATTTTCGCTTTTTTAGGTTCTTCTGAATGAGGACTCAGCACAAACGCTTGATTCTTAAAGCCTTCACAAACAAACGAGTCATAAATCGCCAGATGCCTTTTCACGACATTTTCAATCGAGAAATACTTTTCAGCATAAGCGCGGGCATTTTTCCCCATCTGCCGCCGCAAGTCTGCGTCATCAACAAGAAGCCGTATTTTTTCTGCAAGCATCTCGCTGTCATGCGGCGGAATGATAAAGCCGTTGTAGCCGTCCTCAACCGTATCGCGGCAGCCCACCCAGTCGGTCGTGATTACGGGAAGCCCCGCCGACTCCGCATCGATAATCGACTTCGGCAATCCTTCCATGTAAAAAGACGGGAACGCCATGATGTGGCAGTTTTTCAGCACCGAATAAATGTCGCTTTGGAAGCCAAGCCACTGGATATAGTCGCCATCGCAAAAGTCTTCAATCCGCTCCTTTGAAAGCGCGGTCGGATTCTTGTCCAAATCGCCGCAGAGCAAAAACTGAATTTTCCCCTTATATTCACCGCGCAACCGAACGGCTGCATCCACCAAATCAAGGATGCCTTTTGCCTCTATCATGCGCCCTGTGAAAACGATTTTTATCTTGGTGTTGTCTTTTGATTCCTCACTCACATAAGCATATTTCTGTAGATTCACGCCTGAGCCTTTTATCTGCACCGCCTGCTCAGGACGAGAAATGCCCGCCTTTTCAAACACAGCCTGGTCGTCTTTGTTCTGGAAAATATACCTGTAGGACGAACGGTTCATTATTTTCAGAAGCGCACAAATCGCCCTGGAAACAGCCGACTGCTTCTGATTCGGCGAGAACAAAAAGCCCAAGCCCGCGATTGCATTCACCACATTCTTGCGACCCGTCATCGTTGCCGCGACAGTCCCCCAAAGCACGCGCTTCACCGTCACATTGTGAATCACATCGGGCTTTTCCTTTCGGAAAAGGCGAATCAAAAAAATTAGGGATTTTAATTCGTCAAACGGATTCATGCCTGTCGGATTTCCCGGCAAGTCGATTGCCCTGAATCCCAAGTCGCGGATTTCTTCTTCGCTTCCTGTAAAATGGGTCACGACCGTCACATCATAGCCGTTCTGCCGTGCGCCAAGCGCAATGTCCTTGCGGTGCGACAGGAACGGCTTGTCCGAATTGAGGATGATGAATAGTTTTTTCATTTTGATACTGCCTAACTTGCCTTTTCGTGGGAAAAATGCATTATTCAACTTGCTTTTTCGTGATATTTCCGTTATTTTAAACTTGCTTTTTCGTGAAAAAAAGGAATGATATATGCTGAAAAGAAAAATCTACGGTCGCCTGCTTAATTGGAAAACTCTTGACAAAGGCTCTTGCGCAATTCTTCTTGCAGGAGCAAGACGAGTTGGAAAAAGTTATGTCGCAGAGCAATTCGCAAAAAATGAGTACAAAAGCAACATCCTCATTAATTTTTCAAATGCCTCAAAAGAACTCAAAGACCTTTTTTTAAACGAAGCCTCAGACCTCGACATATTCTTTAAAAAACTTTCCGCCTACTACAAGACCACACTGTACGACAGGGAAACCCTCTTTATTTTTGACGAAGTTCAGCAGTTTCCAAGAGCGCGGGAACTCATAAAATTCTTTGTAGCAGACGGACGCTATGATTATTTGGAAACAGGCTCCCTTATAACGCTGCGGAAAAATGTAGAAAACATCGTAATTCCTTCAGAAGAAGAACAGATTGAGATGTTCCCCCTTGATTTTGAGGAATTTCTCTGGGCATTGGACGACGAAACGACCGTTCCGTTCATAAAAGACTGTTTTGAGCAGAAAAAACCGCTCGGACAGGCACTCCATAGAAAAACAATGAACCTCTTCCGTGAATATATGCTTGTCGGAGGAATGCCGCAATCGGTCATAGCCTACAAAGAAAAAAAAGATTTTTCCTCATCGGACAGAATCAAACGCAGAATCCTAAAACTGTACCGCGACGATGTGACAAAATTTGCAGGAAAGCAAGAGAGCAAAGTCCTTGCAATTTTTGACGGCATTCCGTCACAACTTTCGCACAAAGAAAAAAAATACAATCTCTCCAGCCTTGGCACGAACGCCCGTATGCGTGAATACGAAGACGCTTTTATCTGGCTGCGCGAAGCGATGATTGTAAACACCTGCTTCAACGCCACAGAGCCTAGCGTAGGGCTTTCGCTGAATACCGAACGCACCACGCAAAAATGCTATATGGCTGACACAGGGCTTTTAGTTACCCACACTTTTTCTGACGACGATTTTTCCGACAATGAATTATACCGTGACATCCTGCTTGACAAGCTGAATGTAAACGAAGGCATGATAGTGGAAAATATCGTCGCACAAGAACTGAAAAGTCACGGACACAAACTGTTTTTTTTCTCCAGCTCCGATTCATCCGACAGGGCAAACGACATTGAAATAGATTTCCTAATCCGCTCAAAAAGAAAAATCTGTCCCGTTGAAGTAAAGTCAGGCGCATACCAGCACCACGCTTCCCTCGATAAATTCAGAAAGAAATACAAAGAATCCTTAGGACAAGCGTACATCTTATATACAAAAGATGTGATGGAAAAAGACGGAATCTTGCATCTTCCGGTTTATATGACGATGTTTTTGTGATTTCATTTCGGCAGGGAAAGCCTTAATCTATGGTGTTTTTGCTTTCTTCCCAATATAACTGGCGGAGATTTAAAGCATTTCTTGAAATCTCCGCCGTTTTACAAAATATATTTCCGAACGAACGGAATAAGGCGCAAAAAATATGTCGTCAAGAGCGAAAGCAGTGATGTAATGACAAACACTATCAGCCACATCAAAACCACATTTACCTTTGCGGGAGAAAAATGAAACACTTGATAAATCAAGTTTAAAAACACCGCATGAAAAATATATACACCGAACGAAAGTTCTGATAAAAGCTTCTCGCAGCGTTCACGCTTTTCCCCTATTTCTTTTTTGCAATGATTCAATGCGAGGGAAAAAAGCGAAACAGGTATCAAAGAAACACATACCGAAGATACAGAAAACCCTTTAAAATGAACGCCAATTGTATCAATCTCCACATGACCGAGACATTCCGCCAGAAAAATCAGAAGGGAAACAAGAATCATTCCAAAACAAGCGGCATCACCAATCCGCACGATTTTCGCATGGAGAGCATAGCCTAAAAGATAGATAAACACATGCACCCCGCTAAACGGAATGTAAAAGCCAACTTTAATGCCGGTATATTTTTCAAGGGTAGGAAACAGCAAGTTGAACACGAGTAGAACCAGAAGCGCATAGCGGATTTCACAATCCGAAGCACCGTTTACAAACCGCTTAAGAATTGGCGTCACAAGGTAAAGCCCCGCGAGCATATATAGATACCACAGATGCCCCCAGCTTTTGTTCTGCACCATGTTCAAGAGCGCGCTTAGAATCTGTGACGGACGGAATGTCTTTTGCGTAAACACAATTTCCATCAGCGCAAAAAGCGTTCCGAAAATGAGCAGCGAAAGCGCAATTCTAAGAATATACTTTTTGAACAGCTTTGAAAGCGCAAGCTCCTTTTGCGGCTGCAGGAAGAGTGCGCCGCTTATCGCTATAAATATGTATACCCCCCCCCGACAAATTTCTGCAATCACAACAGAAAGCCGAAGCCAAAAGTCAGAATATTGGGACGCATAGTAAATCACAGGAGGAGCGACCGTATGCGCCGCAATAATCGAGAACATCGCAAGAATGCGAAGAAATGAGATGTAGTGAATGTTTTTCATTATTTAACCAACAGAATAATTCTTCCTAAAAAAGACTTTGCTTTTTTACAATTCCAATACTCCAAATATTCGCCGCCGAATCCAGCCTTAAACTTCGCAATGCCAGAGACAAACCGCAAATCACTTGTCATCTGTACCCCCCCCAGTCATATTGAACTATACCATTGGATTTAAAAAGCTGTATGTCGTGCCAGTGCAGACCTTTGTTCATTCGGGCGATAAGGGCGGAATCATCTTTCTGGTCGCGGAAAGGAGATGCGGAATAATAAAACCTCGTGTGTTTTTTGTCATAGATATATGAATGGAACACAAGCGGCTCTTCATTAAAAAAAGCAACCGTAAACACTATGCAGTTTGCTTTTATGCACGAAAGAACCTGTGTGCGGTTAAAAATGGTGTCCATTCCCTTTGATTTGTACATCTGATTATAAACCGCAATGAATTTTTCAAATACAGAAGGCTCGCCTAGGATTTCTTCTCCCCAGTAAACTTTGTAAACAACGCTTTCTTTTTCTGCCCTACGGATTTCATACCTGTAGTTTTTGTTGAACTTCTGGAATATTAAATCCAAATCACAAGTCAAATCTGTAATAAGGGTCGCCTGTTTTGAATACTTATCAAAGAAATGCAAATCCTTATCTGCGACCGCGTGACACATAAGGACATCGGATTTGTTCTGCGTAAGAGCCGTCTCAAAATCCTCAACAAACCAGTTGTGCTCGACCGTCACAAAACTTTTTTTGTATGTATACTGAACCATTACCTGTGTCTCCAATAATAAATCTTCATTAAAATCCAGTCGTACAAGGACGGCTTGCGCTTCGTTTCTTCCATCGGGAACTGGCTGAATGAGTGGGTCTTCAAGAATGATTCCAGCCGCTCAAAGTCCGCATCCTGCATGATGTTCGGATGATAGCAGAAAGTCTGTACGGCAAACGGCAGCTCCCGCACCCTGCCCGACTGCTGAGGGATAAATGTCATGCCGTATTTACAGAACGGTTTGTTCGCAGGCACATCGGAAATAATGCGGATACTGGATTCTTCCAAAAGAGCCTTTATGGTGTTTTTGTCAAAAGTGTGGGAAGGCGCAAAAAATATTTTGGGTTCAATGCCATATTGCCTTAACCGATTTACCCCCCCCCGTATCTTTACACATTGCTCTTCATAAGAAAGCCCCGCGAATTCCGACCGCCTGTTCACAGGGTTTATACCGCCGCTTTCCGTGTGGTATACATGCTCATAGCCGTGCATCGCAAAAGCCCAGCCCTTTTCTTTCCATGAGGGAACTCTTTTTAACCAAAAATCAGAATCTTCCGCATATTCCTTCATTGCGGGGTCTTTGCAGTCAGGTATAATGCCGACAAGCGGCTTTACGCCGTATGCGTCGAGCAGGGCTTCCATCCTGTCCCATTTTGCGATGTCACGACTGGGGCAGGCATCATCCAGGCGTATAAGTAGTATTTTCAATCTAACACCCCTCTATAAAATTTCTCCAATGCTCAAAAACACAATCAGGCGAAAAAATTTTGGACATTTTAATGGCATTATCACTTAATTTTTTTGCAAATTCCCTATCTTCTAAAATACGATATATGGCATTTGCTAATACCTCATCATTTCCTACAGGTACAAGCAGTCCGTTTTTTTCATTCTGTATAATGCTTCTTGGTCCACCGCAAGGACAGTCTGTTGAAACAGAAGGTACTCCAACAGCAAGTGCTTCAAGAAGCGCATTTGGCATTCCTTCATAATCTGATGAAAGCACAAATACAGAAGCATTTTCCAACACAGATATAACACTGTCGGTCGCACCTTTCAAAAACACCTTTCCTGTCAATTCTAATGTTTTAATCATTTCTGATAACTCGAATTTTTGAGAGCCTGTTCCATAAATGTAAAGTATTGGAGAAGGATTCTTCGCCAAAAGTCTCTTAAATGCCAGCAGTAAAACATCGAACCGTTTTTGTTGTTCTAGTCTGCCTAAAGAAACTATAACAGGGGAAATATTTTCAAAGCCTCTATAGTTTGCCTCAAAGAAACGATTATCAACAGCATTCAATATGACTTTTGATTTTTTCTGAATATTTATAGGAAACCAGTTTTGCGCTTCTTCTGTCTGACAAACCATACTACTCGCAAATCTATATAAAACTTTTCCAATGAACTTCATTGTAAGAGAAGAAAAAGTTGTTTGCGGGTCATTTCGACACGAAATAATAAGTTTTATGGGTAAGCCTCTTGTCGCAATAATTCCCCTAATATTTGCCTCTTCCATGAAAGTAACCATATAATCAGGAGAAAATCTCTTACAAAGTCTCCGAAGGTATTGAATTCGTTTTAAATTCCTTTTAAATGCAGATTGTTTTATTTTCTCCTCTTCAATTATGAATCTTTGCACGCCATCCGGCACAGAGTATTCCTGTTCACATAAAGTTGAAGTACAAAGCATACAATCATATCCAATTTCTAAAAACTGTCGGGCAAGATTTATAATAACCCTTTCTGCACCACCTGGATAACCGATTGTATTTATATAGAACAAAATTGTTTTTTTCTTTTCTGTTTCTGCCATAAGTTACTTATCCGAATAAATTTCAAGCCATTTTGAGGCAATGGAATCTATGCTAAATTGCATTGACTTTTTCCTATTTTCAATTCCAAGTTCTTTTCTTTTTTCTTTTGAAAGCAGAAGTAGTTCCGCCATTTTATTAGCCAGTTGCTCTGAGTTTTTAATCTGCACTGTCCACTCTGGATTCTGAAGCACTTCTTTTCCACATTCGGTTGTAACAACAGGAAGCTCACATGCCATAGCTTCTATTATAGCAATGGGCAGACCTTCCCATTGCGAAGAAAGAACAAAGCAATCTGCGGTATTATAAAAATCAACAACATTTGATTTTGCTCCGGTAAAAATAACAAAATCATCTAGTTCCAATTCACTTGCAAATTGTTTTATTTCTGCCTCCAGTTCACCTGTACCTACGCACATAAGCCGTGCATTTGAATATTGTTGTAAAACAATACTAAATGCTCGCACTAAATTCTTATGGTCTTTTGCCTCATTAAAACGCCCCACATTAACAAAAAGAAAATCGTCGTTATCTAACTTATATTCTTCCCGTATTATTTTTCTTTTGCCATTTTTTGAAAATTTCTGAACATCAATCCCATTTATAACAGTTTGAGTTTTCTCTTTTTTGAATATCTTTTTTTGAACAAAAAAAGCGGTAGCAGATTCTGCAACATGTGTATTGACATCGCTTAGAAAATCTGTATGTCCCTCTATGAAACGACGTACTTCTCCGTGATAATTCATACTATGCTCAGTACAAACTAATCTTGGAATATGAACAAATAAGCGCAGCAATCTAGCATAAATTATTGCATGAAACATATTTGCATGAACTACATTAGGCTTTATCACTTTTACAAGTTTCTTTCCAGCAACGAGAGCTTTTATAAACCCCATTGGCGTTTTTTTCATATTCAGTTCATAAACTTTTATATTCTCTGGCACATGAACAATTTGTTTCCCTGTAAGACAAAAAATGCAGCATTCGTGTCCCAAAGACATAAGTTTACTGGCAAGGTTTACCGTCACGGTTTCTGCACCGCCAATAGAAAGCCCTGTGATTATATATATAACTTTCACTGCTAGTAACTTTTCCTTTTTAATAACTTTGCTCTCAGAAATCGTAAAGCGGGTTTTATTCGAAATATCCAAAAAAGGTATAGCTTCTCGTCTGCCACTTGGATAAATTTATTACCTACAGATTGCTTTTTATAATCTTCAAACGAAACTATGTCTTTAGAATAGCTTTTACAAAGTTTCTCAAGTTTTTCATACTCAATTTCTTTACCAACGCATTCCCACTCATGAGCATGAAAGACAGCCGTATAGCACCCGTTCCGCTTGACTTTCGGAACGCCACCACTCCTACAAGGAATTGCGAGCAGCCCGTTGTAATTTATTACTTTACGGCTTTTACCGTCAGACATATACTTAAAGCCGTTCGCTACCAAAGCCTTCAAAGTGTTTTTATCATAACTGTGGGCAGGAGCAAAAAATATATCCGTATCTATGCCGTGCGCTAAAAGTATCTGCTTACCGTGTCTTATTTTTTCAAACTGCGTTTCATAACTATGCCCTGCGAACTCAGTATTCACCCCAGAAGAAACCAAGCTTCTGGCGCGATTATCAAATATATGATTCAGTCCATGCATTGCAACCGCATACCCCTTTTCTTTTAGCTCTTTAATATATCCCCAAAAATCGTTTCGCGGCGCATCTATCAAAAGGTCGGGGTCTTTACAGTCTGGAATTACACCGATAAGAGGCTTTACTTGATACTTATCCAATATATCAACAGCCTTTTGCCAAAGATTCCAATTCATAGTCGGACAAATATCATCAAAACGGATTAAGATTTTTCGAGTCGTTTTCATTTATATTCTCCGCAAGCGTAGGTCAAAAAGAATACGCCTGATAATAAACTTCAACCGAACCTTTAGCGTATAGTTAAAATATTTTTTTGCAATGCTTTTAAAATCTTGGGCAATGTAATCTTCCCAAAACGCTTCGTAACAAGAAGGCTGCTTACAAGGCTTAAAACTGTTCCATTGCTTTGCCCTCGCCTCTTCAATGGGAACTTGCTTTATTGCTAAGTCGGAAATAGAGCTAAGCAACCATTCCGCCGCGTCATTATGCGCTATTACGACGCTCAGTCCCTTGCCATCATCAAAATCTTTTGCGGAACTTTCTTCCACGCCCCAAAAATCACCCATCGTAAAGTCAGCAGGCTTTTCTATTTTAGTGTATGGGCAGGAAAAACAATTTTCTCTCAGTGTTAGATTAGAGAAGAAGATATTTGTCCATAACTTTGAGAAGACAGAGAATTTTTTTTCAGAAAATTTGCTCTTGTGCAAATTATCTGAATTCACCGAATTCAGATAATTTGCTCCTCTTGCACGAATCTTTCCCCAACCATATTTTTTTGAACGGAATCTAAAATCATAAATATCTGTATGATTTTCTTTCTCATAGAATGAAAGATAATCCGCAAAAACTTTTGGAGAAGGTACTCCATGACAGAAAAAATCAATAGTAACAAGATTTTTCCGCTGTACTTTTAACTTTGAAAGACATCGTTTTAATCCGTCAACTTGGCATGATGTTCCTGAAAACAAAACTTTTTTGCCCTGTTTTAGCAATAAGACTATTTCTGTAAAGCAGTTTTTCATATCTGACTGAACATATTTTGAATCAGCCATACGGAGAACATCATCTATTTTGTTAGTAACAATATGGGTGGCAACTAAATTGTCAAGGACACACCCACAGACATAACCGCCACTTTCAATAAAATATTTTGCGACACCTTGGAAGAACGCACCGCTCGCCGATATTTTTCGGACTGTATCATTTTTGTAAAAAACGGCAAATGCAGAATGTTTTGTCGCATCAGCACCACCCTCTGTATCAATCGGACAAACTGACACGCAAAGCCCACAGTCTACGCACAAAGCATTATTAACGGATGGAATAAGAAAGCCCTTTGAATCCGAAAGTAACTTGATTGCAGTTTTAGGGCAAACTGATTCGCACGCGGTGCAACCTGAGCAGTTAGAAGATTTTTTTGAAACCGCTTTACTTGTCTTGTAAAGTTTCCTCGCAAGCGATGTCCTTAAATATGCAATTGATTCTTCTCGGAATTCTCCGATTCTATTTTCAACCACATTGTAATCAATCACATTTGAAAAATCAGTGTCATTTTCTATAAAGCATTTTTCAAGTCCCATTTTTTTTAGCAGGGATGTAAAACGGATTCCATTATTATTTGTCCATACAGGCTTATTAAAATACAGAGAAAACAAAAGCCCATGATACGAGTCGGTAAATACTACGTCCGCATGCTGTATATAGCTAATCCAATCTTCAATGGAATAGAGCGGTTTATTATTTACACCCCATAATGGAAGAGAATTATTGATTACAATAAGTTTCTTACCATGTTTCTTTGCATATCTTTTTGCCGCCAATAAAATTTCTTTGTATGGAAAATATACAAGCACATAATTTTTTTCTTTCACAGGATGAGCAAAGGCTTCCCACTCTTCCCTAGACAGTAACATTGTAGGGTCACAGACAGTCTCAGCATTGATACTGATTTTTTCTCTTAAAAAAGTTTCAGTATCGCTTTCTCTGACTGCAATAGAATCATAAGTTGCAAGATATTTTTTTATATTTTCAATGTTATCATTCTTGATTTCCGCACCAACTGAAGAACCATACGCAATCTTTGTTTTTCCTTCACGCACAAAGTCTAAGAAGAACGACAAATCATTATCAGTTATTTCTGAATTCCAAATCATATCAGAGCCTGAAATGAAAGTGTCATATTTGAAATTCAAGTCAGAAAGATTTTCCTTTGTATATCGGTCATAACCAACGATGTTTTGCCTTTTCATAAAATCATTGCATAATGCAATTTTTTTAAGATTTTTTTTCCATACCAATTCTTTAAGGACAAAATTTTTTAGAAAATTTCCAGTCGGTTTAAAACTCAACTCTCGCTTTACAATATTTTCGCACTCGTAATCAATAATCTCACAGTCATACCCAAGTTTCCTTATACCTTTGCAGAGAGAGTATGCCTGTAGAATCGCTCCAAAGTTAGGAATATTATGAAAAGTAAGTATTCCTATTTTCATGTAATTTTTATCCTCTTATCATTACGAAAGTTTTTAAACGCAAACATCATAAAACCTACCAAAAAAAGCCTTTAGTTCGATTTTTATACTATTGCGACAACAAAAACCGCCATTGTAAATTTCACAATATCAATCATTGAGTAGCGTTTTATTTGAACATTGCTCATAAATCACTTCTAGTTGCTTTACAATTAAATCTATATCCCAATTTTCAAGCCCATTCCATTCGATTTTCTCTACAGAAAAATTACATATAGATATTGCCCATTTTTCAGCAGACTCAGACAAAGAATGCCATTCGACAAGATTTGAAATTTGAGCGAATTTGGGCACGGTATCTGAAACAATACATGGAAGCCCCATCTTTTGAGCTTCAACTAAAGAAATGCCAAGCCCTTCATATTTAGACGGAAAAACAAAGACATCCATGGCAGAAAGCAAATCAGGGATATCCGTCCGATGAGAAAGAATCAAACACTTATCAAACAGACCTTCTGCTTTAAGTTGTTTTTCTACAGCAGTCTTTAATACTCCGTCTCCAACAAGCAATAAAAATGCATTAGCATTTTTTTTAGAAAGTATTTTAAAAATTTCCACTACAAACGAATGGTTCTTTACTTCTGCAAAACGTCCAATATGCCCTAATACAAAGGCGTTCTTAGGAATTGCAATTTCAGCACGAATGATAGATTTTTCCTTAGCGTTTTCAAATCTAGAAAAATCAATGCCATTATTCAGAACAATGGTATCGGACACACCAAATAATTCATTTATCTCTAAACGCATTTTATCGTGCAGCGCAATAAAACGCATTCCATATTCTTTAACAAGATATTTTGCGGCTCTATAATCTTTTTTCCATTTTCCTTTACCCCAATATGCTTGTGGTTCACTATGAACTGTGTGAAAAATTTTTGTTCTTTTTTTGGGCTTTGCAAATCTTATGTATGTATTCGTTACGATATGCGTGTGGATTATATCTGGAGAGACAGAATGAATGATTTTCTTTACATAAAAATATCGTAAAAAATGATTAAACTTGCGAGTAAAAAAATTCTTAGATTTTAGCAAATAATCTGAAACATAAATTACATTTATATTCCGCCCAGAAACAATTTTTTCATAAGGACTATCCAGCCTATTCAGCAAAAGTAATGTTACATCAAACTTAGACAGGTTAATCTTTGTCGCATATTCCTTAACAAGCGTCTCCGCACCGCCCATGTTAAGACCGTGAATTAAATGCAAAAGTGAAATTTTCATAATATTTATAATTCATTGATAGCAGTATCCAGCCATGAGTACCGTTCGCTCATCCAGCAAATCATAAAATCAATTTCATCCTGATAGGTCGTTCGTTTTTCCCAGCCGTCAAGATTGGGTTTTACATATTTTCCCAGTATTGACCAGCGAGCAAAATTGTATTCAGCCGAAACACTTATTTCAGAACTTTTACTTTTTAGCCAACTATTGACGGCTTCGTACAATTCACTTTTCTTTTCATTCCAACGATTTTTTACGGACTCAACAAAGGACTCGTCTTCAAACATTCTCGAAATCCAAACATTGTTTCTTACCCACCAGCCCTCTGGATATTTGGAATCGTTCTCGTTGGTGTTTCCGCAGGCAAGGTCAAAATCCCAGACAGGTCCAAAATGCAGTTTTTCGTCAGCAGGGTTATAGTAACTGTATATGGATGACCATGACCGTGCATCTGGGTTTTTGCAGAATTCATTTATTAAATACCAGTCTATAACAGAATCAACATCTATCCGTTTTTTCCAATTTTCAATAAAATTTTCTGAAAACAAAATATTTTCCGCATTCTGTACAATATCCTGAACATGCTTTTGGATTTCTTCTGACAGTTCAGCGGGAGTCTGCTTTAGGCAAAACGGAAGCCCCTGTTCCGAAACAAAATGAAAGTCGGCATCCATGCGGCTGTCTACTTCAAGTATAAAGCCTCCGTCGAACAAATCTTTTTTCCCGTCTTTGTTTGAATCCTCAACTGCTTCCCGATGGTCAGCTTTTATATATTCTTCAATATCAAAAATATCCTGAACTCCAATCCTGCCTTTTGTCAGCGTAATTGCCTCTCCCAAAATATATGTTCCGAAATACTCTCCACCAAAAATAACGTCTGCTTGCTCAAAATGCGGGTTCCATTCAGCATTCAAAACCTCCGTTCCCAAATAGGAGGCAAAAGCGTTTCTAAGAAGTGTTTTGTCAGAATAATTTGCGATGATGCACCATTTCTTTGCGGGGGGAAGCTTAAACAGTTCTTGCTTTCGGCTGAATTTTATGTTGTAGCCCTTCTTGGGATATTGCTTCCAAGAAGTATTTCCCCGTCCTTTCATGCCACATAATAAAGATCCCCCCCCCCCGTTTGTATAGTATAAATCAACCGTACAGTCAGTATAAGACTCTTTCGTTATATCAGCAATTTTTATACCGCCGAAAGAAAAATCTATGCAAGGAAGCCCCGTATATGCGATAGAAAGCACAGACGATTGCAGCTCAGAGCCGTCCTCGCCCAGCGCAATGCAATAATACTTGCGTATTCCCGCCGAATCATATTGAGGGCAGACGAACTCACGCTCCGTGGCAGACTCCAAAGGCACATCATCTTCTCCGTGGGTATCGCGGCATTCATACCATTTAAAAGATGAATTAAGCGCCTCCGACTCAAAGTGCGGGGAAACCTTTATTCGTCTTTTTGGCGGGCAAACATATTGGACTTCATCAAGATGCGTAAAATCAATGATTTGCCATTGTGCATATACAGTCAAGTCCTTATCGTCATCATTGACGACACAACCTGCAAGCAGGAAAAGCAAAGAGAAAGTGCGGATAGATTTTAGAAATTTTGTCATTTACTCCGGCGTTCACAGTTGCAAAAGATTGCCAAGCCTTATATCCCAGTCTTTTGGAGAAAATGGCATCATTCCTGCGCATGGTGAAAAAGTAAATTCAGAAAAGTATACATTTCCATCAATTTCATATAAGTCCACGCGCAAAAAAGGTATTTTAGATGAGAACTTTTCTGCTATCTCAATCATTTTTTTTAGGTTTACGGGCTTCTCTGGCAGCTGTTCAAATGGCTTGTAATCCGTTCTTTCAAAAGGGGCAAAAGTCCAATTTGGGGTCAAAAAAGAGATTCTTGCAGTTTCGTGATTTTCCAGCCCCTGTGAAACATACAAATATAACACCCTGCCATTAAAGCAGTAGAATTTGTAGTCCGTAAGACCTTTATGCTGCTTTGGCTGCCCACAGAGCGGATGCAACCACAACACGGCAGAAGTGTCTATACATGTGTACCCCCCCCCCATATACATCCGGCAGTTTCAGCCAGTCACCTAGCGTCTTATCCCATGACTCAGGATTGAACTCGCCAAAACCTGCGGAAGGATAAAATGTCAATTCTCCAAAATATATCTGTCCGTCAATCTCATAAAAATCAACGCGGAGAAAAGGTATTTTTTCAGCAAGTTTTTCAGCGATGCTCACCATTTTTTTGTATGATTTCGGTTTGTCTATCTCTTTGTCAGATTTGGGGTAATGGCGTTTGAATGGAAGCGGATTCCAGTCTTTATCATAGATATTGATTTTCAGACCGCTTTCTGACATTCGTTCTGTACACACAAAAACGCACTCGTTTTTGCCATTGAAACACATGAACTTGTAGTCCGTAAGCTCCTTTTCGCTACTTTCATCTGATATATATTTTTCTGCGATTATTCTGGGTTTTACATTCTTATATGGCCATTCCCGCCACTCATAAAAATACTTTCTCTTTAAATATTTATTGATTTTTTTCTTGGCGGCTTGAACATCAAAATTGCTTTTATCTCGCACAATTACCAAACCTCCACTGTCATGCGTACATTTTAAAACAAGTTGGTTCGGCAGCTCATTAAAATCAATGTCATCAAAATTTTCCCACACCCCAAAAGTAGGAATGATATAGTCATCGCCAATCCTGTCTGAAACATATTTTTTTGCCTCATACTTATCGACCATCCTTGTATATTCGGGATTGCGATTATTGATTTTAAGCCATTGTAGCTTTTCATTAAAAGATTGCGGATTTTCAAGATTTAATTCCGTTCCAAATTTTGCCTTCCAGCATTTCTTTAAGTAACACTCATCAGACATTTTAGGATAATATCCGCTCAATTTTGCAATATAATTAAAACGGATTTCCCTGTTAAACAAAAAGTTTTTAATCATTCTAACAATTTTCATTTGGCATTATCCTTATGAATATGTTGATTCACACAAGTTATAGACTTTTCGTATTTATATCATCTGGATTGTAATAATTTGCAATCCATTCATTATCAAGCTCAAAGTCTTTCTGAATGGACTCTACGCCACGAATAACCGTCACGCTGTTAGGCGGAACATCTTTTACCACGACACAGTTTGCGCCAATTCTTGCATTATGACCGACCGTAATATTTCCTATAAGTTTTGCCCCACAACCGATATACACATTGTCGCCAATTGTGGGCGCACCGTTATTTTTGCCGCCCTTTATCAGATTACTACCAATCGTTACCTGCTGGAAAATCACGACATTCTTCCCAATATGTGCAGAATTGCTAATGAATATGCCAAAGAATCCATGAGGCAGAATCGGCTCCCCATCAAATTTTGCACCAAGCCCAATACTGCTCCCATAATATGCTAAGTAAGAATTGTATAAAAATTCTTTGGTTTTACTATACCCCCCCCATACATTTGACGGCGTAAATTCCAAAACCCCTTATACATTGACTCGACAATTAAAACTGCATTTTTTCTGATGAAATTTCGTGTTAATGCAATAAAAACACTTCTTATTTTCATAACTAAAACTCTCCGACGCTTCGCAAGACCGCTTCACTGTAGAGACGAATTCCTTGGTCAGCGTTCGGGTGAATGTGGTCTTTTAAGTATATGCCCCAGTATTGATTTTTAAGTTTGCTGAAAATATACGGATTTGGATTTATGAAAAACAAATTCTTTTCATTACAAAATTCTTTTAATTCCGTGCTATACGCGCTATACAAATTTTGCTTTTCTTCCAAACTCATATAACAATATGGGTCGTACTGGCTGCTTTCCCACGGACTTACAAAGACAAATTTTGCAGTGGGATTTTCTGATTTGATGTAATCAAACAACTCCTCGATGTTCTGAATGTAGTCGCCAGAGTTCATTGCACATTTTTCGGAATCTCGATAGCGAATATCATTACAGCCAAAAGCACAGATATACAAGTCCGCTTTTTGTGCGGCTATTTCTTTTTTGTTGTCAAGAAAATACTTGCTTGTTTCGCTTCCTTTTGCAAAGCGTACCCAATCCTTATTATCAAAAGCTTCAATCAGAGGTTCAAACCAGCCGTAGCCACCATTTTTTGTGCCCTCGGTTATGCTGTCGCCCACAAAGCACACTTTGCTTGCATCTTCAATCAAATCTGAAAGCGTATTAGTTATGTTCAAATCTATAGAATCGACTTTTTGCCGAACATAGCCAGTTTGAGGAAACATAAAATATCTTTCTTGAATTGCATCCAAATCAAGTTCTACGCCTAAAACCGATTTTGTAATAACTTTGTGAATATCCTGCAAGCGTGTATATTCTGTTCCGCTCAGCGTACCGCCAAGTGCATTTTCTTTTACAGCCTTATAGACAGGCATTCCTATAAACACTTCTTTCCTGCTTTCTAAATCGACTGAACTTGAAGCATACAGCGGAACAATACTTGCCCCTACAGGCTTTCCTTTTCCTTTAGAAAGATACACCTCCGTGATAACGGAAGCATCGCCGTCATAAAGCGTATATGAATTTATAAAATTTCCTGGACAATACAAGATTATACTATACCCCCCCCCGTTATCTACCCACTCGATAGGTTGTACTGCATGAGGATGGTCGGCAAATATAATATCCGCACCGTTTTCCACAAATACCTTGCACCAGTATTTCTGAACTTCATCAGGATAATGCTGAAACTCCGTTCCCATGTGGGGAAGAACAATTATGCAGTCTGGGTTCAACGCTTTTGCTTTCCGAAAATCTTCTTTTACAAGTTCCAATGACTGTTTTATATATTTGCTTTTTGGAGAAACAATAACTTTTGTAAGATATTTATTCTGTTCCTCAAAGAAAAAATTATCTTGATAATAATTGCTTCCGTAAGTATAAGAAAGAACAGCAATCTTTAGCCCCTGTACATCAAGTAAAGGAATCTCCGACCATTCTTCCTTAGTGCGCCATGAACCAGTATGTTTAAGTCCTACCTTGTCAAGCACATCAAGAGTCCTTAAAGCACCGTCTACCCCTTTGTCTAAAAGATGATTGTTTGCCGTGGTAACAAAATTGATTCCTGCATTTTTTACGGCGGTGGCAAACGAGTCGGGATAATTCAGATACAAAGGGAAACTGTCATCAAAAGCAGAACTTGAATAGCCTTTTTCTTCCCCTGCACAAGGACCTTCAAAAACACCAATCGAAAGGTCGGAATGTTTCCAATACTCACTGACCTCTAAAAACATCGACTCAAAATCATAAGTGCCAGATTCTAAATCATACCGATTTTCAACCATATCGCGTAAGAGAATCAAGTCGCCAGTAAAAGAAATTTTCACGGAATCAGAAACTATTTTTTCTTGGTCGGCAGTGATTACAGGATAAATTGCATTAGATTCTTCTGTCTTTGACGCAAATAAAATTTGCCGAGTCGCTCTTAAAACAAAAGTTCTCCCAAAATACAAAACACAGATGCAAAAAGCCGCCACACAAAAGAATGCGACACGCCGAATCTTATGACTGTCACCATTTTTCTGCGGCAAAAACCAGTCAAAGATGCTTTTTACAAAACCGCTTGTTCTGTTCGGAATCAATAAAAAAAGAATAGTCAATAAAAAAGCGGCAGCAGCGAGGCAGATAAATTTTATAATTATCATTCTGTCAGTTCCTGTATTTCTTGATTTATAAACTTCAGCAAAAATTCTTTCTTTTCTTGCGGCGGAAGATGCTTTGTGTTTACAATTTTTTCGCTCACCTTAGCCGCATATTCTTTGAGCGTTTCGATATGCCTTGCAGGTACCCCCCCCCATACATCTGACGAGGGTATATTATGAGTAACAACGGCACCACACCCTACAATACAATTGTCACCGATTGTAACGCCAGGCATTATTATGGAGTTAGTTCCTATATGCACATTATTACCTATCTTAATTGAGCCGAATTTATCAGCATCAGCAAAATCTTTTTTATATAATTCGTGGTTGCGTAACACCCAAAGCCCGCCGTCATGCGTAACAAATTCAACACCCGAATTGATGCGCACATTGTTACCAATTTCGATAAGGTACGGCTCAGAACCAAAATTTGCAGACTTATAGATTTCGCAGTTCTCTCCAATCTTAACACCTTGCTTACGAAGATAAGAAATATATTTGCTCATGGGTATGAGTTTTTTATATAAAATTGACATAAATTTCATTTAAGCCGCCTTTTTCCAAGCACAAATGGAAAATAAGAATTTATTACATAACTTATAGGAGTCAAAATAAGGCACACAACAAGTGCAAAACCAATGCAAAACAGCGCAGAAAAGTATATGTTATTTAAAATAGCACCATAAATATTTGGAATAAATTTGCAAAAAGCCTTTTGCATATAATTATAAATTATTCCATGCAAGCAAAATATTATGAGAGTATTTTGCCCTATATACAGCATAAAAGGATTTTTTTGAATTACTCTTGCAACAAAAATCCACGAAAATAAAAACAAGAAACCTTTAAGAAAATAAAATGGGATATTCATGCAATTTTGAAAAACCAAGAATTTTTTTTCCAAAATTAATAGAATAATGTACCCCCCCCCGTAACTAGTATTTTATATAGCAATCTTTCATCTTGATTTCTTTCTTTTTGCCTAAATACATATCCTACAAAAAGCCAAAAAACAGAAATTGGCAAATAATCAAGATGCCAAGGAAGATGGTTGTTATTCCATAAAAATATATTTTGCGGTACATAGGTTCGATAGCAAAGACCGATGCAACATAACAGCATACTTATTAAAAATGCCCTTTTTATCCCTATCTTTGGAATAATTTTTTCTACAAAAAACCAAAAAGGAATAAACGAAACAAAAAGCGCAGGCAAAAACCAATGAAGGCAATGAATATTCTTAATTTGCAAGCAATTTAAGAATATTTCCTTATATAAAGGTAAATGAATATTCTTAGAGAATATATGTGCAAGCACCAATATGAGCAAAGAGAAAGAACACCAGGGAATAAGTAATGCTCTAGCTTTTTTGATAATGAAATGACCAAAATCTTGACCTGATTTATATACAAAACCCGAACAAAAGAAAAATAATGAAAGCCCCGCCGTAAAGGCAAATGATTTTAATATCGGTGAAAAAGATTCCAAATGACTCCAAATAACAAAATTCATAGCAAAAAACTTGATTATGTCTATGTAGTAAATCCTATCCTGATTTTTCAAACACTTGCCTCTCATTATTGAAAGAAAAATTGATATGGTACTATTCCACTTAAATCTTTAGTCATATGTTGCATGAACCACAAAAAAGCAAGAACCGCCATCGCAGGGGAATATAATATTCTCTCGTTTTTCTTTAGATGCAATATCACATACGGGATTAAAACTATACTAAAAATCCAAAAATATTTTGTTAAGCGTGTCAGTAAGGAAAAATTAAGAGCCATAACTTGTATGGCTAAACCAAATGCACACGCATTAAATGCCAGTGTATGATTATTTTTTATAGAATATTCTTTTTTCCGCAACAAATACGCGCTGAAGCAAAGAAAAACAGAAACAATTAAAAACAGGGTTCTTCCACCGCCACCACCAATATCGTTTGAATAATCATTCCGTTTATACAAATTTACTATCAGTGGCATAGCAACAAAAGCCATAACTGAAAGTCCAACAAAACTTGTAAAAATTTTAAAAATAAATATTTTTTTCTTTTTTTCAAAGATAATTGGTCGGTATACGAACCCCACAAGCGCAGTGGAATGAATTGTCACGGCAGCCAGCGAAAGCCCTCTCCATAACCATTTTTTCCCATTTTTAAGGTAAGAAACCGCCAGCAGCACAAGAAAGACCGCTAAAGCCTGCCTAAGAATACAACATACAAATCCATATCCATCTTGCATTATAAAAACTAAGAAAGAAGTTGAAACATCTAATGATGAGCATCTTATCCCTGCGTAAAGAAGAATAACACACATCATTCCGTACAACCTCATAAAAACATAAAAATCGTCCGTGAATGCCCCCACAAGATAATTCAATAGTGTATACCCATAATCGAACTGTAAAAACAGAATACGCACATCGGAAGATTCCCGAACAAAGTCAAAATACAGTTTATATTGCGGTAAATCACAACCTACAGTGCCTTTTCTAAGTATAACCAAGAATAAAACAACGCTAAATGAAAAAAATCCCAAAATATCTTTCAATCTCTTTTCTGTCACATTCAAAGATAAAAACGCAAAAATCACAAGAAGCAAAAAAGAGATTACATAAATGGTCATTCTTTCATTCCTTAAAATATCAAGGTGAACGCTCCTTATTACTTTGAATCCATGCCATACCGCCAAACAAGACCGTGTATCCCCAAACATACATGATTGCGTTTTGCCTTTGGTACAGTGAAAGAAAGTACATAAAGAGCAAAATCAAGCAGTCAGTATCTTTTTTGGAATACCATACACCTGCCCCCCCCCACAATACAAACAAGAGGGTAGCACCTATATATCCAAAATAGACTATATAATTTTTATAACTAGAAGAACCTTCATCCAGCACATAGCCATCTCCATAACCAAAATAGCAACGGTCGGAATTTGTGAACTCAGCAAATTTTTTGTCAAAATTATCAGTTGTCCTGTTGTTTCCCGCAATTCCTTTGTCGGTAATCTTAAAGCGAGCGGCAAAACTGTTTATCTGTGCATTACCAAAATCAATATACGGCACAGCCAAAAACACAGGAATAAGCAGGACAGGAACAAGTATAGCAACCTTATGCTTTTTTACCGTGTGCAAGAACATAAAAACCACAACCAAAACAAAAAAAGCTAAAGAAAATGTTAAAACTCCCGTAACCAAAAGCAGAAGTTTTTCCCATTTTTTTGAGGTATTATAAGTACCAATAAAAAGAAAAGCGCAAAGCGTTCCAAGTGCGCCAGGCTCATTAAAAACACCGCACAAGCGGTAGAATATGCCAAATGAATTATATACGGCAAACATATGCCATTTTATATAATAAAAACCGTTGGCTTCCGCTGACTTTGAGTAGAAAAGAACCTTTTCAAAACCAAGCGGCACATTGCACCTATAGCAAACATACAAAAATATTGCAATGATGTTTTGTATCTGAACAAGCCAGTAAAAACATCGGTAGAATTGCGCCTTCACCTTCTTAGGCAGAAGCACAAAAGTAAGGCAAGTGATAAGATTAAGAACATTGGCAAATATTTTATAGTCACCAGCAGGATGTATATATGCAATGAACCAATAGAACAAAGGTAAGCATGAAAGATACAACTCGCTTTTTTCTAATTTCAGTTTATAACATTCGCTTACCACAATTAAAAAAAGAGGCGCACAAAAATACGCAAGCGGTATGAAAATAATAGGAATGTCAAAAGCAAGCCATGCGCTTCGTATTGCATAAGCAGAAAGAACTAAAATAAAGAATTTCTCTAAAAACGAAAGTGTCGCTTGCTTGTTTTTACAAGACAAATAATGCATAAGTTTTTTATTTCATGCCATATACATGGGAAACGATTTCTTTTTGCGAATCCAAAAGGCAAGAGTTTCCAAAAAATAATTGATCAAGTCTCATATCGGGATTAGGATTAAACTCTATAATAACTACATCTTGATTCTCATCTACTGCTATATCCCATCCGATTAAATCATACATAGGAAGCCGTGAATGTGCGGCAATACATGTATCGATAATTTTCTGAAAATTATCGATATGATACCCTTCCAAAGTAATATCAGTGTCAGTTTTTTTAACAACGGAATAAGGGTTTATTGTCACACCTCTGCACAATACCCCCCCCCCGTTTATTTGTATAGGATATTCCTATGCAAATTCCCCCTAACGCACCGTTATCAACAATGCTATTTTTTCTTCCAACTCTTATAAAAGCAGAAACAAATTTTATCCTTTCATTTTTCCTGTCTCGCCATGTGTGCACCCGAATTGTATTGCATGAGCTTGGGTTTAATGCCCGTAAATTCTCACATTCTGAAATCTTCTTTTCTATGCAGAACGAATCTCTGTGAGCCTTCTGATATGAAAGTATAAACTGCTCTATAGGACTTCCGCTTGCTTTAACAATTCCTCCGCTCACGGAAAGGGTGGACACCCCGCTTCCGCCAGAAGAATATGCGGATGGCTTAATGATGCAGTCATCCAGATTTTTTAGGTGGGAAACAAATTCCTCAAAAGGCACTTCTGTGTCCGAAACCTGCGGCAGGTAATAGACACCATGAAAGCATTCCGCAACCCGCTCAGGAATGTTGAAACCTTTTAAAAGCTGGCGGTACAGATTTTTGTCATCGAACGCCCAATTGTTTTGATACCTGAAAGAAAGTTTATTCTGAACCTCATGGCACACCTCGTAAGGCTCATATTCAGGTTTGAATTCGCCAGAGAGCGAATATAAAAGCTGATGCCACTTTGTTGAAACCTTATGTCCTGTAAGTGGCTTCCAGTAGTCCTGTATCTGCTTTTTTTGTTCTGACGAAAGTTTCTTTAAGCCGTAAAGCTTCTTCATCTTTTTGATTGTTTCGTCACGGCTTTTCTTCGAGGCTCTATCCGAAAGGTATTTTTTTAGCCAATGCCAGATACTACGCAATAATTTTTTCATGCCTTTTTAATTTTCCTTTTACAAAATGTAATACGATGTTCCTGTCATTTTTTTCAAGCACAACTGCAAAATACAAAAGGCAATGCAGAATACTTGAAACGGCAGTAGAAAATATCAGTGCCAGCCAGTCACTAGTAAAAAACAGAGTAGAAAAATATGTACAAAACGCAATTGCAACGCTTACCAAAGAAAGCCTGATAATCAAAAAGATATAGTCTTTTAAGGGAAAACCAATCAAATCAACTAAAATCCCTGCACGTGCAAAAAGAGCCGCGACAGACATTGCTATGGAAACAAACATGGTCGAGATTGCAGGGCATCCCAGTTTTAGGCACACATACGCAAGCGGCAGAACCAAAATGTAAAGGCTACCAGTTATAAGGTAAAACTTTTTTATTCTTCCTGTTGCCAATGCAGAACAAATCGTACTGTCAGAAGGAGCATCTATAATCGCATTTATCAAAACCAGCTGGGCAAATTGCACAGTGTATTCAGGCACATCTTTTAGCCAAAGCCCAAGAACAAAGGCAATGTTGTTATAAAGCGGAATCGCAAAAAGCGAAACAAGGGAAACACAAATAACAGTGCTTCTCAAAATCAGTTTGTAAAGTTCTTTTATTTCATTGTTCGCATATGTCTTGTACATCTGCGGAATAACCGCTTTAAAAAAGTTCTGAGAGAATTTTGTAAGCGCACCTTCCACCTGATATGCAATGGCGCGGGCAGCATTGACGGCGGGATTAAAAAAAGTATTTATCAAGATGTTCACGCCACTGCTTCGGATAATCGTTGAGAAAGTTCCCAACAGATGCCATCCTGAAAACCCTAAAATTTCCATAGCATCCTTTTTGTTCCAATAAAACTTGAATTTACTTTCTTCAAAATTCACCCTGCAATAAGCAATATAAATAATAAGTATGGAAAGATTTATAATGAAAAACAAACCTGCATAACAAACCAACCTATCAAAAGGCAGCCCCCGTAAAACAAACACAAAACCAAGTTTCAGCAAGGCTTCAAATATCCCGATATATGCAAACGCCTTCATTCGTTCTTGTGCAATGACCATGGCATAATAAGCAATAGATAGCATCTGTACAAAAAAAGTTGCTATTGTTATTTGATAAACAATATTTGCGGCTGTCATCCGTTCTTCAGGAATCATTAGTTTTGCATTTACAAACCAAAGACCAACACTTTCAAGAATGATAACAATAAATATAATTATGACTAAATAAACTGATTGCCCAAGACAAAATACATTATTGGCCTTTTTTGAATCATGCTCTGCCAAAGCAATTGAAATAAATCTTTGTGATGAAGCCGCCAATGTGCCGTTCATAAACGAAAGCATAGACACAACACCGCCGATTACATTGTATATACCGTAATCAACCTCACCTAGTATTCCAAGGTACGCACGGACTGTATAAAGACTTATTCCCATTACCAGAAACATTCTGATATATAGAAAAAAAGTGTTTTTAAGTATTCGTTTATTATCGACTGTTGTCATAGTTTTTATTACTTGTTTATAGTAAAAACTGCGCTATTTTTTTAATCCCGCCCCATCAAATCGCGCGTGTAAATCTTATGCGCGACATCGGCAAGTTCTTCCGCGTTGCGGTTTGCGATAATCACGTCGCACTCTTTTTTGAACTTCTGCAAGTCGGTTTCTACCCTTGAATTAAAGAACTCTGCCTCGTGCAAGGTCGGCTCGTAAACCACGACCTCAATTCCCTTCGCCTTAATGCGCTTCATCACGCCCTGTATCGCGCTGGCGCGGAAGTTGTCGGAATTTGCTTTCATTGTAAGGCGGTAGATTCCCACGCGCTTTGGATTCCTGTCAATTATCATCTGCGCAATGTGGTCTTTTCGGGTGGTGTTGCTCTGCACAATCGCGCCGATAAGATTCTGCGGAACATCGTTATAATTTGCAAGAAGTTGTTTTGTGTCTTTTGGCAGGCAGTAGCCGCCGTAGCCGAAGCTGGGGTTGTTGTAAAAGTCGCCTATGCGCGGGTCAAGCGAAACGCCGTGAATAATTGATGCCGTATCCAGCCCTTTTAATTCCGCGTAGGTGTCAAGTTCGTTAAAATAACTCACTCGCAGGGCGAGGTAGGTGTTCGCAAAAAGTTTCACTGCCTCGGCTTCGGTAAAGCCCATATAAAGTGTGGGGATGTTTTCTTTTATCGCCCCCTGCTGAAGCAGCCTTGCGAATGTGCGGGCAGCGTCTACAAGGCGTTCGTCATTCAAATCCGTGCCCACAACAATTCGGCTGGGATACAAATTATCGTACAACGCGCGGCTTTCCCGCAAAAACTCAGGAGCAAAAATAATATTTTTTGTGTTGTATTTTTCGCGGACGCTTTTTGTGTAGCCCACGGGAATGGTGGACTTGATTATCATTATTGCGTTTGGGTTCACTTCAAGCACAAGCTCAATCACCTGCTCCACATATTTTGTGTCAAAGAAATTCAGTTTTGGGTCATAATTCGTGGGCGTTGCGATGATAACGATGTCAGCATCTTTATACGCAGCGCGAGCGTCTGTCGTTGCAACAAGTTTGAGCGGCTTATTTGCAAGAAATTCTTCTATTTCTTTATCTTGAATTGGAGACTTTTTTCTGTTGATAAGGTCTACTTTTTCTTGAATAACATCAACTGCCGCAACCTGATTATGTTGAGCCAAAAGCGTTGCCAATGATAAGCCCACGTAGCCCGTTCCTGCTACCGCGATTTTATTTACTTTCATTCTTCTCCTCTAGGCAGTTAAAAAACAATATATTTTGTTATTCACAAGTATCATGCGTATTCAGAGCTTCAAAATCTCTTCTCAAATAAAATTCTTCTACTTTTCGTCGAACATTTTCTACTTTTTTACATCACTTTGCCACGACATTATTCTCAGCGCATAACTCCGCCCTCGGACTGTTTTTTTGCAAAAAAAGCCCTCACCTGTAATTTCTGTATACAGGTCATACAATCGAAAAAGGACGTCGCTCTGCGCTCACCGCGTTCCCCACGGTTTATTGCCGTTTTGCAACTAATGTCATATTTCAGAAAGCCTGCTCGACTTTCTCATACCCAAGTTCTTCTTCGCTCACCAAGTCACCGTCGGAAAAATAAGACACGCTCAAAGAAATCCCTATGTCGTTTGCAAGCCTTTCGTAATACGAAATCACTTCCCTGCGGATTTCGTCCCTGCCCAGTCGGATGAGCGGAATTTTTCCAAAACCAGTTGCCTCGTATTCAGACAATGCGTTCAAATCTGCGTCATTCAGGGCAAAAAAATAAACGAGGATTTCGTCTGGGTCTTCGTCAAGAATTCGGGAAAAAGTTCCCTCAAAAAGCAATTCGTGCACTCCGTTCGGAAAAATGACGATATTGGCGGGAGGCACGGCGTTTTTGCCAGAAATAAGAGAATCGTAAATTTCTACTAGTTTTTTCTGACGGAAACCATCAGTGGCAGCTCCGCAAAGAACGGCGAATCGGTTCATCGGAAAAACTATACAAAAAAAAAGCAGTCTGTCAATTATTTTGCTCAAAAAATGAACAAATCCAGCCGTAGATGGATAGAGTCTGTTTTTTTAAATTGTCAGTTTTAAAAACGGGAAAATATGGAGAAAAATCGTCATTGTCGGGCTTACAGCGATATTCTTTTCAAAATGCAGGTGGGCAATAAATTCCCATATAAAGCGGAGGAATGGCATCCCTCTCTCTTAACGCCACTTTCAAGCAGCAAAGATATGTTTGCAGTCTCTAAAGCAATTTTTCCATTACAATATCGTAGCTTAATTCAAATGCCCAGGAAATACACTGATTCGGAAGTTGGACTCTGACCTTTTGGTGCTTCGGGTCCCAATGAGTGATATACGCCTCGAAAGTTTTTATGTCGCCTGAAATTATCCGCACTTTGTTGCCCTTTTCATAAACCGCTTTTGACATCAAGTGCCGCTCGCCCGTCTCAATAAAGCGAATCAGCTCGTCAGAAGCAGCACCTTCAATTTTGTGAATCTCTTGTGTCGTGGGCAAAAAGCGTACAAATCCATCGATTTTTCTCACAAGAAAAACAATTTCTGGCACAAGATGGTCTATTTTTAGAAACACATAGCCTGGAAAGGCAGGTCTTGTGATTTTGTTCTTGAATTTTGCCTTTTTGTTCCACGCTTCCTCAGAAAAAAAATAAAACTGACCGTTTAAGCCTGCCGCTGAGATTTTTTCTTGGGCTTTCGCCTTAAATTTTTCTTCCTCGCCACTCTTTACAAAAATGCAATAATATTCCATAAAAATAACACAAATAATTTCAAGTCTTATATTATCGTAATAAACGGCTATTATCAATATATTCATTTTATGAACAATTACTAAAATAATTTGCAACTACTCAAAAAAAATCATTAAATTATGGACATCTCTAGAAATCCACTAAAGTGTATTCCTAGAGATTGCCTGCGAGTTTTAAGTCGTTGTAATATCACGACTTAAAACATCGCCGTTTCAGAGTTATCTCTAAAAATTGCAATTTTTAGAGATTCCCTTATTTTTTATGAATTCATTAACCAAACTTCAAAGTCTTATGGAAAACATATATCAATATATGTCCTCATTACCCGATGAGCCAACAATAGAACATTGCATGGGTTTCTTCATAGGGGAAATAAATCTTGGTAATAAATGATTATCTTTGGGTAAAAACTATAGGCAATGAAATAACCTTTGAAGAATACGATAACCGCCTTAATGACAGAAATCAAAAAGGTCTTTCAAAGTCAAGACATAAAACCTTTAAAATCGACAACTCCGCCATCCCATTTTTTACCAATGAGAAAACCAGAATTCCTTATAAAAATCTTGTACTCTTACTTCACTAGGAAAAAATTGCTGGATGAATATTTTGAAAACTTCCGCTAATAAACCACTCCTCCGGGTTCACCTCTCCCGCCATCCGCCGCATCTGCATAAGCGTGAAGTTTGCCCGCCTGTTCACGAAGATGTTCCGTGCGTTTTCTTCGGCGATGCCGTATTTCTTGGCAATATCTTTCCAGTCTTTCTTGTGCTGCTGTATAAAAACCGAAGTGTCGTCTGGATTCCATTCGGGAAGAGTGCGGGTTTGGTACGGAATTTCTTCATCAGTAAAAAAGAGCCATTCGGCGGGAGCGAAATACGGCACAAGATAACTGATTGCCTTAAATGATGGAATGATCTGCCCTACCGCAAGTTTGTAAAGGCTCGCATGGGGCAGATTCCGTTCCAAGCACCAAGAGCGGAGTTGTCGCTTTTCTACAAGGTCCAGCAATTTTTTGCGGGCATAGGTGATGCGTTCGGTTTGGGTAAGTTCAGTCATAATGTCTCCATAATAGCCATAACATCTCTTTTGAATTCTTCTGTTGCTTTTGGATGCAAAAGAACTTCTTTAAGCCTGTTTTTATCAGCCTTATAATAATCCAATTCCTTTTTAATGATATTCAGTCTGTTCACGGCATAACCAGGCGCGATATATAAAGTTTCCCTTTTATTATTTGCATAATCTTTCTTGCGCACAAGAACGGTTATTTTGTTGTGACCAAAATTATAATTCTCTTCGTCAATATTTTCCTTGAAAACTATAGAACAAGGATTCATATAATAAGTAAGAAATCTCGGTTGTTTAGGCGGATAAGTTTTTACTTCATTCACAGAAAAGAAAATAAAAATATTATCTGCTTCTGGAAAAGTCAAATCATTTTCATTGTTGTATATAAAGCAGTTCGCAGTTCTAATCTTTTCTTTGCCCCTCACCACACCATTTGTTTTATTTTTGACATACAGAAAGCCATCATAATCTCTTAAATTTGAAGCTCTATCAATGATTTTTTCAAGATTTGAGAGGATTTCAAGCCTATTTAAAATATAATCCTTTCGTTCAGAATTCTGCAAGTCCGCAACAGTAACCTTACCGTTTTTCACATCATCATAAAAATCAGACTGTGTTTTCCCATTACGGTTATACTGCATCAATCTTGTAAGTGTTGAATGATGAAAGCCTGTAAGATGATAGAAATTCTCTTTAGAAAAACTTATCAATATTTCTTTTTCAAGGTTGCAAGCTGTAGGTACAGAAAATTTCTTTTCTACAAAAGATTCTATGCATCCCCCATTTTTAATAATTATTTCATATTCAATGTTAAGCAAATCATTGTATGCGGAGAAAGCTACACTAAGTCTGTCTGTCTTTCGTATTACTTTTATCTTTTTTGCCATAAAAACAAGAAGCCCTTGCGACCAGCAAGGGCTTCCTCACGAAGTAGTTTTTTCTTTCAACATGGCACTATCAAACTAACTCTGATATGCACCATGCCTTAGATAGTCTTTTGGATATAACTATAAACCCTTAGACTAAGCCACATTCCCAGGAAACCCACGACTATCAGATTTCTTTCGGCTTTTTAGGCTTCATAGGTAAGACCTGCCACCTACAATGTTAAATATATGTCAAAATTCCTTAGATGTCAAGGAATTTAGTAATGTCTCCACGGCGCACCGTTTTGTCTTTGCGTATTGTACAACATTCGCAAGCCTGTACCAAAACAAAAGCGGCTGATAAAAAATATAATGCTCATCTTGCTCCGTAAGTTTTTTTAGCAGCGTGTCCAAGAGCCTTATCCTATATCCCTTGAACATGGCAATAAGGCAAAGTTTCCCTTCCACGCCTGGGAGCGCAACCGCCTCGCCGTCACGCCCGTCCTGCCAGCCAACGACGACAAACGCCCGCTTTAGATTCTGAAATGTATAAAAAAGTGCGACAGGAGTTCCGCCCGCGAACTTAAAAACATACTCGCTCTCATCTTGCGACCGGTACGGAATTTCTATTTTCGAGCCTACGGCATAAAGAGAATATGAGATGTCTGCTTTTTGCGGAATATGAACGGTGAGATTGTATCGCACGGGGAAATAATACGACATTTTTTCAAAAATGTACAGTTTGAAATATTCACACCGCAAGCCTAAAGTTGCACAGCTTGTAGCTGATGTTTTGGTCTAAAGATTTTTTTACTTACCCCTTTAATTTATTAAGATAATGGGATAAGATAAAGGAGTAAGATAAAGGGGTAAGTTAGATGGCACTTCCTATAAGCATTGGGGCATTGATTAGACAGCAGATTGTTGAGAATACAAGACTCGATTATAAACGAGACTGGAATCCAGAAGATATAATCCATTCTATTTGTGCTTTTGCAAATGACATTGATAACTGGGGTGGCGGTTATATAATTGTTGGCATTGAAGAAGAACATGGAATGCCTAAATTTCCAATTGCAGGCTTAAACAAAGATTCCCTTGATACTATAAACAAAGAACTTCTTCAGTGCTGTAATGAGATTTCGCCAAGGTATTTACCTGTAGTTGAACAGGTTCAATTTGAAGGAAAGGAAATTATTGTAATCTGGTGTCCTGGTGGAGAAGCCCGTCCGTATAAAGCACCCGATCATGTATATTACAAAAAAGGTGATAAAAGGGAATTTTCTTACTACATCAGGAAAATGTCCAATACAATAAAGGCAAATCAACTTGAAGAAAAAGAACTTATACTTCTTGCTGATAATGTCCCCTATGATGACAGGGTTAATTATCAGGCAAAGATTCCAGATTTAAAATCCAGCTTGATTCAGGAATTCTTGAACGAAGTTGGAAGTGATTTATATGAACCATCTCTTTCAAAAACAGTCGAAGAAGTTGGAACTGACATGAGAATTATCGGAGGACCAACAGAATTACGAAAGCCTTTGAATGTCGGTCTTATGTTTTTTAATGACTCTCCTGATAGATTTTTCCCTTATGCCCGAATTGAAGTAGTAGATAAGCCTGATCCAACAGGGGAAGGAATGACAGAAAAGATTTTTACAGGTCCATTAGACAGACAGCTTAAGGATTCGCTGAGTTATATAAAGAATTACATAATCAAAGAGAAGATAAGCAAAGTAAGTGATGCCGCAGAAGCAATCCGTATTTATAATTATCCATACGCCGCAGTAGAGGAAGCTTTATGCAATGCTGTTTATCATAAATCCTATCAGATTGGAGAACCGGTAACCGTTATGATTACACCAGAAAAAATGGAAATTACAAGTCTACCGGGACCTGACAGAACAATAACTGATGAAGATTTGAAAAACTATCATCTTGTCTCAAAAAGATACAGAAACAGAAGAATTGGTGATTTCCTGAAAGAGTTAAAGCTGATTGAAGGAAGAAATACCGGAATCCCCACAATTCTTAGGTCACTAAAGAACAATGAATCTGACGCGCCTGTTTTTGAAACGGATGAAGAAAGGTCTTTTTTTACAATTACTATTCCTGTTAATAAAGAGTTTTTACCAAAGGAAAAGAAGAACAATGCAGATGTAAAAGATAAAAAAGAACCTGTAAGAAGTCGGAGAACTTATGCCGAAATAAAACAGTTAATTCTTGATTTGCTGACTACTGAGAAAGTTTTGTCGAAAGCAGAACTTGTAAGAAAAATGGGTTATACAAAATTAAACGATACCATTTCCAATGCAATTGGTGAACTTATTATTGAGCAGAAGATAAAATATACAGAAAGAAAATTGAATTCTAGAAATCAAAAACTTATGATTAACCAATAGCAAAGTGCAGCAATATCGGGTGAGATTGTATCGCACGGGGAAATAATACGATATTTTTTCAAAAATGTACAGTTTGAAATATTGATTAAATCTTTGGTTTGTAATATATTTCATTCAGTACATTTTAAATGTGCTGAAATTATTTGTCTCCCAGCAAATACTTCTAATGTCACACATCATGGAGGCACGACAATGGAAAACGCAAATCCTTTTGAGAAGCCCGTTGGCAAAAATGAGTTCAACGGCTTCTGGATTCCCGCGCATAACGCAAAAGTTATGAAGGCAGGGATTGAATCGAACAAAGCCCCGTTCCTGCCGAACGCAGAAGGCGAAATCAAGGCGGAGGCAATCTACAGCATCGGCTCCGGCTACTGCCTGCCCGGAAACCGCCTTATCCCCGTCCAGTTCGAGAAATTTAACAAAGGCTACACCTCGAATGTGGTCGCCACAAAATCGCTCATCAAAGAAATGGAGAACAGCCTGAAAGACGGGGAAAAGGGCGTGATGTACAACTTCAAGGGCAAGGACGATGCCTTCCACACCGCAACGCTCTATTTTCCTGAGCAGACCGAAAAACCCGACGATTTGATTGCCATGGCAAACAACTCAATCGAAAAGCAGGAGAACCTCAAAGACATTCAGCTGACCATCGGCTCAAGCGAACCCGTCGAGTATCTCGGCGCTTACCTTGCGGCTTGCAAAGGCGGGATGAAACTCTCAGTAGACCAGCAGGTAGCGGAAGATTTCAAGAACAAAATTATGGTCAATGTCGAGAACGACATCAAAAAGGCGGACAACCGCGACAAGAACATTGAAAGCGTAGGAAACATTCTTTTCAACGCGGACAAGCGCGGAACCGAAATCCTGCGGACTCTGGCACAGGAACAGAACCGTTCGCAAGAGCCTAAGAAACAGGAGCAGGAAATGGAAGTGTGCTTCTAACACATTCCCGCCATACAGAGCGAAGCGAAAGTCCTGTCCAACGGGCAAAATTTTTCGCTTTGCCCAAAGCACCATTTTTCAAACATCACAGCAGTCTGCCCAGTGCTGCAATTCTCACAAGGAGTACGCACTATGGCAGACAACTTTATGCGACCAAACACAGCAAACCCCGTCTCAATGGAAATCATAAACAGCGAGCAGTACAAGCGCGCGAACATACGCTTCTCAGGCGTTCCGAGCGAAGATGTCCGCACCGCACTTAAAAACGAAGGCTGGCTGTACTCACGGAACCACAATGTATGGTATCCGCGAAATATCGCCGCCGCGAACAGCGCAAAATTCGCGGAGCACATCAAGAACACCTATTTTCCTGAAAAGCGCGAGGAAGTAAAAATCGTCACGGAAGCGACCGAGAAGGACGAGCTTGCGTTTATGATTCAGAGCGGCTCAACGCTCAAAGAAATTCTCACAAAACTTTCCGATATGTACGGGGAAAACGCCGTCAGCGAGGCATTCAAAGAGGCGGAAGGAAAAGCGGGAATCCCAACCGAGCCTGAAGAAAAAAATGCAAACCAAGAAAACTCCCCTACCCCGCCGCAGACAGAACAAAAATACGAAAGAACGGAACTCGCCCTGCAAAACAAACTGACCGGCGAAATCTTCATGATTCAAAAGAGCGACAATGACTGGGATTTTACCCTGTACGACAAGGATTTGGACGAGATTGAGGGCGGAACGACCAAAGACTCGAATTTTGAATTTAAAAACAAAGAGAACATCAAAAGCGCGGCAAAAGACATCCTCTCAGAATCCTTCTCCGTTGATGATTTTTCGGAATGGGAAGAAGCAGACTATAACGAAATTGAAGAAGCCATTGATTATAAGGAAGCCGCTGAACTGGCGGCTAAAATAAGGGAAGAAGAAGCGAAAAAATCAAAGGAATGGGCACAGGAAAATTCGTCCGAAGAAGATGAAATCCCGCAGGAAGAGAGCGACCAGGAGACAGACGAAAGTCCGTTTGAACTCCCCGAAAGCGAGCGACCCCATTTTGACACATTCGCCAGCCAGATTCCCGACGATGTTCGGAAAAACATGAAGGAAATACGGAAGCAAATTGAAGAAACAGAGCCTTCCTTTAACATAAACGGAGAGACTTACACTCGGAAAGAAATTGAAACGCTCGTTGAAGAAGATATACAGACAATTTTCCGCGAACTTATCCCAGAGCCATATATTGAAGGCGTCCGCATTTACAACAACCCCGAAAAAGACGGCAAAATCAAGATGCTCGTTCAGTTCGGAACAAGTGAAATCGAAGGATTTTGGCGAGAGGATTCATTGTTTAACGCTCTCAGCGAGGAGAACATCACTTTCAACGGAATGCCTGTTGATGTGAACCCCATCACGCCCGAAAAATCAGGAACAATAGAAGAATACCTTGACCGTCTTGAAAAAATCGGAGCGGAAAATGAAGAAGAAGCCATAAAAAAACAGGCGGAAATAATTAAGGAAAAAGAAACGGCTGAAAATGAACAGCCTGTCTCCAAAGATGAACTTCCTAAGCGCAACATCTTCACATTCGAGCCGTTCGGATATGAAGGAAGCATTGTCAGCGTAGAAACAGACCTGCGACGCGGCATCCCCGCCTATGACATTGTTGGGATTTCTGACGGTATGGTAAGAGAAACGAGGGAAATCCTAAAGGCTGCAATAAGGAACAGCGGTCTGGAGTTTCTCCAGGAACGTATTTTGCAGTCATTAAGCCCCGCCGACCTACGCAAGGAAAGCAGAGTATCCCAGCTCGCTATGGCTCTCTCAATCCTCGGCGAGCAGAACGGCTATAAAGGCGAACCCGTGCTTGTGCTTGGAGAGCTTGAACTTTCTGGTGCAGTGCACCCCGTCCGCGCCGTTCATGCTGCGGTCTCAAGTGCAAGGGCATCGGGAATCTACAATGTGATTGTGCCGAAGGAGAATGTAAAAGAGGCGCTAGAAATTCCCGACATGAAAGTATTGGGCGTTTCAAATCTTTCAGAAGCACACGAAAAACTTATGAGAGGCGAGGCATTCATAGAAAACGAGCCGCCCTCAGCGACACCCCCGCACGAAATCAAATTCGATGAAGAACAGCTTTCGGAAGCCTATGACATGAACCTTGACGGCTATTATGACGCTGCCCGCGCAATCGAAATCGCGATAGCGGGAAAGCACAACATTCTGCTCGAAGGCGCGCCGGGATGCGGAAAAACTTTGCTCGCAACAAAACTTTTCCCCGCACTTACGCCAGAACTCACTAATGAAGAAGCCCAGAGTACGACACGGATTCACAGCCTTGCAGGTCTTATGTCGCCGAAAGCAGGGCTGATAAGAAACACGCCGTTCAGAATGCCGCATCAGACGGCTTCCCTTGAAGGAATTTGCGGCGGCGGCCCGCGATGCAATCCTGGAGAGGTATCGCTCGCGCACAACGGAATTCTTTTCTTGGACGAAGCGGCAGAATTCAGGTCTTCCGCTTTGCAGATGCTCCGCATCCCACTTGAATCAAAGACAATCACCCTCAGCAGGGCAGGAAGAAGCACGGTCTACCCCGCAAATTTTCAGCTTGTAATGGCGAGCAATCCTTGTCCGTGCGGCAACTACGGAAATCCAGACAAGATTTGCCTTTGCTCAGAGCGGTCTATCAATCTGTATTGGAATAAATTCACAAGCCCGCTCCTTGACCGAGTGGAAATAAAGCAGAATGTACGCAAGGACGAGAACGACAGGCGCAGAATCAGCATTCCCGAAATGATGAAACACATCGAAACCGCCTTCCGCATCCAGCGCGAAAATGAGCATTACAACGGCAACCTAAGCCCGCAGGAAATTATGGAAAAATGCAAGCTGAACGATGAATGTCAGGCATATATGAGCAGCAAGGCCCAGGAATTCAATCTCTCACAGCGAAGCCATGCAAACACGCTCAAACTCGCCCTGACAATCGCAAATATGGACAGCCGCACCGAGATTGCCCTTGACGACCTGCGCGAGGCGGTTGAGCTGAACGCCCCGCTTTTTGACAAGCCGCACGAATACAGGCGCGACCAGTCCACCGTTGAATTCGGCGGATTCAGTTACAACAGCTATTATCTCAGCACAAGAACGCGCGACCTTTGCCACGACATCAAGCAGACGGAAAATCCTGAAAAACAGGCGAACGCCATAAAAGAGATGGCAAAGTATCTTTCAGCCCAGATTGCCCCACGCTCAGAAAATCAGAACGGAGAAAAAATCTGCCTTGTCCCCGCTCCGCAGCACACAGGAAACGCGGAGTACACGCTTGAAATCGCAAATCAGATTGCCGCTCTCAACCCAAACTGCCAGGTGCTGGACATCCTGAAATGCGAGCCACACGAAACGCTCTACTCGCAGAAGAAGAACGGCGACCGCAAGGGCAAGCTGAACTTCTATCTTGCAGAAGGCGCGGAAATCCCCGAAAACACACCGATTTTCTTTGTCGATAATGTCATAAGCTCCGGCAACACTTTCAACGAGGCGAACAAGACTTGCGGCGGAAACCTGTTCCCGCTCGTATACTCCGTGAGCGACTTCGCAAAAATGGAAGTGAAAGACGGAAAAGTCATCATAACGGACACGAGAAATCCCGCGCAGGAAAATTCCATTGAGAGCGATACTCCGAGTGATATATCAAATGATATGTCTGAGAATTCAATCGGCACACCAACGAAAAAAAATGTCTCAAACGGCTTATCAGAAATCGTGATTGACTTATCACCCCGAAAGGCTGAAAGCCGCCCTGTCCCCGCAAAGATTCCCCAGGAGAAATCCCTGCAGCTTACGGAAGAGGATTTGGATATTTGCCGCACGGTCATTCCCCCCGCACAGTACAAATTCACAATAACACTCACGCAGGGAGAGGAAGGAGAATTCTTCAAAGGAAAACTCAAGGAGATTGCAGACACTTTCCGCAAAATCAACACGGACAAGGAACTGCGAAACGAAAACGGAACCCACGACATCGCCTTCCGCTATTTCCTTGGTGGCACGGAAATATACATCTCCCAGATTTACACGGACGGAATCGGATTCGGCTACACTATCCTGAACGGCGACCTTGAAATGTCCGAATGGGGAGATTCATCGATTGAGGAAATCCTTTCAATCCCAGGAATCGAGATGGACTACCACATTCCGCAGAATGCCACAATCGAGCAGATGCTGCATCACCGCCACCCTGATTACTTCCCCGCGCCAGAAACATCTGGTGATGCGGAAAAAGCGGTTGAAAGTGTCTCTCCGGCAGGAAATGAAGCTGAAAGAACAAACAAGGCAAAGCCAAACTATCACTTTTATGTCCGCGATGTCGCTGAACTTGAAGCCTTCCAGAAAATCAAACCGATGACCAATCTCTCCGCAAAAGAAGCCGTCGAGCAGTTCCTTGCATTTGACGAGGGAGAAAACTTTGTCGGAATCGGAATCATCGTTCCCGGCAGTATAGACCACGGCGAAGAATTTGAAGTCAACGGTGTCGCCGAGCTTTACAGGCATGACGGGCAATACATCATCGACGATATTTTTATGAACAGCCATCACTCTATCCGCGAGAATCCCGACTACAGGGCAGCCGTGAACGACCTTATCTCCGAGATGAACAGTCACGGAAAGGAAGTCTTTGTCGTGGCAAATCAAAACTATGAAAAACTGAAAATTGAAACTCCAGAGCAGAATCAGCAAGACGGAGCAGAAGCGGCAGGGACAGAATCGCCAGAAAAAACGGAAGAATCAAATCAGAATCCGCCGAAGAAGTCCATCCGCGAAGAGTTCCCGAAGGGCTTATATTATGAGGACATTGAAAGCCATGTCTCAGAAGCCCGCAAAGAAGAAATCAGCAGGGAAATGCGCCAAATCGCAGGCAAAAACAGCTACGCCATTGCTTACGACACGCTCACGCAGTATCTTGAAGATTTTGAGGAAGCCGTAAACGGCAACAGCAGCAAGGACTGGGAAACGATTTACAGAATCACCTACGACCTTACGAACCTTAATTTTCACTCATACAACTCATACCTCTGTGAATATGATTTTGAAAAATACCATAGAACACTGGAAAAAGAGTCCAGCAAAAAATATGAGCGAAAGACAAAGACAGTAGAATCCGAAAAGCCCGAACAAGCAGAAGGCATAGCAAAACCCGATGCTCCCAAAACAAAAGGTCAGATAAAATCTATCCGCGAGCAGTGCCGCGAAATCTTGCGGAAACCCGACGGCGAAATCACGGAAGCGGACAAACTCACGCTCGAAGAATACGAAGGAGCGGGCGGCATTGACGAGGAAAACCGAACGAACTCAGGCGTATTAAATGAATTCTACACGCCCAAAAACCTTGTCAAAAAAGTCTGGGAGATAGCAGACCACTATGCGCCGAATGCCGTAACCGTCCTTGAGCCTTCAAGCGGAACTGGGCGATTTGCAGACAACCGACCGAACAATACATTCACTATGCACGAGAAAGACGAGGTTTCGGCGCGAATCAACAAAATCCTTCATCCGAACGCAACGGTCATCGAAGGCTCATTCCAAAAGCAGTTTTTCGACGAGAACGAGCGCTTCAAGAAAATCGGGTACGAACTTCCGAAATACGACATCGTAATCGGAAACCCACCCTATGGGGCATACAACGACAAATACAAGGGTCTTGGCGAAGGAAAGCAATTTGACCGCTACGAGGAGTATTTCATTCAGAAAGGGCTGGAATCACTCAAAGACGAAAATTCCCTCCTTGCTTTTGTCGTACCAAGCGGGTTCTTGCGCACCGTCGCCGACAAGCAAAAGACTTCGATTTCACTCACAGGCGAACTGATTGACGCTTACCGCCTGCCGGAAGGAACTTTCCCGACAACGCAGGTAGGAACGGACATCGTTGTTTTCAAGAAATACAATCAGATTGACTACGCAAAACGGCTTGAAAGCAACGGCATTGACTCTCAAACAGCCGTAAAACTCGCAATCGAAAAAACAAACACGAACATAAAAAATCTTGAGGGCAACGAATGGTTCAAAATCCACCCCGAAAAAGTACTTGGAGAAATAAAAGAACGCACAAACCGATTCGGTGACAAAGAAAAATATGTCGCCGCTCACAAAGGGCTTTCGATTCAGAATGAACTGGATAAAATCACACCCCTGCTCGCTGAAATTCCCGTTACACACGGAAATGAAATGACACAGGCTGAATCTATCGACAGTATCAACAAGATGGCTGAAAAATACGGCTATTATTTTGATTATGAAAACCAAGAGAATGCTGTTGATATTTATGAAAATGATTCCGACAACTTCATCGGCTCTCTTGATTCGGAAGGAAATTTTGGTTTTGCAGACGATTTTGAAGGTACGCTTCCGCAAGAAATAAATCGGCTTGCCGTACGCTTCTATGAGATTGCAAAATCAGAGGAAAAACAAAACTCTGCTTCTGAAAAAATCACAGGCACGGAACTCAAATATCCCGTCGAAAGCGAAAAAGACAAGTCCGACATGGAACTCATCAGGAAACTTTATGCGGAACGCTATCCGAACGACCCTGACTTCGAGGAAAAAGGGGCGGCAAATTTCTGGAACGCATGGAAGTCAAAAGACTTTAAAGCCCTTGAAAAGCGGCTCGTCAATTACTCCGATGAGGCGAATCCTTTAAAAACGCTGTTCGAGAAAGTTGAGAATGTAAAACTACCGGAATCTCATTCCGAAACCGTGTGCTGGCTCGTAAAATATGCCGATTTCAATACGCTTCCAAACGAATTCCAGTTCAAGAGCTGGGACGAGGCTTTGCGGTTTGAAATCAACCGGGGGAGCGGCTTCTCAGAAGGCAAGAAACGGATTTACGAATTCTTCAAGTCGCACGGAGAAACAAAAGAAAGGGCAAGCTTCCTCAAAAAAGAATACGGCATCAGCGGCGGCGGCATGATTGGCTACCACCGTTCCACAGGCAGCAACGGCATACAGCTTGAAGTTTTCATCAACCAGGAACTGAAAGAGCGTTCTTTCTCCTGGGAGGAAGTCGCACGGACAATCGCAACCGAAATACTGACAAAAAAATATTACAGCCCACAAAAACAGTCTGCGGAAGAAGAAGCAAACCTGACAGAGGGCAAAACTTCCCGTTCCATTCCAGAAAATGAGGTACGCAGAATTTACAACGAGGCATACCCGAAAAATCCTGAGCACGCCGAAAAAGACGCGGGAAAATTCATAGGGGCGTGGAAACTAAAAGCTTTCGGCGGGCTGCAATCAGGGCTTGTCTATACCGCCTATCCTCATACATCGCCTTTAAGAAAACTGTTCAGCGAAACTGAAAATGTCTTGCTTCCCGACAAACCCACAGACACTCTCATCTGGCTATCAAAGTATGCTGATTATGATACCGTCCCACAGCAATTCAAATTCAAAAACTGGAATGACGCTCTTCGCTTTGAAGTCAGCGGCGGTACAAGTTTTGAGAACGGGAAAAAACGGGTTTATGAGTTCTTCAGAACCAACCTGTCAAAAAAGGAGCGGGCAAAATTCCTGAAAGATGAATATGGAATCGGCGGCGGGGGCAGCACAGGCTACCAGCACGACCACGACTCTAAGGGGCTGAAACTCAAAGTCATCATCAACGGCGAGGAAAAAGAAAGGCTTTTCTCATGGGAGGAGGTAGCCGACACAATCTCCTACCTTATACTCGAAAACGCATATTACAAAGACGAAGCCTCCAAGTCACAAGCCGAATCAAAAAAGACCGCAGCCCAGCCGCAAAGCGAAAACGCCTCAAGAACCGGCGCAAAAACATACACGCCTCCCAAACAAGGCATAATGACAGCCCAGGAATTCTCAAACTTTTACGGAAAGAATTTCGACGACCTGAGCTACAGCGTATGGAAACACGCAGACTGGGAAGGACACATCAAGCAAGAAGAGCTTTCTGAAGAAGAAAAAACCTACATCACGAATTCTCAGGATTATGTGCAGGAAAAACCTGGATTTTGGACTCACAAAGTCCTGTTTGAGTCAGGTGACATCTATAAAAAGATTGAGGAGCAGAAAAATCTTCTTTCACACGCCACCTTCAACGAAGAAACCGAGGCGGCGGAACTCCACAAACAGAACATAGCCATCCTGGAATCCGTACAAAAAACGCCCATCAAGATAGACGACATTCACATCGCTCTGAACTCCACGCTCGCAGAGGAATTTATGATTCCCCATACCTATGAGAGCGGGCTTGTTGAAAAACGGAACCTTGCTGAAAGCTTCATTCTCTGGGCACAGGGCGAAACGGTGGACTCCCAGAGAAGCCGCCGCATAATCGACTACGCCACAGCCCGTATCTCACGCGAGGACTTGCCCGACAATGTATCCTGGTGGGACATCGTGGACTTCATAGACGGAAAAAAAGTAATCGCGGACAAGACTTCCAGCTGGAGCTACGGAAAAACAGAAGACGAAATAAAGCAGCTTAGAAAAGAGCGCAAAAAGGAAGCGGACGAGAAGCGCATGGCACGGCAGGAGACCGCGAACCGTCTTTTTGACCGCTATATGCACGAGGGGCTGGACACGGAAAACCGCGAGCGATTCCTGAACGAATACAACCGCCGCTTCAACTCGTATGTAATTCCAAAATACGAGAACCTTCCGCTTTACATCGACGGAATGAACGCATACAAGGGGGATACGGCATTCAAACTGTACGACCAGCAGCTCAAAGGTGTCGCCCGCCTTTCCGCAAAGGGTAACGGACTTCTCGCCTATGATGTCGGGGTCGGGAAAACCGCGACGGGCATCGTCGCAAACATAAACCAGATCCAGACGGGAAGAAGCAAACGCCCGCTAATCATCGTGCCGAACTCCGTATATACGAAATGGGTAACAGACATCAAGCAGCTTTTCCCGAAAGTCAAGGTGAACGAACTCTACAATTTCTCTGACGATAGCATCAAACAATTCCGAGACAACGCGGACAGCCACAAGCTGAACCTTCCGGCAGGCTCTATCTCCGTCTGCACATACGAGGCTTTGAAGCACATCACATTCACCGACAAATCCTGCTGCGGGGAACTCTTCGATGATTTCTCAAAACTGCTCTCCGCTGATTTTGACGGTCCTGCAAACGAGAACGCCGCGATGGGCGAAAAAATAATGGGAACAATCGGCCGGGCAAGCTGCGTGGATAACGAGAACTATGTTTTCTTTGAGAAATGCGGCTTCGACAACATCACCGTAGACGAGGCCCACAACTTCAAGAATCTCTGGGTAATGCCAAAGCCTAAGAAAAAAGGCGGGGCGAACGAATACGCGGGCATTCCAAGCGGAGTCCCGTCAAAACGGGCTATAAAACTCTTCGCCACGACACAGCTAATCCAGCGGCACAACGCAAACCGAAATGTATTCCTTCTCACCGCGACGCCGTTTACCAATTCGCCTGTCGAAGTGTATTCAATGCTCACATACATCGGGCGGGAGCGGCTTGTCGCTTCGGGAATCTACTCGCTCCGCGACTTTATGAACCAGTTCGCCCACACAAAACTTGAGCTTGCCGTAAACCCGAAGGGCGAAATTGACTACAAGCAGGTAATGAAAGACTGGAAAGAGCTTCCCGCTTTGCAGAACCTGCTCACCGAATTCATAGACAAGGTTGACGGCGAAGAGGCTGGAATCATAAGACCAAAAAAATTCAGCCACGTAAAGGAACTCGACCTTTCCCCACTCCAAAAAAGGATTATGGAGGCGGAAGAAGAACGGATGCTCACGGTAACAAAAAATTCAGGCGCAATACTTGAGGCGATGAACAATATGCGAATCGCGCTCGTCTCCCCTGCCCTGCTGAACAAATTCAAGTATGACGACATCGAGCTTCCCGACCTGAAGAACCTCGTGGAATCTTCACCGAAGCTCAAATTCGTCTGCAATGCAATCGTTGATATGTACAAAGAACACCCGAACATGGGGCAGTTCATGTATATGCCGCTCGGAAAAGAGGGACACGGTATCGTTGCCGACTATCTTGAAGAGCGCGGAATCCCGGCGAAAGCAATCAAGATTATTAACGGAGAGATAAACAACACGCCCGAAAAGAAAGAGAAAATCACCGCAGAATTCAACGACCCAAAAAATCCGCTCAAAGTCATCATCGGCGGGAAGAACACGAGCGAGGGCATTGACCTAAACGGGAACAGTTTCGCTATGTACAACTGCTCCCTCGGCTGGAATCCCTCGGAGACAATCCAGGCGGAAGGACGAATCTGGAGGCAGGGAAACTTGCAGGGTCATGTGCATATCGTCTACCCCGTGATGACCGACTCAATCGACTCTCTCCTCTATCAGAAGCACGACGAAAAACGAAGCCGCATAAACGACCTTTGGACTTACAAGGGCAATATGCTCAATGTGGAGGACATCAACCCCGAAGAGCTGAAATTCGACCTCATCAAAGACCCGGAAAAACGCGCGCAGCTGATTCTTGACGAGGAGACAAAAGACCTGAAGGCAAAACTCTCAAAAATAAAGCTCCGACAGGAATCCTTCGATGAAATAATCGAAAAGAGAAAAGAGGTTCTTGAAAACCTTGAGCAGGCAGAAAATGATTTCAATGAGCATAACGACTGGAAAAACGACGCTATGGCTCGCGGTGAGCGTGTTCCAAACTACATCTTTGAAAGCCTGAGAGACGATAAAAAGAACATAGAGACATTCTCCCGCCAGAAAGAAGTCATAACTGAAAAACTCGCCGGTATGGACATTCACAACGAGGAAGAAATCTTCGGCTATGTTCATACCCTCAATGAGGAAAAGCATGGCATCGAATCTGAAATAGCAAAGGCTAAAGAAAAACTCCCCGTCCTGCTTGAAGAAATGCGGACAAAACTCGCGGAGCAGAAACTTGTCGCGCATCCGATTGAGGAGCAACGGCACGAGCTTGAGCATCAGATTCTCTCAAACCTCCGCCCGATGAAGGACATCATCGAGGAGATGAAAAAAGAAACTATGCCGACTATCGAAAAGACCGACGAGCCGTTCACAAACGCAAAGGGCGAATACTGCCTGTTTGACTTTGACACCCTTGACGGAACAGTTTCCGACCATTCTGAAAATTATGACAACGGAAAACTTGACGATTTAGCCGTGACACCCGCGCAGATTAAGGAATCCCAAAACGAGCGGGCAAAGATTATCCGGCCTATACTGCACGGCGAAAAATCAGGACTTTGGACCGCTTTCAAGGACTTCGAGGAAAAAGGCGTTTTCGATGTGCAAGGAAAGAAAATTTCCCTCACCCCCAAAGGCAGAATCTCAAAAACAGGCTGGAACCAGCTTCAGGCGGCGTTGAGCATTTACAGGAACAAAAAATTCGAGACTTTTCGCTATGTACTTATCGACCGCAAGACAGGCGAAATAAAGGACCAGCTCGCGCTCTCCGCGCATATGCCAAATGTGACGCTCGCCTCCGTCAAAGACAATGACACCGTAAAGCAGGTGCTGAGCAGGGCGGAAGAAAAGGACTGCCTTGTGGTAGCCGTCCACAACCATCCAAGCGGAAACACCCAGCCCAGCCTGCACGACACAGAATCAACGGCGACATTTGAAAAAATGATGCGCCGAAACGACGGCACGAACCACTTCGCAGGTCATATCATTCTTGACCACGACAAATTCTCGCTCTACACGCCGAAAAAAGGCTGGCAGACGAAAGAAATCAAGAGCAAAGACCAGACAAGGGACGAACTTCTAGCCCCTGAAATTCCCGAATGGGCAGAGAACAGTGTGCGAAACAGCACGAGCCTTATTTCCGTGGCAGAGAAAATAAATGCAGGCGAAGCCTGGAGCGATGATTTTATCCCCGTGGTATTCACGAACACGGATTTTAAAATCACGGCTCTAACCTACATTCAAAAAGAGTCTTTCTTCCAGGAACCTGACGAGCTTAAAAAAGACTTGCAGGAATCCGCCCTTTCTGCGGGAGCGGTCGGGGCGTTCCCGCTTTTTACAAAACCTTTCCTTGAAAAACTGAGCGGAGCGGAAAAATCTCAGCTTGAAGGAAAACTAAAATCCCATATTGAGCAGAGCACGTTTGTGGACGCGGCAATAGGAAACAATATCGCCACAATAAAATTCGGAATAAATCCAGGCGACGGATACAGTAGAAGTTTCTCGGCGGGCGCGAGGGAAAAAATTGAAATCAACTCAACATGGAATCCCAAAATCGACCGCAGCATCTTCACCGCTAAAAGAAGAGATGAGAAGCAGCGGCTGGCTGCCGAAAGCGACATTGAGCGATAAGAAAGGCAAAACACAAAATCGGGGCTTAGAATTAAGAGCCAAGCCCCAAAAACACTACAGGAGCATAACAGATGGAAAAAGAGCAAGAGGACAACCTCATAGAAGCATTGCGAAACTTCAACATCTCACTTGGTGAGCGCAAAACAGAAGAATGGAATCGAATCCTTTCAGAAAACAGCAAGAACAAGGAATTCCTAAACTATGCGCTCCAGAAATGCGTGACCCACGACAATTCAGAGGCGTTTGAGAAAATCCTCGCGCTTGGCGGAGACCCGAATTTCATAAACTACAGGCGCGGCAGCGAACGCGGCCTCTCTCTCTCCGATGTAATGACATTCAACGAGGATGTGAACAAGGATTTGACACCGCAGAAAATGCAGGAACTCTTGGAAAAACATTCCAAAGACAAGGAAGCCGCAAAGACTCCTCTCGAAAAGGAAAAGTTGAACGAGGCTGCCGAAAACCTCAGAAACATTCAGTTTTCGAGCAAGAATTACAAGGATCTTCTCGAAATCATAAACCGCATTTCCGCGATTGCGGGTGCAAACAGGCATGATGAGGAAATCGAGCACATTGAAAAATCAGAAACGAATAACGAGATTCCCGAAACAAATCCTGTGCAAGAAGAAAACAACAACTCCCCTGCCCCGCCAGACGAAAACTCACAGGAAGCGATTGTGTTCGGGAAAACAAAACTTCCGCCTTTCGCAATAATCACAACGGACGGCTTGAAGAACTATAAGAACGCAGTGGTTGAATTTTTTGATGAAAATCAGCAGGTCTATTATCTTTCCAATGGAAAGGAAAAATTCGCGCTTCCCAAAAAGACATTTGAGAGCATTTTATCCCCAAATTCCCAGCCAAAGAAAAACCAGTTCTCAGAAGATATAATCCTAAAAACGGAATCACCCGCAATAGTCCATGAAAAAACAGTCCTCCCCGAATTCGCCATGATTACGAATATGGGGCTGAGGACATTCAAAGACCTTTCCGTAAAAAAATACAACGAAACGGAGCATTCCTACATCGTTTCAAACGAAACCGACACTCTCACCATTCCCGAAAGCACGTTCAAGGAAATCACAAGCCCTGAGCGTTTCGGAAAACAGTTTGCAGAGAATACACCCGCACATAAAAAACTTCTGGAAACGCAATACGAAAGCTTTTTCAAAGACCGCGACAACACGGCGACAAATTTCCGCCACAATTTTTCAGTCCATTGCAGGAAAGAGGCGAACAGCCCGCTTGACGCTCTCACCGTCGCAAAAGAAATCATATCACGAATGGACAAAGCGGAGCAAAGTAAAACACGGGAGCTTCTGAAACAATTGGCAAAAGAAGATGAAAGCATAAACCAAGTCCTTGTGCGCACTTACTTCGAGGCTATAAAAGAGTTTCCGCTGAACGAAGAATATATAAGGCAGAATTTCCCGGAAAAGAAAATCACGCGGCAGTTTTATGACACAGTTTCAGACAAAGGCTCACTCATTGACAGGGACTCCGCGCTCCGCATCGGCGACAAAATAGAAAACATAGCATTCAATGTCGATAAAATTTTAGGGCATGGGAAAGAACCCCTTTACGAATCGCTCACCGTAGTGTCTGCCAGCCAAGAGGGAAATTCTGTCGTACTTATGGACAAGAACAAATCGTTCTACGAAGTTCCGCGGGACACGCTCTTGGAAAACTACAACAGGCAGCAGCGAAAAATCCACAAGGCTGAAGCCCAGCACAAGAGAAGAAATTGTGTGGAGATTGAAAGGTAGATGTAACACTTCTGTTATCTCATTGGTAAGTGCAAATATGTCACAATCTCGTTATCAAAAGAAGGAGAAAAAACGCTGCGCCGTAATTAAGCCGTAATTAATATGTAACATCTTAGTTATCCGTGTTTTAGGAACTTCACACAAAATGATACCTGAGAATGAAAATATTTATGTAACAGTTCTGTTATAGACAGATGTAACAATATCGTTATAATTATCCACAAATCACTGTGGAAAACCGTTTTTTAGTGTAACAGTCTAGTTATTTCTGTGGATAAACATAAATCCTTATATAATAAGAGGTTATTGCCATAAAAATTCCCAAAAGTAACAAAGTTGTTATCCCTTTGTCACAATGCGGTTATTTCTTCTATATTATCTAATAATTAACTAATATAAATTTAAAAACTAATAGTAGGAACTGAAAAATGTGGATAACTTCAAAAAAGATAACAGGTTTGTTACATACCTTGCGATAACAAATCTGTTACATTCCTAATGTAGATGATATAAGGGCATACCTAACATCATCCTTCAGGACTGGCGTAGGGCTTTTAAATAAAGTTATTCCTGTCCCACTTTTTTCGATTTCAACCTTTAATTCGGGATAATACTTGGTCTTTATCTCCTTAATCTGGGCGATTATCCGCGAATAATTCACATTGGCTATTTTCGGGTCGGAATCTTCACCTACCGGCATAAACTGCTCTACTAACTTATCCCTCGGCACAAAAACAGGCTTACTATCCTTCAATCCGTTGTTGCGGTAAACAAGCCATGCATAAATATCTTTTCCTACAGGGCTTGTAATATCCTTATAAACAGAATAATTGATGGGAACGCCGTGTTGCTGGCAAAAAGCCGCAAAATTCTGGGAAAGTACAATTTTAAATTTCCCTATTCTCGGATTTTTTGAATTCTCATCAAATATCTCTTGAAACTGTACGCCTTCTGTGAACAAAATTGTTCCCGTTGAAGTCGTTCGCACCAAAACATCACCTTTAGGAAGTTTCTCTCCTTTTTGATATAAGTCCTTGAACAGATAACTTTGCTTCTGCTCCTCAATTTTTTGCTCAAAAGAAAAAGTCGCCCTCTTGAAACATTCCAGTTGCTCTTGAATGTCTTTGCCCCGTTGGCGGGGAAGCTGCATTTCTCTTAGAAGCTCGGCCATAGAGTCATATTCTATCACGACAGGCGCGTTCTTATTTTTTGAAAGGACTGCATGAGTCGTAAAAATGCTCAGAAGCAGTCGCCCGTATTTCCCGTAAGGAACATTCAGCGGGGAGTTCAAGATAAGTGAAATTCCGTTGCTTGCCTTTCTGATGAATTCCGTGCGGTTTATATTTTTGAATGGCAAGGATGCTGTTGTAAAAAAACTCGGGATATAGCTCAGGACTTTTTTCTCGTTGGAAACCGTATCAAGCGCATTCAATGACTCAAACAGTTCTGTAGCGGAGTTATCTATTGGTATTAAAGAATCCGATTGTTTTATTTTTTTCCCCATCTTAATCTACCTTTGTGATTCCGCCTTTGGAAATTATGATGTGCCCTGCCGCCACTTCTTTTGCAAGAAATTCAAAAGAAGATTCAATATATTGAGTTACAGTTACGCCGCAGTTTGTGCAAAATCTTTTTATCTCATCTCGCCTGCCCGTAGAGAGCCGCACGTTCATAACATCCGCATATTTTCCTTTTTTGGGTGCGGAAGCAGATGGAGGCATTTTTGTAAATGCCGTTGCCGCTTCTTCGGATTCAGTTTCTTCTGCTGTTGTAACAGAGTTGTTATCAGAAGTTTTTGTCAGATTCGTTTTCATCTGCTCTAAAAAATCATGCGGAATGTTTTTCTTAGCGATTGGCATTCTGTTCCTCCCCTACTTCACCAAGTCTGCGAGTTTTTTTAAGGCTTCGAGCGTTTCTTTTTTGCCGCCTCTTTGCTGAATCGTCTGACGGGCTATCGTTGCATATTTGAAATCTTGGTCTACAGGCACATAAACGACTTTGAAATCCCCTGCATTCAATCCTTCGGAAATGATGTCCGTGAGTTTTATCGAGCGGTTGATTTCATTCAAAACAATGGTCTCGAATTTCGGATTTTTCACGTGTTTTCTTTTTTTGAAACTTTCAAGGTTTTCTTTAAAGATTTGAAGTCCGTCTTGTGAGTACGCATCCGCTTTTATAACGACAACCACTTCGTCAGAAGCCGTCATAATGTTTTCCTCAAAATCATCAAAGGCGGGCGATGTGTCAAAAATGCAGTAGTCAAAACCGATTTTTTCAACTTCATCACAGAGGTCGGCAAAAATGAACGGCTCTTTTGAAGCCTCGCTGGAGCGGTAAGTTTTTAATGAGCGGCTTCCTTTTTTGTCGATTGAGTTTGTCGGAATGATAAAAAGGTTTTCAACGGAAGTTTTTGTAACAACCTGGTCAATGGTCACATCTCCATACAAGGTTTCCGCAATGTCGTGGTCAAAAGATTCAAGAAGCGTTCCCGTTGAATTTCCCTGCGGGTCTGCATCAATCAACAAGACTTTTTTCCCTTGATTGGCTAATTCCGCCGCAAGTGACAGGCTGATAGTCGTTTTCCCTACTCCACCCTTTTGAATGGCTACTGCGATTTTTTTCATTTTTCCCCACCACAAAAAACATTGGAATTTTTGATTTCTCTTGTATCTAATCATAATTTTTAGAAAAATGCAACTGTTTTTTCTAAGTTTTCTAAAGTTTCTAAATAAAATGTTTAGATAGTTTTATATAAATCTAATTAAAAAGATTAGCAAAAAGTTTATAAAAAATCCAAATAATCTAAAATAAAAGATTAAAAAGATTGGAAAAAATCTAAACTTTTAAAACTCGCACGAGGATTGCCGTAGGCGCGTCTTTTTAGAAAAATCGATAATTTACTCGACCGTGCTAAAATCGTGCGATTCTGGGGCTTTTTGGAGCGTTTTCTTTAAAACGGTATTTTTGGGAAAAAATCGGTATTTCTTGTTTGAGAAACGGTAAAAATTTAAAAAAATGGGATATTTTCTATTTCCCGAAGCCGCTAACATTTTTGTCATACAGGGCGGGCAGACGGCTGAAAGTTTCGCTTGTGGCGAGTTTTACATCTGGGCAGGTCATCATGCCATAGGCGATTCTTGAAGTCGCTTTGCCTCTCCTGTTTTTTTGTGGAGTAAGAAATTGGTAATCACGGTTTCAAGTATAAAAGGCGGAGTCGGAAAATCTTCCACTGTGATTTTGCTGGCGAACAATCTTGCATCTCGCGGCAACAAAGTCCTTGTGATTGATATGGACTTGAACAACACGGCTACGATTTATTATACCATTGGGCTTCCGAATGTGCAGGAGATGTGGGAGCGGAAGAACATCGTGATTGCCCTCGTCCAGAATAACGCTGCGGAAAACGCCGTCTCGTCAAGAATAAAGAATGTTGATGTGATTCCCTCGTCGCTCAATCTGTGCGATATGCGCGGGATGGATTACAGAAATCTCCTCAAAATCATAAAACCGCTTTCTAAAAGCTACGACTACATCCTTGTAGACACTTCACCGACCTTTGACAACCTTGTGAAAAGCGCCATTCATTCCGCTGACCTGATTCTAAGCCCTGCGGAGGCGACCGAATACAACTGCAATATGGCTCTCTACCTTATGACAAAAATAAAGGAAGAGCATCCCGAAAAATACCCGAACACTTACATCGTTTTCAACCGCTGGAACGAGCATTACGAGCAGTGGGAAAACAACCTTCAGAGTCAAGTGGAGCGAATGTTCAGAAAGAATTTCAGGAACATTCTTTCCGTGAAAATTCCCCAGTCAGGCTCGTTCAACAAATATACCCATTTTGACGAGAGGCTTCGGTCTGATGACAGGAACGCGAATGCCCGAAGAATGGTTGCTGCAATCAATTCCATCGTGGATATGATTACTGGAAAAGAGCAATTCGTGGAGACATTCTGATGAAAACTCTTAATTTTCTTTCTGCGGGCGAAAACGCACCGCTGGCGGACTGCGGACTCCAGTTCTCCAAGACGATGCTTGCGGAAAATATTGAGAAACATGAATTTTTTGAAAAACTTTTCAAGATTGACGACGAGGTTCTTGAACGGATAGCGGATTCTATGCGTAAGAACGGCTTTGACAAGTCACAACCGCTTCATGTTTGGCATACGAAAGGCAAGGACGGAGCAGACCACTGGTATTTGATTGACGGGTACACCCGATTTGCCGCCTGCAAAAATGCCGACATCAGCCGAATTCCCGTCACCGTGCATGAAAATTTCTCAAGTACTGGGGAGGCGTACAAATACGCGCTCTCATTGCAGGTGAACAGGCGAAACCTTTCGGGCGATGAGCTTCTGAAGAATGTTGCCATTCTGCTTGATTCTGAAATCTTTAAGAATTTCAGCGGAGACAAGGCGGGGCTTGTCGCAGAAAGTTTCGGCGTTTCAAGGCGAACGGCGCAGAGGGCGATTTCTCTGGGAAAAAACGGCGATGAGAGCTTGTTGCGGGCTGTGGAAAGCGGGGAGCTTTCTATGAATCAGGCATACGACAAAATGCAGTCGGGACGTTCCTTGTCAGAGAAAAAGACGGTGAAGAAAGCGTTTGCCAAAGATTTGGATAACAAAACTGTTACTTCTTCTGAAATCAAGAGGGCGTACCACTTCACGGAAGAATCTCTTCTGAAAATTATCTTCCTTGTGATTCAAAAGACGAGGGAAGGCTTTTCGGAAGATGAAATCATAAAGAACGTAAAAAATATGAGCGAGGGCAAAGAAAATGGGCTTCAAAGATGATGTCTCGGACATCCTGTCGGACTTTTCGATTCTTATTGAAAGGCAGGTGAAAGGTTACGGCAAAGAAAAAATAATGGAAATGATTATGTTTCTTGGTACGGATTCAAGCGGGAATCTGCCGGATTTGTTTCTTGGCGAGGATATGCAGACCGTGTTCTTCAAGTTCTCGAACGGCAAGACAGAAAGAATTACGGAAGAGAACTTGAAAACCTGCATGGACTACATTGAATTCTTGAAAAAAGGATCGGGAACGGAGTCGTAAAATGGAAAGGATTCACGGATTGTATGTGTTCGTTCCCGGCGACAGAATTTATGTGAGGAACAAAAAAACGGGCGGAACAGATGTCTTTAAGGCCGTGGGAATGAAAAAGGACAGCGATGTTTGCTATGGATGTAGTTTTTATATGAAGTGCCGCGCATACAGGGGCGTAAGCCCGTTTTGGATGAGTTGCTACAGCACTATTTTTGAAAAAGAGGAACAGACTATGAAAACAGGGGCAAAAAAATGAACGCGGCGAATATTCCAGACTCAAACTATATCCACATTGAGCGGTGGATGTACAAACTTGGGCTTAACATGACGGAGGTTGCCATTTTCGCGTGCATACACGGTTTCTGTCAGGACGGGGAGTCAGTTTTCAAAGGCTCGGTCGAATACTTGAAGGCGTGGAGCGGTGCAGGGCGTTCTACTGTGTTCGCTGCCTTAAAAAAGATGTGCGGCATGAAACTGCTCGTGAAGCGTTTCGTCACAACAAACGGGAAAGCATATCCTGTCTATTACACGGTCAGGAGCAGAAGGATGTATCAGGAGAACGCAGAGAAGAACAGGCTCTTGAATCTGGAAACCGCCAGTCCGAAAACTGGACTGGAGTCCAAAAATCAGACGGGCGGAGTCCAAGAACTGGACTTTTGCAGTCCAGAATCTGGACACAATATTATAGCTTCAAATGATTTAAAGATAGCAGCAGAGGAGACGGAACTGGAGAGTGCGGAAATGGCAGAAAAAATCAGTTTTCTTTCCGAGACCATAAAGAAAACTCTTGGCTGCGACCCGTATCCCAGGAAGTTCAAGATAAAACTGAACAGCCTTGCCGAGGAAAAAGGATTTGACGGTGAGAGGGTAGGGGAGTACATTCGCTTCGTTGCGGAAAAATCGAGGAGCAAGAACCCTGAGAGCCTGCCCGCGCTTTTCAGAAGCCTTGTCCTTGCGCAGGATGTCGCCGCTGATTTCATAATGAAAAACCATGCGGGCGGAAGCCGTGACGGAAAAGGAATTGAGAACGAAAGAGCGTGGCAGTGTCCCTGTTGCGGGAAAGAAAACAGGCATGGCGAGGCTTACTGCAAAAAATGCGACTTCAGTATTGCTGACATCAGAAATCCTTTTAAGCTTCTTCAGTCCCGGCAGATTTTCAACCTTCCGAAAGAGGAGAAAGACTTGATGGATTCGGAGATTGGCGAAGTTTTCGGGCGTTTTGACATAAGAAAATTCGCTGACCCGAACGAAAGGCAAAGACAGCAATCTGAGCTGGAAGCAGTTTACAAGAAACATGGAATTATCATTGAAAGCGAATACTGCGTTTCAAAATCAGATTGACAAAGAAAGCACGGGCTTTGCCCTTGTTATAAAAAAATGGTCGCGAGGAGGTATTTTTATGACCAGTTTCAGTAGTTTCGGATTGCCGATTGTCATTCTTGTGGCGGTCGCAATGGTAACAGTTTTGTTGTTTTTGGCGGGATATACGAAAGCTGCGCCAGATGTTGCGAAAATCATTTCGGGACTTTCGAGGAAGCCCAGGGTTCTTGCGGGCAGGGCGGGCATAAGAATCCCATTTTTTGAGCGTGAGGACGAGCTTTTCTTGGGGCAGATAACCGTAGACATCAAGACCGATACCTATATCCCGACACAGGATTTTATCAATGTCAAAGTTGATGCGGTCGCAAAAGTCCGGGTAAAATCCGATTCCGATGGAATACAAGCGGCGGCGAAAAACTTTTTGAATATGTCGCCTGATACCATTGCCCAGGAACTGCAAGATTCATTGCAGGGAAATATGCGCGAAATCATCGGAACGCTTGATTTGAAAACAATCAACACTGACCGCGACAAGTTTTCCGACCAGGTTATGGCAAAGGCAGGAAACGATATGGAGGCTTTGGGTATTGAGATTCTTTCCTGCAACATTCAGAATGTCATTGACGAGCATGGGCTTATAAATGACATGGGGATGGACAACACGGCGAAAATCAAAAAAGATGCCGCAATCGCAAAGGCTGTCGCCGACAAAGAGGTCGCCATCGCCCAGGCAGAGGCTAACAGGGTTTCTCAGGAAGCGGCGGTGAATGCAGAAACTGCTATTGCCGAAAAGCGAAACGAACTTGAGATAAAGAAAGCGGAGCTTAAAAAACAGTCCGACACAGCTCGTGCGGAAGCGGATGCCGCCTATGAAATCCAGAAACAGGCGCAGCAGAAAACCATTCAGAGCGCGACTGTCCTTGCCCAGATTGCAAAGGCGGAACAGGAAGCCGTGCTTCGTGAAAAGCAGATTGCAATCAAAGAAAAAGAACTGGACGCTGAAAAGAAAAAACTGGCTGACGCGGAAAAATATTCGATTGAGAAAGCCGCTGAAGCGGAACTTGTAAGGCAGCAAAAACTCGCGGACGCGAAGAAAGCCCAGCTTATTGCTGAAGCCGAAGGTATCAAGGCAAAAGGCGAGGCAGAAGCCGCTGCGATAAAGGCGAAGGGCGAAGCGGAGGCTGACGCGATGAACAAGAAAGCCGAAGCGTACCAAAAATACAACAAAGCGGCGGTCGCCGAAATGATGATAAAGATTATGCCGGAAATGGCGGCAGAAATCGCAAAGCCCCTGAGCGCTATTCAGGGAATCCATATTTACGGCGGAAGCACGACGGACGGAGTAGGGCAGGTTTCGGGGAATATGCCAGCCGTCATCAAGCAGGTGTTCGATACCATGTCTAGCGCGACAGGTGTTGAATTTTCCGACATCTTGAAGGCGGACACTTACGCCGCGAAAGTGAACAAGAATGTGAGCCTTGATGTGGCTGATGTTTCCGAGAAAAAAGAAATAAGCGCATAGCGGGGGTGAGGTTTTTCTGAAACTGTTTTCGTTGCCTTTTATGAAAAGAGCGGAATGTTTTTTCCGAAAGGAAATACAAAGAATTTTGCATTTCATAAAAGGTTTGGTTTGTGATTTTTTCAGTCATTACACATGGCTTTCCGTGATAGTGATTGGGATTGTCGGGTCAGTCCTGATTTTTGTCCTGTGCTGTGTTTTCCGCTATCAAAATTTTGAGTGGTGGAAATGGAAGTGCAGGGCGAAAAAACGGATTCTGATTTTATGGATCACTTTATGTGTGGCTAGATTATTTTTACGGAGTTATAAGTGAACAGAATCACATTGCACGGAACGGTCTGCAAAAACGCGGAACTGTTCAAAGTTTACGGCGATGATGTGCCGTTGGTTTCTTTTGTCGTCAAGGATTACGGCAAGCCAGGAGCGTTCAACGATGAGCCTCTTATGATACAGGTTCATTTCAAGAAAGAAATAGGTGTCCGTCTTGCAGGGGAGCTTACGAAAGGCAAGGAAGTGAACCTCTACGGTTTTCTTACCCAAAAGGACTATGTTACGACGGCAAATGAATTCAAGTCAAAAATCTACATGATTGCGGAATACATTGAATTCATCGGAAAGCAGTCTGGGCGCGAATCGGAGGCTGCATGAAAACAATTCCTGTTACAGTCGAAATCAGCGCGGAAGATGTGGACACGCTCTCCCATATCGCTGAGATGGAAAACGATGGCAGCTTTCAGAAAGAATTTTCTGAGCGTGTGCTGCGTTCTGCCCGCGATTCTTCAGACGAGCTTAGAAAAACCTTGAATGAGGTCGATTCATTCAATCCGTTTTGTATGGACAAAACTTTAATTCGGTGCGAGGGGTAAAGAATGGAAAGTTTCAAACGATACCAGAATCTTAGGATTACGACAGAAGAAATGGAAATCGCAAACGGCGATTATATTCTTGACGGAATCACAATCAGGACGAAGAAGGGCTACTTGAATGATTCTCTTGACGAGCGTGGCAAGGTTCTTCCCGCATTGGAAACCCATGACGGAAACCATATTGAGCATTGGAAAGAAGGTGTTCTTCATTGTGATTATGAGCCTGCCGTCATCGACATTCGTGACGGTACGGAAGAATGGTGGCAGGACGGCAGACAGGTTCAGCCCGAAAATATGCCGCTCATTAAGAAGTAGGTAAAATTATGGAAAAAAACGAGATAGAAGAAAATCCATGCAACACGGAAAATGATGACGGTGAATTTCAGCCGTTCAATTTCCAGACCGTTCCGATGGAAAGCCGTGAGGAAAGCACGGAAGAGAAACTTTCGAGGATTGAGAGGCTTCTTGAAGAAATCTTGGAGCGGACATCTGAGAGTGACGATACCCGCGCGATTTACGAGGATATGGTGAATTTTTACAATTCATTTGACTCCAAGACAAAGACGCTCACGGAAAAACTTGAGAAAGAAGTCGAGTACACGCGGTTCATCGAAACTCAGATAACTTCCAAGAGCATGGAAAAAGAATGCCTTATGCTTAAAAAGGCTCTCGTTGAGGAGCGCGCCTTAATGGGCTTGAAATTCGATGAGATGAAGGCATCCTTTGACGAGAAAATGCGGCAGATTGAAAGCGAGACAAAAATTGCGCAGGAAAGACAGGGCGAGAACCTTGCTGAAATATCAAAGCAGGTAAAGGCATTTTCCGACATTGACACAAAAATTACGGACAAACTTGACACTTTCCGAAAGGACATGACAAAGGCTTCCACGAATGAGTACAACATTCTGCAAGCCCAGTGCAAGGAAAGCCTTAGTGCGGCAAACGGGGAATTTGATTCAATCAAGAAAAATGTAATCTCGTTCCTCAAAAACTGCGAGAAACAGAATGACTCGCTTATAAGGAAAATTCCTGAGCAGAAAATAAAGTTTTGCTGGAAGGACGCTGTTATTTATGCGATGTCCGCGCTGTGCATAACGGTAATGGTCGTGCAGATTTTTTTGTGATATAATCTTCTTATGACACAGAAAGAACGACAGAAAGCGGCTAAAAAATTTGCTCAGGATTGGGGCGGCAAGGGCTACGAAAAAGGGGAGAGCCAGAAATTTTGGCTTGACCTTCTTTGCAATGTGTTCGGCGTTCAGGACTTTGCTTCTTTCATCTTTTTTGAGGAGCAGGTAAAGGACAAGATTCAGAATAAGACAATCACGAATTTTATCGATGCCTACATTCCTTCCACCCGCGTGATGATTGAGCAGAAATCGAGCAGCAAGGATTTGCGCGAGCCGATTAAGCAGTCGGACGGCTCTTTTTTAACGCCGTTCCAGCAGGCAAAGAAATATGTCGCCGACTTGCCGCTTTCTCAGCACCCAAAGTGGATTGTTACCTGCAACTTTGAGGAATTTCTTGTCTATGACATGGAAAATCCCAGCGGCGAGCCGCAGCAGATTTTCTTGAAGGACTTAGAAAAGAATTATCATCTTTTGCAGTTCCTTGTTGATGAGCGTAAACAGGAATTTGAGCGCGAAGAAGAAATCTCTTTGAAGGCAGGGGAACTTGTCGGAAAACTCTATGACGCGCTTTTTAAGGAGTATATTGAA
>ERZ842401.240-NODE-240-length-76445-cov-38.386386_pt1 | contig 76445 bp, 63 predicted proteins | sample MGYA00521270_ERZ842401 | MGnify/ENA primary metagenome ERZ842401 (study PRJEB31892, sample SAMEA3878208) | bioreactor metagenome | biome: Moose rumen | place: Sweden | collected 2011-10 | study: EMG produced TPA metagenomics assembly of the PRJEB12797 data set...
TGCACAGCTCAGAGGAGTAATCGATGTGGACTTCTTTCTCTATAGGCTATCAATGATATACGGGTAAACACAGGTATTTACTGGTGAGCCAAAATTTTTATTAAGTTTATTCAAATTTCTTGGCTACATCACAACTTTCTTCCCATTCACTATATAAAGGCCCTTACTGGCGTTTTCCACTTGCACACCCTTCAGGTTGTAGTACTGTGCATCTTTTTGCTCCGCTTTCACGAAAGTCACACCAGTATCTTCATCTGTGAGGGAAACGATGCTTCCAAAGCCACTCCAATGTTTAGTGCCCTTATCAGCAGCAAAGACGTTCGTTGTTGACATTAAAATTGTCAATACAAAAAGTAGTTTGAGTAGAATTTCTTTCATATTCATCTTTTTTGTGTTAATAATTTTTTTAGGTTCATTGTATACACGCAGAAACGTGGAACTGTCATTGCTCCACATCTCTAGTATGAGGTCCTGAGAAAACCCTGCAAAAAAGATATAGGCACAACAGATCCACGCTATACGCGTGAACCATTGCTACTCCATCTTGTTTTGCTTTGAAATTTCTCAGGTTTCATACTACAAGATAGAAGCACAACGCTTCATTTTTATTCCCACGAAAGAAGCTTCCGCCCTGCCTATTCAGCCAATTATGGCCTTAGCATGAACTTCGGCACATACTGGTTCACACCAGTTTTCGGGGCAAAGGTAAACAAAAAAGGTGAAAGCGCAAAACTTTCAGCACTTTATTTCTAAAACCTTCCATTAAATTATTAAAATAAGGCAGAAGAAATCTGCGATAATCTTAATGAAGAAAAGTGTGGATAACTATGTGGATAACGCTGTGAAAAAGTGTGTTGTTTTACCAGAAGCTGCTGCAAATGTAGATATCAATGCACTTTTCAAGCACTTTTTCGTAAGTTTTCCACGAAATTTTGCCGAAAAAAGATATAAACTTATTAATTTTGCACCGAAATTGGAAAGTGTGGATAAAGTATTCACCTGTCTCATTATCAAGAAGAAAGAGTTAACAGTAGATGTGAATAAGTGGATTTCACAGCAGAACAACTGAATGAGCAAGAAAAGCCAAGGAAAGTTTTCAACTTTTCAACGGCACATCATCTCACTCATCTCTATTTTTAAAAGAAAAAGAAAAAAAGAAGATAATAATAAGATGTTGAAAACGGAATGGAAAGAGCAGGGCTTCATTGACGAAGCCGCAGCCGACGGTATTGACTTGAAGGCTGAAATCAGGCGTATGTGTAAAGAGAAGGATGCCATCATTCTGGCACATTACTACACCATAGGCGATATTCAAGACATAGCCGACTTTGTGGGCGACTCGCTGGCTTTGGCACGCAAGGCTGCCGAGACCGATGCGAAGATGATGGTGATGTGTGGTGTGCACTTCATGGCCGAGACCTGTAAGTTGCTTTCGCCTGAGAAGACGGTGCTTTGTCCAGACCTGAATGCCGGTTGCTCTCTGGCTGATTCGTGTCAGGCAGAGGATCTAAGGAAATTCAAGGATGAGCATCCTGGCTATCAGGTGGTATCGTATGTGAACACAACGGCGGCGGTAAAAGCGCTGACCGATGTGGTAGTGACCAGCGGCAATGCCAAGCAGGTAGTAGACAAGTTGCCCGCCGATGCAAAGCTTATTTTCGGACCTGACTATAATCTTGGAAACTATATCAACGAGGTGACTGGTCGGCAGATGCTGTTGTGGAACGGCGGCTGTCATGTGCACGAACGTTTCTCGGTGTCGAAGATAAGTGAACTGAAGAAGCAATACCCTGATGCGGTGGTAATGGCACATTTGGAGTGCAAGGGTCCTGTGTTGGCTTTGGCCGACGTTAAAGGTTCTACAGCTACGATGCTGAAATATGCACAGCAGAACTGTGCATCACAATACATCGTGGCCACAGAAGCCGGTATCTTGCATGAGATGCAGCGCAGCTGTCCCGACAAGCAGTTCATACCCGTACCGCCCGAAATATCGGAGAGCGGACTGGAATGCAGCTGTAACGAGTGTCAGTACATGAAGATGAACACGCTGCTGAAGGTCTATAATACCTTGAAGTACGAGTGGCCTCAGATAGAGGTTGATGCTTCTATAGCCAAGGAAGCCGTGAAGCCCATCAACAAGATGCTGGAGTTGAGCTAAAGGTTGATATTCACTTAGCTGAACTAAAGGTTGATATTCACCTTTTTCAGCAGATAATGGTTCAGCCAGACGATGAGTGTGGTGAACGCATATACCAGCACGAAGGCAAAGGGCATGAGCCAGTAGCGGTTGTCGCAGGGCAAACCGGTTGCTTCCAGTATTCGTGCTGTAGCCATAGGTACGGCTCCGCAGAAGAAGTAGTAGATGAGCGAGTGCTTGCCTGTCCATGATAGGCAGCATATCTCGGGTAGTCTTCTGAACAGCACTATCAAGATGAGTATGAAGCAGCAACTGTCTGATATGAAGAGTGGATAGTTGCTGATATTTACGGGGCATATCAAGAGCGACACACCCTCGTGCCATACATATATCTTTATAGCGATAAACAAGAGTACCAGTAATGATAAGGATAAAGGGGTGTTGAAGCGCTGGAAATGCGCTTCATGCTTGTGATACAGATAACCCAGGCAGATGAATGCCAATGCAATCAGGGCGCTGTGACAGTTCCAGTAGTTATAGTTGATAGCGAGGTTGGTGCCAGTCAACAGATAGGCAGTCACCAAGGATACTATAAAGGCGACGTAAACCATATACTTTTTGTTGAGTGACCTGATACCAATGAAGCACAACTCTGCCACTATCAGCGCAGCTATGAACCACGATGCCCTTCCCAACAATATATTCAGCAGCACAATCTGCACGGGCAAGTCGTTCATAAAGGCCTTTGGAAGGGCCAGGACGGCCGTATAGACGAAGTATGGAACAATGATACCCCTGAACAGAGAAACGAGCTTGTGGCTTGCGGAAAAGGCCTTTTCGGTGAAAAACAGATAGCCTGACAGGAAGAAGAAGGTGGTGAGTGCGTTGCACACATAGAAATGATAGGAGGTGCCGTCGGCGTTGGCATAGTACATCTCGGTATGAAACCACAGTATGAGCATCATACAAAAGCCCCTTATCTGGTCAATCCATCCTATACGTTTTGCTGCTTCCATATTCATCTCATCCTATGCGTTTTGTTGTTCTCATATTCATCTGATGCTGATGTCCTTTATGCGGCGCCTGATGTTCGACGGCGGTATAGTCATCACCAGATACCGGCGGTTGCTGATGTCAAGTAGTTCGTATTTGAAAGGATCTAGTTCATATTCATACCCCTTGTATGATAGCAGTTTCTGATAGAACGAGATATCTGTTTCGTCATTCAGCAGGAAGGTGACGCTGCTGACGCTATCCAGTTGACCAACCTGCTGAATAAACAGGTCGTTGTGCTCGTCCGCTTCATAGTGCATATAGGCCGTGCTGTCGCTATTGATTCTGTCGATGACATCCTCCGGAAGCATGACGACCGACGGCTTTCCGTAGAGTTGTGCGACAGCCATATTGTTCGTATCGTTTCGGTCGAACGCCATATAGCAGTTGTAGAAATTGTATTCTACAGTAGGACATACATACCTGTCGCGGATAAGTTGTGTCAGCAGCGGCATCTGGGCAGGCAGTTGCCGTATCTTGACGAGCTGGCTGCTGTTTTGTAGCAGCTGATTGTGGTTGTAAAGGAAGTTATCGCGGTTTTCGCGGTTCAGCTGCATGGCAGGAAGGCATATACAGACGGTGAGTGCCGTAACGACGATGACTATTTTCTTTTGCAGCCTTATCAACTTTTCGCCCTGCCAGATGCGGAGCACGATGAGCATAGCGATGAAGTCGGCACAGACGGACACCCTTTCTATCACGGTGCCACAGGCACAAACGATTCCTATGGCTGCCATCCAGGCTATGAGCGGGTATCGGTATGTCTTGATGGTGCCGATGAACTGTTGCCTGTCTTTTATCAGGATGCAGGCCAGCGTGGCAAGGAGCAGCCAGGATATTCTGGTGTGCGATACCATGTTGATGCAGCCGTGCAGCAGCCGTTGCGTCAGCGTAATGCCTTCTATGTCGGCCCTGAACCAAAGTGCAGGCGATGTGATAATCATCATCATTCCCAGGATGTAGGCCGTCATGCAGTAGCCATCGGCACGTCGTAGCATCGTTTTCCAATGGACTGCCAGATAGCAGCAGAAGGCTATCGACAGCGGCAGCGCAATGGCTTCGTGCGACCATCCTGCTGCAAACGACAGTACGATAAGAGGCAGCATTTTCCAGCTCATGGTGCGTTTGTTGAGCCATCTGAGCATCAGCAGGAAAGCCATCGTCATGACCAATGCCCACAGATAGGTGTAAGGCATCCAGATGAAAGCCGTATAGAATCCACCGAACAGCATGAATATCATTGCAAAGACGATGACAGCCACCACAAACCGGCTCTCTTTATTCCTTGCCGTAAATCTGGCAGTCAGGAATATCAGCAGGACGAACATCAGCGTGTTGATGCCCTTCGTCACCAGGTCGGGCACCAGGTTCATCATTATCTGTGCTATGGAGTGCGTGATGCTTCTGCCGTTGACACATTGATAGTGCACTATCTGCGACTCGATGACATCGTGCAGGCTCTGTATGCGTTCGAAAGGCAGTTGCCACTCTTGTTGCCATTTGAAGCGATACATGACATCGTCGGACATAGTGGGTACTGCGTACCAGAAGAATAGTCCTATGGTGATGCCCACCAGCAGGCCGACTATTAATGCCTGTTTCGTTTTCATGCCGTGTTATTCTGATTGATGCCTGAATGCGAAGAAGCGCTGACCCAGATAGTTGAACACCACAAAGAGGCACATGCCAAGCAGCATGGAGATATTCTCCTGAACCGTGACGGAGCAGTCGGACAGTATCCACTTTATAAGCGGTTTAGCCAAACCGTAGGCCAGCAGATAGCAGCATAGGATATTAACGGTGAAGCGCACCATGGACCACCATCCCTTTTCGTGATAGCCGAAGGTGAAGTGCTTGTTGAGGAAGTAGCTGACTATGCTCCCGAAAAAGTAGTTGGAAGCCGAAGAGATCCAGTAGCTCAGATGGAACACGTTGTAGAACACGAACATGATGGTTGTGCCAACAACGGTGTTCACGACACCTACTATGATGAATTTCAGAAAAGTACGGTCGGTGAACAGGTTCCTTATCTGACGATAGCTATTTTGCATACTGTGCCTTTATTTCCATCGTTGGTTGCCGTTGCCACCATGTATATGCCGCTGGCTACCCTGTGTCCGTTTTGGTCGCATCCGTTCCAAGTGAATGTGCCCCCGTTAGACCGCCCTTGTACAATCAGTTTTCCGCTTACCGACAGAATCTTCACATCGGCATTATAACTCAGTCCTACGACAGTAATCATGCCGTCGTAGCCCGGCTGCACGGGGTTGGGATAGGCATAGACGTTGTCGTCTGTCATCTCTATGGAAGCCGTTGTGGCATCGGCGATATACGAGCAGAGTCCGTTTTCCGTTCCTATAAACACTTCGCCAGTAGTGCCGTTAATTACTACGGCACGGACAATATCGGAAAGAATGGAACTGTTTTCTGTGGTAAAATGCTGCAGCTGGGTCAGATTGTCTGCGCTGATCAGGTAGAGACCATTGCCGTTGGTGCCTATCCATTTTCTGTTGGCACCGTCGATGGCAATGCAGTTCACCTCCACGCCGCTAAGCAGGTAGTCGGCATAGTTGGTACCGTCGTTGCGCGGCACTTTTACCTGCGTAAACACAGCGTTGTCTGCATTGATGTTGCTGCGTTCAAACATCAGCGGTCCTGCATTGGTGCCAATCCACAGGTTGTTTTCCAGGTCCTCGACGACACAACGTACCGAACTGACAGAAACATTCGTTCCGTCCTGATTGATGAAGCTGGTGTAGGTGTCGACGACGTTTTTATCTACGTCGTACGTGATGAGTGCAGGTGTGCGATAATAGTTGTTTCCAAACCAGAGACGGTTGTCGGAGTCAAAGATCATAGACCTCATGTCCTCCATAGAGCGGCCTTCGGGAATCATCAGTTTCTGACTGTGGCAGTTGACCCACTTTCCGTCCTTGGTAAGCACTAAAAGTGATGTAGAGGGGCTGATGCTGTTCAAGCACCACAGATTGCCCTGTTTGTCGTATTTCACATCGGTCACAATCACGTATTCCTTGTTGTCGCCACCTACTGTCTGGGCGGTCTTCAGCGGACTGTTGTCGTTAGTGTATTCCTTGACGAACTTCCCGTTTTTATATTCATAGATGCCTGTCTGTCCGCCAACCATCACGTGGGTTTCGTCCAGGGGGTCAATGTCGACGGCATTCAGTCCTACAAAGCGGTGATTGATGGTGCTTTCCAAGTCGTCTTCGTAGATGCTCCATTCATTACCATCGTACACTTGCACGCTGCCCTTTACCTCCATTGAGTTTGCCACGCCGTAGACCTTTCCCTGATAGAAGCGCAGGAAGCCGAAGTCGTTGTATTTCGGGCCGCCGGGCTTTAGCGTAGCCACGGTGGCATAATAGTTGTTCCAGTCGGTACGGTCTTCGTCGAACGAAGGGTATTCGGCTGCTGCCTGCCAGTTGCTCTTGTCTATAAGGTTCTTGCTGAGTGTTGCCGCCATAACGCTTCCGTCGGATTTGCGGGCATAGATATTACCATTGCTGACGGTGACGGCGTTGACATTATAGTCCAGAATATACGACTCGCTGATTTCTGCTCGCTCCATATTGACCTTGACGATGCCGAAGCCAGTAGCTATGAAGGCATGCTGTTCATAGATGTAGACGCCATTGATGGTTTTGTCTTGTGTCATCGACTTGCTGTAGAGCGAACTGATGTTGATAATGTTATTGTCGGTATCGAGCACGTCGATGTTGGCATCCTTGTAGACGATGATGAGCCGCTTCACCTTCTGGTTCCAGGCGATGAACGAGATATAGGTGTCGTTCAGGCCTGTCACTTTGTCGTAGGTGGTGATGGATTGGTCGTTCAGGTTATAGCTATAGAGTCCGTTGGAGGCCCTGACAAAGAGCAGGTTGTTGGCTTTGACAATCTGCTGCGGTTCGTAGTATGACATATACATGCGCCAGGAGTCTACTTGTGCCTTGACAGGCAGACAGGCAAACAGCATCATCACTAAACATGCTATTGCGACAATCTTTGCGGTCTCTTTCTTCTTCATATAACGTCTCTTTTTGTTGATGTAACGTCTCTTTTTATTGCTGTAACGTTTCTTACTTATTGACGGCCTTTCAGAAATGCTGCCAGCCGCTGGGTGGCTCGTGCCCGGTGGCTGATGGTGTTCTTGACGTCGTTGCCCAGTTCGGCAAAGGTCTTTTCGTAACCGTCAGGACGGAAGATGGGATCGTAGCCGAAGCCCTCTGCCCCACTCCGCTTCTTGGTAATCTCTCCGTTGACGATACCTTCGAACAGATGCTCCTGCTTGATGCTGGTGCAGCCGCAGGGACACACGTCTTTCTTTTGTATTAACGCAATCACAGTGCGAAATCTTGCCTTGCGATTGTTATTATCTCCTAATTCGCTGAGCAGTCGTGTCATATTTGCCTCGGAATCGTGACTGGCAGCCTTCGCAGCGGCTGTGGCCGACATACTGGCGTAGCGGGCGCTATAGATGCCGGGAGCTCCATTCAGGGCGTCTACTTCCAGCCCCGTATCGTCGGCAAAGCAATCCAAGTGGTAGTGGTCATAGACGTATTGTGCCTTCTGCATGGCGTTTTCCTCCAAGGTGCTTCCCGTTTCGGGTATATCCACCTCGCAGCCTATATCCTTCAGCGACAGCACCTCGAAGTCTTTTCCCAGGATGCTGCGAATCTCCGAGAGTTTATGTTGGTTGTTAGTTGCAAATACAATTTTCATATCACCTTACACCATTAATAACTATCCTCCCTTCACCTTTCACCCTTTACCCTTTACCCTTCACCTTAACTTTCATCTCGTCGAACCCTTCTCCATAGACACCGATGACTGAACTCTGCGAGACGAATGCCTGCGGATCGATCATCTTGATGAGGCGGAACATGTTGACACTCTCGCGCTTCTTGGCCAGTATGCAGAGCACCTTGATGTCCTGACCCGTATACCAGCCGTGACCGTCAAGAATTGTGACGCCATGATTCATCTGTGTGCCGATGGCGTTGGATATCTCCTGCCATTTGCGGGTGAATATCATGAACTGTACGGACTCGCGCCGGGCGTTCATCACGTAGTCGAGGGTGAAGTTCTCGAGTGCCATCACGCAGAAGCCGAACATCACCTTGTGTGCCCTTTCAATATAGTCGCCGAATTGCGGGAAGAACATACACGAGCCGATGATGCAGAAGTCGACGGTGATGAGCACATTGCCCAGCGACACATTGTGGTACTTGTTGATGCTGGCAGCAATAATATCCGTGCCGCCAGTAGAGCCGTTGTTCAGAAAGACTGTTGCCAGCGCTATACCGGTAATCACACAGCCAATAATCATCGACATGAACTCCTGCCCTTCGCCCAGCAGTTTGATGGGCAGTCCGTTTTCCTGCTTGGGAATGATTTCCTGCGCAAACATCAGCAGGAAGTAGAGGGTGAAGATGGCGAAGATAGTCTTCACCATGAACTTCAGTCCCAGCACCTTCAGGGCTACCAACAGCAGGATGCCGTTGATGATGATATACGTGTTTTCCAGATGGAAGCCGGTGGCGTAGTAGATGATAGCTGAGAGACCCGTTACGCCGCCCGCCACGATCTCATAGGGCATCAGGAAGACGGTGAAGGCTATGGTGTAGAGCACCAGTCCGATGAGGATGAAGAAATAGTCTTCAACCTCCTTGAGAATGAGTTTGTGATTGATATTCAGATGATTCATTACATCACGATATTTACCGTTCGCTTATTTCATCACGATATTAATCATTCGCTTTGGAACGATGATAACCTTCACAATCTGCTTGTCCTCTACATACTTAGCGGTGCGCTCATCGCCGCGAATCAGTTGTTCTATAGCAGCGTTGTCGGCATCGGCAGCCACCTGAATCTCGAAGCGGGCCTTACCGTTGAACGCCACGCCCATCTTCACCTGACTCTCCACCAGATAGGCTTCGTCCCAGGCAGGCCATTGGGCATCGCACACACTACCCTCGCCTTTCAGCATCATCCAGAGCTCTTCAGCGATATGAGGTGCAAAGGGTGCAATGAGCACAATGAGGGTCTTCAGCATCTCCTTGTTCTTGCACTTCTGCTGCGACAGTTCGCCCACGCAGATCATAAAGGCCGAGATGGCGGTGTTGTAGGAGAACTGCTCAATGTCCTGCGTCACTTTCTTGATTAGCTTGTGCACGCTCTTCAGGTTATCGGGTGTGGCTGCTTCGTCAGTTGTTGCCTCGCAGGCGGCCGTACAGAGATTCCACAACTTCTTCAGGAAGCGGTGGCAGCCGTCGATGCCGGCTACATCCCACGGTTTCGACTGCTCGATGGGACCCAGGAACATCTCGTACAGGCGCAGCGTGTCGGCTCCGTATTTCTGGCAGATGTCGTCGGGGTTGACCACGTTGTACTTCGACTTCGACATCTTCTCAATCGCCTGCATAACGATGTACTTGCCTTCGGCGTTGGTGACAAACTCTGCCTGTTCGAACTCGGGCATCCATTGGCGTATCTTCTCGATGTCGAGCTCTTTGCCGTCGACGGTGCTGATATCGGTATAGATGGGGTCGGCCTCGGTGCCGTTGTAGAAGTAGCGGTTCTTCTTGGCGTCGTTGTCGTAGTTTGTATCCAGCAGGTCGAAGCTGACATATCGGTTTGTGCCCTTCAGTCGGAACACGAAGCTGGACCATCCCTGAATCATGCCCTGGTTCACCAACTTCTTGAATGGCTCCTCCTCGCAGCTGTAGCCGCAGTCGTAGAGGAACTTGTTCCAGAAACGGCTGTAGATCAGGTGACCTGTAGCATGCTCGCTGCCGCCGACATACAAGTCTACGTTGCGCCAGTACTCATCGGCATCGCGACTGGTGAGTGCCTCGGTGTTGTGGGGGTCCATGTAGCGCAGATAGTAGGCTGACGAACCGGCAAAACCCGGCATCGTGTTCAGCTCTAAGGGGAAGACGGTCTTGCCGTCAATCAGCGACTTGTCGACCACCTTGTCGGTCTTCGTGTCCCAGGCCCACATCTTGGCGCGGCCCAATGGGGGCTCGCCCGTCTCCGTGGGCTTGTACTCGTCAATCTCAGGAAGCTGCAGCGGTAGACACTCCTTCGGTATGATGTAGGGCATGTCGTCCTTATAGTAGATGGGGAACGGTTCGCCCCAGTAGCGCTGACGGCTGAAGATGGCATCGCGCAGACGGTAGTTCACCTTGACGCGGCCCAGCTGATGCTCGGTGACGAACTGTTTCGTGGCAGCGATGGCTTCCTTGACGGTGAGACCGTTGAGCGAGAAGCCGTCGAGGGCCGTCTTGCCTGCCATAGGCGAGTTCATCACCCTACCCTCTTTGGCATCGAAGCTCTCCTCAGAGACATCGGCACCTTCAATCAGGGGAATGATGGGCAAGTTAAAGTGCTTGGCAAAGGCATAGTCGCGACTGTCGTGAGCCGGCACAGCCATGATGGCTCCTGTGCCGTAGCCTGCCAGCACATATTCTGAAATCCAGATGGGTATGCGGTCGCCGGTAAACGGATTGATGGCATACGAGCCCGAGAAGACGCCGGTGACGGAGTGGTCCATCTGGCGTTCGCGCTCTGTGCGCTTCTTCACGTAGGCCAGATACTCGTCGACAGCTGCTTTCTGCTCGGCTGTGGTGAGCTTCTGCACCAGTTCGCTCTCAGGTGCCAGCACCATAAAGGTAACACCAAAGATGGTATCGGCACGGGTCGTGAAGATGGTAAACGACTCCCCTCCTTCTACCTTAAATTCCATCTCCGTACCCTCGCTTCTGCCTATCCAGTTGCGCTGGGCTTCTTTCAGTGAGTCGGTCCAGTCGATGGTCTCCAGGCCGTCGAGCAGACGCTGGGCATAGGCTGATGTACGCAGGCACCATTGCCGCATCTTCTTCTGTTCCACGGGGTAGCCGCCGCGCTCGCTGACACCGTTGACCACCTCGTCGTTAGCCAGCACCGTGCCCAGAGCGGGACACCAGTTCACCATCGTCTCGGCCAGGTAGGCTATGCGGTAGTTCATCAGCACCTCCTGCTTCTTCTTCTCGGAATACGAGGCCCAGTCGCTGGCGGTGAAGTGCAGCTCCTCGGTGCCCAGGGCATGACAGTCCTCGGTGCCCATCAGCTCGAAGTGCTCGATGAGCTTGATGGTGGGCTGCGCCTTGTTCGACGAGGTGCTGAAGTAGCTGCGGAACATGCGCTGGAAGGCCCATTGCGTCCATTTGTAGTAGACGGGGTCGCAGGTGCGCACCTCGCGACTCCAGTCGAACGAGAATCCTATCTTGTCCAACTGCTCTCGATAGCGGTTGATGTTCTGCTCGGTGGTGATAGCGGGGTGCTGGCCCGTCTGTATGGCATACTGCTCGGCGGGCAGACCATAGGCATCGTAGCCCATGGGGTTTAGCACGTTGTAGCCCTGCAGACGCTTGTAGCGGGCGTAGATGTCGCTGGCTATATAGCCCAGGGGATGACCCACGTGCAAGCCTGCTCCGCTGGGATAAGGGAACATGTTGAGCACGTAGAACTTCTTCTTCTTGTCGTCCTCTACTACGCGATAGATACCACTTTCCACCCATCGCTTCTGCCATTTCTTCTCAATGTCTCTGAAGTTGTATTCCATTATTTTGTCTTTTTGTTTGTTGTTTCTAAACGAAGGTTTGTTGTTTCCTCAACCTGCAAAGATACGATGAATATTCGAGATGGCAAAATATTTTGCCCAAAAACTTATTTTATCTGAAAAAAATCCGAGTCCTTTCTTTGCCGTTTCAATTAAAAGCACTATCTTTGCAATCGTAAACGAATTATTAACTATCAAATACAAATGCTTATGAACAAAATTTTACGCTTTTCGTTTGTAGCCTTGATGGCTATGATTGGAGTTAACAATGCAATGGCTGAGGACATCATTTGGTCTGAGGACTTCTCGACCTATGAGGCAGATGCCGTTCCTACTGGCGGCACATACTCTTATGCCTGCGAAAATGGTGGTGGTACAACAAAAATATACGAACAAGCTCTTGCCGGAGGTACCTCGCCTGAAATTCTTGTAGCAAAGAAAGGCGGTTCATTTACTGCTGTTGTTCCCTTAGGAGGTAAGAGTGGTGAAATGAACATCACTTTCAAGACAAACAGAAATGAACTTGACATTGAGGTCACTGGTGCTACCCTTGGAGAAAAGTCTCGTACTGGAAACACCAATACCTATCCTCTTACGGTTGCTGCCGGTACTGAAAGCCTTACTATTAAGTTTTTCATGCCTACTAGCGTAAATAGCAATGCCCGTCTCGATGATATCAAACTGTATCAAGGCACAGCAAAGAAGCCTGCGGGTATTTCTTGGGGTAAAGCATCGACTACTGTAACTCTTGGTGGCGATTATACTAATATCCCTACGCTGCAGAACGAGAATAACCTTACCGTTACCTGCACTTCGTCAGAACCTACAGTTGCTACGGTTACCAACGAGGGTGTTATCACTATTGTTGGTGCAGGTAAGACAACTATTTCTGCTATCTTCGAGGGCAACGATGAATATGAGGCTCAGACCGTCAGCATCGACATTACGGTGAATGCTGCCGAAACACCCGTTGACGATGAAGCCAAGGGCGGCGTAAACAATCCTTACAATATTGAGGAGGTTGCTGCTGCACTTGAGGCTGGAACATTGGCATCGGAAGTTTATGTGAAGGGATATATCACCAATATTACCGAGGTTAGCACACAGTACGGCAATGCCACCTTCAAAATTGCCACAGAGAACAATAAAGATGCAGAGATGAAATTGGTAGTTTTCCGTGCAAAGTACTTAGAGAAAGAAGCCTTCACTGACGAGAATCAAATAAAGGAGGGTGACTTGGTTGTTGTTTGTGGTAAAATACAATTGTACAACAACGAGGGTCAGCTGACTAATGGCTATGTATATTCTTTGAATGGTGAAACTTCTGGTGTAACAACCATCAAGACAGACAGCCGCTACGACGGTGCCATCTACAACCTGAAGGGTCAGCGTGTGGAGGCTATGGGTAAGGGTCTCTACATCCGCGACGGCAAGAAGATTGTGGTGAAGTAAAAAGGTTATAATAACCTAAAAAAGGCGAGACGTTTCTATTTTGGAGCGTCTCGCTTTTTGTTGTTACGATATTATTTTGTACCTTTGCAGGCAAAAAGCAAGCAACTATGGCAAAGAAAGACGGGGAACTGACCCCGATGATGAAGCAGTTTTTCGACTTGAAGGCGAAACATCCGGATGCCGTGATGCTGTTTCGTTGCGGCGACTTCTACGAGACCTACTGTGAGGATGCCATTACTGCCTCGCGCATCCTGGGCATCACGCTGACCCACCGTAACAACGGAGCAGGCGGTATGGGCGACGAGATGGCAGGCTTCCCACATCATGCGCTGGACACCTATCTGCCCAAGCTGATACGTGCCGGCAAGCGCGTGGCTATCTGTGACCAGTTGGAAGACCCCAAGCTGACGAAGAAGCTGGTGAAGCGCGGCATTACGGAGTTGGTTACCCCTGGTGTGGCGATGTCGGACAATGTGTTGAACTACAAGGAAAACAACTTCCTGGCCAGTGTGCATTTCGGCAAGTCGGCCTATGGAGTGGCCTTCCTTGATATCTCTACGGGTGAGTTCCTGACAGGCGAGGGAACAGCCGACTATGTGGAGAAGCTGTTGGGCAATTTCCAGCCCAAGGAGGTACTCTTTGAACGCGGCAAGAAGCAGGACTTTGAACAGAAGTTCGGCAACCGCTTCTTTACGTTCCAGCTCGATGACTGGGTGTATACGGATCAGACGGCCCGTCAGAAGCTCTTGAAGCACTTCCGAGTAAAGAACCTGAAGGGCTTTGGCGTGGACCATCTGCAGAGCGGCGTCATCGCTGCAGGTGCCATCCTGCAGTATCTGGAACAGACGCAGCACACACAGATAGGGCATATCACGGCTATCTCGCGCATCGAGGAGGATAAATACGTGCGCCTGGACAAGTTCACCATCCGTTCGCTGGAACTGGTCTATCCGATGCAGGAAGACGGTAAGTCTCTGCTCGATGTGATAGACCGCACGGTGAGCCCAATGGGCGGCCGACTGCTGCGCCGTTGGGTGGTCTTTCCTTTGAAGGACGAAAAGCCTATCAATGAGCGTCTGGACATTGTGGAGTATTACTACCGCGAGCCTGAGTTCCGCCAGTGTGTGGATGAGCAGATTCATCGCATCGGCGACTTGGAACGTATTGTATCGAAGGTGGCTGTGGGACGTGTATCGCCGCGCGAAGTAGTGCAGTTGAAGACGGCCCTGCAAGCCATCCAGCCCATCAAGACGGCCTGTCTCTATGCCAACAACGAGGCCCTGAAAAGGGTAGGGGAACAGCTCAACCTGTGCGAGTCGCTGAAGGACCGCATCGAAAAAGAGATTCAGAGCGACCCGCCACAGCTGGTGCAGAAGGGTGGGGTGATCAGAGACGGCGTGAATGCCGAACTCGACGAGCTGCGCCAGATAGCCTATAGCGGTAAGGACTACCTGCTGAAAATACAGGAACGCGAGGCTGAGCAGACGGGCATCTCGTCGCTGAAGATAGGTTACAACAATGTGTTTGGCTACTATCTGGAGGTGCGCAATACGTACAAGGACCAAGTGCCGCCCGACTGGGTGCGCAAGCAGACGCTGGCACAGGCCGAGCGCTACATCACGCAGGAACTGAAGGAATATGAAGAGAAGATTCTGGGCGCCGAAGACCGTATCCTGTCGCTCGAAGCCAAGCTCTTCAACGACTTGATTCTGGGTATGCAGGAATATATTCCGCAGATACAGATCAACGCCAATATCATTGCCCATTTGGACTGTCTGCTGGCGTTTGCCAAAGCTGCCGAGGAGAATAATTATATCCGTCCGGTTATCGATACGTCGGAGGTCATCGACATCAAGCAGGGACGCCATCCTGTGATAGAAAAGGAACTGCCCATTGAGGAGCGTTACGTGCCCAATGATATCGTATTGGATAATGAGCGACAGCAGATCATCATTATTACAGGCCCGAATATGGCAGGTAAATCGGCGCTGCTGCGTCAAACGGCCTTGATAGTGCTACTGGCCCAGATAGGTTGTTTCGTGCCCGCAGAGGCCGCGAGAATCGGTCTGGTGGACAAGATATTCACGAGGGTAGGGGCATCTGATAATATTTCGTTAGGCGAATCGACGTTTATGGTAGAAATGACGGAGGCCTCGAACATTCTAAACAACGTCTCTTCGCGCTCGCTGGTGCTCTTTGATGAACTGGGTAGAGGAACCTCTACTTATGATGGAATCTCGATTGCCTGGGCGATTGTGGAATACCTTCATGAGAACGCAAAAGGTCATCCTCGTACGCTCTTTGCCACGCATTATCACGAGCTGAACGAGATGGAGAAGAACTTTTCGCGGATCAAGAACTACAACGTCTCAGTGAAGGAGGTCGACGGCAAGGTGATTTTCCTGCGAAAGCTGGAGCGAGGCGGCAGCGAGCACTCGTTTGGTATCCATGTGGCAGAGATTGCCGGTATGCCGCGTTCTATTGTGAAGCGTGCCAACGTCATCTTGAAGCAGTTAGAAGCTGAAAATGCCTCAGTAGGTACAGTTGGCAAACCTACAGCAGAGATAGCACAAAGTCGCGAGGGCATGCAACTTTCATTCTTCCAACTCGATGATCCTGTACTTTGTCAGGTGCGTGACGAGATCCTTGGCCTGGATGTCAATAACCTCACACCGCTTGAAGCCCTTAACAAGCTTAACGATATCAAGAAGATTGTCTCAGGCAAATGAGTGCTTTTAGTATTGAACAATATAAGAGCCGCCTTCCTATTCGAAAGCGGCTCTTATCAGTCAGTATAAGTCCTTTATTATTTACTGGGATCAGTAAAGATGATACGTTGGTTTATTTTCGCTCGCACAGCCTGTCCGTTGATCTTTCCTGGAATCCATTTTGGCATCTTGCGGATGACACGGTAACCCTCTTTGGCGAACAGCAAGGCGAATTGCTTTTTCAGTTCTTGCTGCTTGGACTCTGTTTCCTGAGAAAACTTGGTCGTGTTGAAGCGGTCAATCTTGCAGTCGTGAGCGGAAATGTCAGACAATGAGCCGTCTTTCTCAACAAAAAATGTCATGACGACACTACCCTCAACGCCATAGTCCTCAGCAGCTTGGGGGTATTTTACATTCTTTTCGAGGTATTTCTTCAACGCATTTGGCCCGCCAGGAAATATCGGCAACTGCTGATCGCTTGAGATAGTTGTCACAGAGTCAGTTTTTTCGATAGGCGTAGCGTTTTGTGCTCCTGCACCCATTGTCAGGGCTGCAAGTGTGACACATAATAATGCTTTTTTCATATTGCGATTATTTTATTGTTGTACTCTCTTGGCCCTTATCATGCAGACAATGCCAACGATAATGAATGGAATGCTGAGAATCTGTCCCATGTCGAGTGGGAGAGTGGCCTCAAAGGCTTCCTGGATCTCCTTGGTATACTCGATAAGGAATCGGAACGCAAAGATATACGTTAGACAGAAGCCGAAATAGAAGCCGGTGCCCACTTGGAAGCTCTTGGCTTTTGACTTTTGGCAGTAGGTTTTATAATAGATGGTCCACATGATGACAAACAGCACGGCATAGGCAATGGCTTCATACAACTGGCTAGGATGACGCAGCACCACGTTTTGAGGTCCGTCGTTCTGTACAAACCAGAAGGCCCAAGGCAGGCTCTCGTCGGTGATTTTTCCAACGATTTCAGAATTCATCAGGTTGCCGATGCGGATGTAGCAGGCCGTGATGCCTGTGGCAATGGCGATGTTGTCGAGCACCGTCCATACGGGCACCTTGAAGTGGCGTACATAGAGTATCAAAGCCAGGATAAGTCCCAGCGTACCACCATGTGATGCAAGTCCCTGATAACCAGTCATGTGCCAGCTGCCAGAAGCATCGATATGGATGGGTAGCAGCATCTCGACAAATCCTTTCCACGAGGTGAGAAAATAGTCGGGCTGATAGAAGATGCAATGCCCTAGTCGGGCACCCACCAGGATGCCTACGAAGCAGTAGATGAAAAGGGGCTCGAACTTCTCGCTTGGGAGGTTCTGTTTCTTATAGAGCCAGCGCACCAAGAGGTAAGCCAAAGCCAGTCCGATGAGCCACATCAGCGAGTACCAGCGAATGCTGAACGACCCGATACTGAAGGCATCGAGTGATGGGTTCCAAGTGATATAACTGAGGATATCCATAAGACCTATAAGACTTATATGGCCTATGTGGCCTATACATTAAATCTAAAGTGCATGATATCGCCGTCCTGCACCACGTAGTCCTTGCCCTCGACACCCATCTTGCCGGCCTCGCGGACAGCGGCCTCAGAGCCGTATTTCAGGTAGTCCTCGTACTTGATGACCTCGGCTCGTATAAAGCCCTTCTCGAAGTCGGTATGGATGACACCTGCACACTGGGGAGCCTTCCAGCCCTTCTTGTAGGTCCAGGCTTTCACCTCCATCTCGCCTGCGGTGATAAAGGTCTGAAGGTTCAGCAGGGCGTAGGCCTTCTTGATGAGACGGTTTACACCACTCTCCTCAAGACCCAGTTCCTCTAAGAAGAGTTGCTTGTCTTCATACGATTCGAGCTCTGCGATATCCTCTTCGGTCTTGGCAGCGATAATCATGGTTTCGGCACCTTCTTCCTGAGCCAGAGCTTCGACTTTCTTGGTGAAGTCGTTACCATCTTTGGCATCGGCCTCGCCTACGTTGCAGACGTAAAGTACAGGCTTCGAAGTCAACAGGAAAAGGTTTTTGGCACAATCCTGCTCGTCCTTGCTTTCAAACTCTACGACACGCGCATTCTTTCCCTGGTCGAGTGCCTCTTTATAGGCCTTAAGGACGGTCACTTCCACCTTGGCTTCCTTGTTGCCGGCAGCAGCGGCCTTCTCGGTCTTAGCCAGACGGCCCTCGATGGTTTCAAGGTCCTTCAGCTGAAGTTCCGTATCAATGATTTCCTTGTCGCGAATGGGGTCGATGGTGCCGTCCACGTGGGTGATATTCTCGTCCTCGAAGCAGCGGAGCACATGAATGATCGCGTCGGTTTCGCGGATGTTGCCAAGGAACTTGTTGCCAAGACCTTCGCCCTTCGAAGCACCTTTCACAAGACCTGCTATATCAACGATTTCGCAGGTTGCGGGCACAATGCGTCCAGGGTGTACTATCTCGGCCAGTTTGGTCAGTCGTTCATCGGGTACGGTGATGACGCCCACGTTGGGCTCAATTGTACAGAAGGGAAAATTTGCTGCCTGCGCCTTTGCACTCGACAGACAGTTGAAAAGTGTGGACTTACCCACATTAGGCAAGCCCACAATACCACATTTTAAAGCCATTTATTTAAAGTATTTGTCCCAATCAGAGAATCTCTTCTTGGCAAAATTGAATACGTACTTATGATCATAGCGGTCGAACATTTCGCCCTTGAAGGTGTTTTCGTTGATGACAGCATCGTTGAAGTTGATGTACACACCTTTCCAACCGGGCAGGTCGTATTCGATTTCAATTCTATCGTCAGTGATTCTCCAGATAATGTTTACCACATCGGGGTTGGTGTTCATGTATTCGCTTTCGTACTGCAGCAGATAACCTGTGCCGCTCAATGAGCCAGAAAGTGATTTCTTGAATTTCAGCACGTTATAGGTTCTCTCGTCGTTATCAACCCAGTTACTACCGTTCTTCTTATAAGCGTCCTGATAGCCCTGCCAGTCGTAATCTAGAAGAAAGTTTGCCACTTCCTTGGGGTCCTTGTTGTCATCTTTGTTACAGCTTGAGAACATCAGGAAGGCTGCGAAAAGCGCCGTTGCGTAAGTGAAAAATTTTTTCATTTTGTCTGCTTTTGAATTTTTGATATATTAATTTCGCGTGCAAAATTAGTAATAATTTCCGAGAAATCAGTGACTTATTGCAAAAATTAGTGTGCTTCGAGCCAATTTTTGCCAAATCCGCTGTCGGCAACGAGGGGAACTTTCAGTTCAATGGCGTTCTGCATTTCTTCCAGAACGATTCGTTCTACCAGCTCTTTTTCCTCTGGATAGACGGAGAAATTGAGTTCGTCGTGTACCTGGAGAATCATCTTGCTCTTGATATGCTCGGCCTTGAAGCGCTGGAAGATGCGTATCATGGCCACCTTGATGATGTCGGCAGCCGTACCCTGAATGGGGGCGTTGATGGCGTTGCGTTCGGCAAAGCCCCGCACGGTGGCGTTCTGCGAGTTGATGTCAGGCAGATAGCGGCGGCGACCGTAGAGGGTCACCACATAGCCCTTTTCGCGGGCTATCTGCTTCGACTGCTCCATGTAGTCGTGCACCTGTGGGAAGGTCTCAAAATAGCCGTCGATGAGCATCTTGGCTTCCTCGCGGGGTATGTCCAGCCGTTCAGCCAACCCGAAGACGGTGATGCCGTAGATGATGCCGAAGTTGGCACGCTTCGACTTAGTACGTTCGTCGCGCGTCACCTCTTCTATCGTTTTCTTATAGATGTTGGCGGCGGTGGCAGCATGCAGGTCCTTGCCTTCCTGGAACACGCGAATCATGTTTTCGTCGTGCGAGAGGTGAGCCATCACACGCAGTTCTATCTGACTGTAGTCTGCTGAAAAAAACAGACAGCCAGGTTCGGGCACAAAGGCTTTGCGTATCTCCTTGCCGTCCTCGCCACGGATAGGAATGTTTTGCAGGTTGGGATCTGACGATGAGAGGCGCCCGGTGGCTGTGACGGTCTGGTTGAACGAGGTGTGTATGTGTCCGGTACGTGGATTAATCAGCTTGGGCAGGGCCTCGATATAGGTGCCTATGAGTTTCTTTAACCCTCTGTGTTCCAATATGTCAGCCACTATCTCGTGCTTATGCCGCAGCTGTTGCAACACCTCCTCGCTGGTGACGTATTGGCCTGTCTTTGTCTTCTTGGCCTTCTCCACGATTTTCAGTTTGTCGAAGAGTATCTCTCCTACTTGCTTGGGTGAGGCGATGTTAAACGACTGACCCGCCAGCTCGTAGATGCGTTGCTCGATGTCGTTCATGCGCTCTGTCAGAATTCTTGACGTCTCGCTCAGCGACTCGGTATCCAGACACACACCGTTCATCTCCATCTCTGCCAGCACGGGCATCAGCGGCATCTCTATCTCATAAAACAGCTTTTCGCACTCGTGCTTTCTTAGTTCGGGCTCCAGCTTGTCTTTCAGTCGCAGCGTGATATCGGCATCCTCGCAGGCATATTCGTACACCTGCTCGGGCGGCAGGTCGCGCATCGATTTCTGTGATTTCCCCTTCGGACCTATCAGCTCGTCGATGTGGATGGTCTGGTAGCCCAGGTAGACCTCAGCCATATAGTCCATGTTGTGTCGCAGTTCGGGTTGTATGAGGTAGTGGGCTATCATCGTGTCCCACATCTGACCTGCCAATACGATGCCGTAGTTGCGAAGCACCTCGAGGTCGTACTTCAGGTTTTGTCCGATTTTCAGGATTTGGGGGTTCTCGTAGACGGGTTTAAATATATTAACAATTCGCAACGCTTCTTCACGATTGGCCGGAACGGGCACGTAAAATGCTTCAAATGGCTTCACCGAGAAGCTTAAACCAACCAATTCGGCCTCGATGGGAGTCGTTGAGGTGGTCTCCGTGTCTAAACTGAGAATTTCGTTTGTCAAGAAAAAGTCACGTAATTTCAGCAAATCTGCCTCATTATCAACGAGTTTGTATGTGTGAGGGGTCGATTTAAGGGTCTCAAAACTCGAAAATTCTGGCTCGCTCGTACCCTTGGGAACAAATTCTTCAAAGAGAGAGAGCTCCAAATTATTGCTTTTTGGCTTCTTTTCAGGCTTTTTAAGAATTCGGTTCGTCAGCGACTTAAACTCGAGTTCTGCGAAGAGTGCGCTGAGTTTTTCTTCATCGGGACCTTGAAGCACCAGCTCGTCGAGGTTCAGGTCGATGGGAACGTCGGTGCGGATGGTGGCCAGGAAGTACGACATGCGGATATCGTCGACGTGACTTTCCACCTTGGTCTTCAGGGCACCCTTCAACTCGTCGGTGCGCCGGATGAGTTCATCGACGGTGTTGAAGTCGTTGATGAGTTTCGCGGCGGTCTTCTCGCCCACACCCGGACACCCTGGGAAGTTGTCGGCAGAGTCGCCCATCAGCGCCAGCAGGTCGATGACCTGGAGTGGGGTAGCGATGCCGTATTTGGTACATACCTCCTGCGGACCCATCACCTCGTAGCCCCCACCGTGACGCGGTCGGTATATCTTGACGTTGCTGCTGACCAGCTGACCGTAGTCTTTGTCCGGGGTTAGCATATAGGTCTCTACGCCTTCGATGGAATCGGCCTTTTTTGCCAGCGTGCCAATCACGTCGTCGGCTTCAAAGCCGTCTACCTGCAACACAGGGATACGATAGGCTGCCAGCAGCTCCTTGATGATGGGCACGGCCTTGCGGATGTCCTCGGGGGTGGCTTCGCGCTGAGCCTTATAGGCGGGGAAGGCCTCGCTGCGGAAGGTGGGTCCGTGGGGGTCGAAGGCCACACCCAGATACTTGGGCTGCTCTTTTTCTATCACTTCCTGCAGGGTGTTGACGAAGCCGATGATGGCCGATGTGTTGAGTCCCTTCGAGTTGATTCGCGGGTTCTTGATAAAGGCATAGTACGACCTGTAAATGAGGGCGTAGGCATCAAGCAAAAATAGTTTATCCATATTATTTCAGAATTTTCGTGTAAAATTACTAAAAAATTTGCCAATATCGTGATATTTTCTGTAATTTTGTAGCAAAATTAAGAAAAATGGACTATTTATCGCTCATCAAACGCCCTATAGAGCGTGAATTTGTGGAGTTTACAGACCTTTTTAGTCAGTCGCTGACACACGGCGACCGCCTGCTTTCCGACGTCCTGGCACATATCCGACAGCGGGGTGGGAAGCGCATGCGACCCATCCTGACATTGCTGTTGGCAAAGAACTATGGTGGGGTGACTCGCGTGACGCAAAACGCTGCCATCGGTCTGGAGTTGCTGCATACGGCTTCGCTGGTGCACGACGATGTGGTGGACGAGAGCGAGGAGCGTCGCGGACAGGCCTCGGTGAACGCCACCTATAATAATAAGGCGGCCGTGCTTGTAGGCGACTTTATCCTTTCTACGGCGCTGCTCCACGTGTCGTTTACGGGCGATCAGCGTATCATAGAAAACCTGGCTCAGCTGGGACGTACGCTGGCCAGCGGTGAGCTGCTCCAGTTGTGGAACATCAGCAACAAGGAGATTTCCGAGGACATCTACTACCAGGTCATCCAGCAGAAGACGGCCGTGCTGTTCGAGTCGTGTGCGGCTATCGGTGCGCTGTCGGCAGGTGCTTCCGACGCAGAGGTTGAGAAAGCCCGCCGGTTTGGTCAGAACCTGGGCATCATGTTCCAGATTCGTGACGACATTTTTGACTATTTCGACTCGAAGGAGATAGGCAAGCCCACCGGCAACGATATGGCTGAGGGTAAACTGACGCTGCCGGTCATCTACGCGCTGAACCAGAATCCGCAGTACGAGTCGATGATGAACCTGGCTCGCAAGGTGAAGGCTGGCACTATCAATGCCGATGAAATCGCTGTTTTAGTCGAGTTTACCAAGCAGCAGGGAGGCATTGACTATGCTGAGAAGCGTATGGACGACTACCACCGTGAGGCGCTGAAATATCTGGACGAGTCGGTGACCGATGCGTCCATCCGTGAGTCGCTGACGGCCTATTTGGACTATGTCGTTCAGCGAAACAAGTGATTTCCCCAACCCTCTATACCTCTTTGATTTTAGGTGCGTGGGCGCAAATTTGCGCTCATTTAGCACATTTTATACCTCATTATAGATTGGAATTCGAAAAAAATGCCTAACTTTGTCGCGCAAACTTAAAACTTTGTTGCGTATATTCTTAAAACAATGGTATCAAACAAGACTAGAAACTGGTATAAAATCATCACCATCTGCCTGGCATTTATGTGTGTGCTGATGTGCGGAATGATGTATATCTCGTTCCGGCCAGACACGTTGAAGATGTTCCATTGGTTTAAGGTGTTCGGATTGTTGGATTATCTGGAAGACCTGCAGCACAACCCCGCCCGGGTGCCTGCGTGGATGCTCTACAACCTGCCCGACGGCATCTGGCTCTTCGCCTACAGCATACTCATCGGCTGCATCTGGAACTTCAAGATTCGCGACTGCTGGATGTTCATCCTCGTGATGCCTTTCATCTGCATTCCCCACGAGTTTTTGCAGGGCTTGGGCGTCATGCACGGCACTTACGACCCACAGGATGTGCTGGCTTATCTGATGGCTATCACGGCGGGCTTCACGTATGTCTATCTGGTTCACAGACTGGCATTTACGGGCGTAGATAGGGTAGAGCGCCGACGCACCAGTACGGGTAAGTTGGTGCTGACCATGTTCTGCTTTGTGCTCTTCGTGCTGCTGGCCATCGGCAGTGATGACACCGTGGGTCGCATCAGTGCCAGCACTGGCGATGCCAACGCAATAGAAGAACTCTCAAGATGACATCTTTCATCTCTCATTTATCATTTAACGAAATTAGAAGAATTTCGTTTCTTTCCCGATTACTTCGCTCAGCAGCAGGTTTGCCAGACGGCTGGTACCCATGCGGAACCATTTGTTAGTCAGCCATTTCTCGCCCAGAACCTCTTTTACTATCGTGTAGTATATCAGGGCATCCATCACGCTGTTCAGACCGCCAGCGGGCTTAAAACCAATCTGTATGCCCGTCTGCTCGTAGTACTCCTTGATGGCCTGGCACATCACGTAGGCTGCCTCGGGGGTGGCTGCGGGCTCCAGTTTGCCTGTAGAGGTCTTGATGTAGTCGCCGCCGCCGTACATGGACAGAATCGATGCAATCTTGATGTTCTTAGCCGTCTTCAGGCAACCGGTCTCCAGAATCACCTTCATGTCCTTGTCGCCGCAGGCTTCTTTCTCCTGCTGTATCTCGTCAACCACAGTGTCGTAGTCGCCGTCTAAGAAGGCACCCACGTTCATCACGATGTCAATCTCCGTGGCACCGTCCTTCACGGCCAGCGAGGTCTCTACGGTCTTCACCTCGATGAGACTCTGACTGCTGGGGAAACTGCCTGATACACAGGCCACTTCGACACCTTCTACTTCCAGCGTCTCGCTCACCACCTTGGCGAACTTTGGGTAGACGCAGATGGTGGCTACGTGGGGCAGGTCGGGGTAGGCCTCTTCAAACTGGTTGACCTTCTCGGTGAAAGCCATCACGCTGGTTTCGCTGTCGGTGGTCTTCAGCGTGGTCAACTCCACGCTGCCCATCAGGAATTTCTTCACCTCGGTGGTGTCGTTCTGGTGTACTTTCTCGGCAATGATCTGCTTCACTGTGTCCTTCACTTCCTCGTCGGTGATGTCGAGATTGTACTTGCTGAGCACCTGCTCAATTTTGTTCATTTCTACCATAATATTAAGCTTTAAGTTTCGGGTTTATAATCAGGCTTTAAGTTTCTACTTATCAGGCATTAAGTTTCGGGTTTTCTATGTGTCGAAGAGAGTCTCGGCGGGTCTTTTTCTCGATGGACTTCTGCAGCTCTTCCGTTAGGTCCACACCGGTTTGGTTGGCCAGGCAGAGCAGCACCCACAGCACATCGGCCATCTCTTCACCCAGGTTGTCTTTCTCGCCGGCCTTGAAACTCTGGTCACCGTATTTCCGGGCTATCACACGGGCCAGCTCGCCTACTTCCTCGGTCAGGACTGCCATATTGGTCAGTTCCGAGAAGTACCTCACGCCATACGCCTTAATCCACTGGTCTACAGCCACTTGTGCTTCTTCTATCGTCATCACATTCATATCATTCTTTGTTTTTGGGGTTCGTGCAGACCCTAATTATTCTTTGTTTTTGGTGTCCATACAGATGGTGACAGGCCCGTCGTTCAGCAGTTCTACCTTCATGTCGGCACCGAACTCACCTGTTGCCACAGGCTTCCCGATGGCCCCGGAGAGCTGTTCGCAGAAGGCCTGATAGAGTGGGATAGAGTGCTCGTGACTGCCTGCGCGGAACCAGCTTGGACGGTTGCCTTTCTTGTAGCTGGCGTAGAGGGTGAACTGGCTCACCACCAATGCCTCGCCCTGCACATAGGTGATGGAGCGGTTCATCACGTGCTGCTCATCGTCGAACACGCGCAGGTTGGCTATCTTCTTCACCAGCCACTCCACATCCTCTAAGGTGTCCTCGTTGCAAACGCCCAGCAACACTAAAAACCCCTGTTTGATGGCTCCGTGTACTGTGCCTTCGATGGTGACGCTGGCGCGACTGACGCGTTGGATGACTGCTCTCATATTTCTGATTTTTCGGCAAAGATACGATATTATTTTGAAACCACCAAATTTTCAGCACTCAATTGGCATTGTAAACCACCAAATTTTCAGCACTCAATTGGCTTTGTTTTTCAAAACAATGTCTTGCCACTTTGTCACTTTGCCACTTTGCCTCATTAAGCACCCTCACGAATGTGCAAACTCCCTTTATAAATTATTATATATTTTAATATATAATAATTCTAATATACTTCTGTTCATGTTTTAGGCACTATTGCAACCACCTTAATGTGGCAAAGTGGCAAAGTGGCAAAGTGGCGATGGAAGATTACGGCTCACTGTGTCGAAGATTACGGCATTCTTTTTGTATGCTTAGGGTTCCTTCTGGTTGTGGAAATAATCATAGACAATCTGGGCTTTGGCGGGTCCGATGAGGTCGCTGAGTGTTTCGAGTTCTGCCTCGCGTATCCTGCGAACCGATTTAAGGGCATTTAGAAGCCTGTCACGCGTTTTTGGGCCGATGCCTGGAATGTTGTCAAGCTCGGATTGCAGGGCGTGCTTAGAACGCTTGTTTCGATGGAATTCGATGGCGAACCGATGTACTTCATCCTGCATGTGTGTGAGCACACGAAACAGTTCTGACGTATCCTTTATACCAATCACCCTTGCCGGAAATCCGTACAGCAGTTCGTTGGTTCGGTGCCGGTTGTCCTTAGCCAATCCAGCAATGGGGATGTCCAGCCCGAGCTCATCCTGCACAGCCTGCCTTATCACCTCCATCTGTCCCTTGCCGCCATCGGCCACGATGAGGTCGGGTAGGGGCTGCTGTTCTTGTATGAGGCGATGGTATCGCCTCGTAACGACCTCCTTCATCGAGGCATAGTCGTCCGGACCCACCACCGTCTTGATGTTGTATTTGCGGTAATCCTGCTTCGAGGGTTTCATCTTCTTGAAGACCACGCAGGCAGCTACGGCATCGGTACCCGAGATGTTCGAGTTGTCGAAGCACTCTATCTGATAGGGCAGCTTGGGCAGGTGAAGCAGGTCCTGCAACTCCTTCATCAGTCGCACTTGTTTCTGCTCGGGGTTCAGTTTCTCAGCTTGCTTCAGCCGGTCAAACTTATACTGCTTGCCGTTCATCGCCGAGAGGTCCAGCAACGTCTTTTTGTCGCCTAATTTGGGTACGGTGAACTTCACGTTCTCCAGCTCTACGTCAACCTCCTGCGGCACAATAATCTCCCGTGCGTCGCTCTTGAAGCGCTCCCTCAGTTCTACAATGCCCAGTTGCAGCAGCTCTTCGTCGCTCTCGTTGAGCTTCTTCTTATACTCAATCGTAAAACTCTGGTTGATGCTGCCGTTAGAGACGTGGATGTAGTTGATGAATGCCATCTTTTCGTCGCTGGTAATCGTAAACACATCGACATTGTTGATGGTGTGACTCACAACCTCGCTCTTGCTCACGAAGTTGTCCAGGGCCAGATACTTCTTCTTCACCTCCTCGGCCTCCTCGAAGCGCAGTTCCTCTGAAAGACGCAGCATCTCGTCCTTCAGGTCGCGCAGCACCTGACGGGTGTTTCCCTTCAGTATCTCACGGGCCTGAGCAATGTTTCGCTGGTAGTCGTCGTAGCTCTGTTTGCCCATACAGGGACCCTTGCACTTCTTGATGTGATAATCCAAGCAGACCTTGTATTTGCCGCTCTCTACACCCTCTTTTGTCAACGGCTGACGACAGGTGCGCGGCAGATAGAGTTCCTTGATCAGGTCCAGCACGGCATACATGCTGCCTATGTGAGAGTATGGGCCGTAGTACGTGCCCCACTTCTTGTTGATGGTACGGGTCTTGAAGATACGGGGGAAGTACTCGTTGGTGACGCAGATGCTGGGGTAGGTCTTCCCGTCTTTCAGCAACACGTTGTAGCGGGGGTTGTATTTCTTGATGAGCGAGTTCTCAAGCAGCAGGGCATCCTCCTCGGTGTTCACCACCGTGTAGCTGATGTCGAAAATCTTCGAGACGAGCACCTTGGTCTTGAAACGGTCTACCTCCGTATGGAAGTACGACGAGACCCTCGACTTCAGGTTCTTCGCCTTACCCACATAGATGATGGTGTGCGTTTCGTCGTAAAACTGGTAACTGCCGGGCTTGTCGGGCAACCGGCTGACGATGCCCTTCAGGTACGACAGGCGCTTCTTGTTTTCTTCCTTTGTCATGCTCAACTGCTTTTCTTCGTAGCCTTAGGCTTCCTTATTTTTTAGCCTTAGGCTTCCTTATTTAGTAGTCTTTTGGCTCCCGTTGTTTCACGTGAAACGTTAGACAACCAACAGGGTGGTCAGGTCGATGTCCTTGAAGAGGTCGCGACCATGCAGGCCCTCGTCTTTGATTTCTATGATGAAGTTCATGTAGACTTTCTTCGGATGAAAGTTTTGAACCAGTTTGTAGGCGGCCTTAGCCGTACCTCCTGTTGCCAGCAGGTCATCGTGTATCAGTACAATGTCGTTTTCATCGATGGAGTCGATGTGCATCTCAATGGTGTCGACACCATACTCTTTCGAGAACGATTCCTTGATAACTGTGGCAGGCAGTTTGCCCGGCTTTCTGGCCAGCACGATGCCACAACCCAAACGGGCGGCGAGTGCCGAAGCCATCACAAAGCCGCGGCTCTCGATGCCCACTATCTTGGTGATGCCCTTGTCTTTGTAAATCTCCTCCAACTCGTCGAGCATAATCTTCACGCACTCAGCATTCTTGTAGAGGGTGGTCACGTCACGGAAGTTGATACCTTTTTTCGGGAAATCAGGTATCGCACGCAGATTGTCCAGCAGTACTTGGTTGTTCATAATCTTTTGGTTTTATTAGTTCGTTTGTTGCTTATATTCAAATTATTCCTCACTTATTACCAAATTGTTCCTTATTAATTTTCAGCTACTTACGTTTGTTACACATGCCTGTCCGTTTCACGTGAAACATCGCTTATCTTCCCATCAGCACCAGCAGTACGTTGATGTCGCTCGGCGATACGCCCGGTATACGACTGGCCTGTGCCAGCGTCTCCGGGTCGATGGCTTTCAGTTTCTGTCGGCACTCGGTGGAAAGGCCGTTGAGTGTTTCGTAGTGGAAGTGTCCTTTAATGCGGATATTTTCCAGCCGGTGCATTTTTTCCGCTACCTGTCGTTCGCGTTGGATATACCCTTTGTATTTGATGCGTATTTCGGCGGCTTCGGCAATCTCTGTCTTCCGGTTGGGCAGACGGTCGATGAAAGCGTGCAGTTCGGGAATCAGCGGTTGCAGGTTCTGTAGGTTCAGTTGCGGACGAGCCACCAGGTCTTCAAGCTTCACACCAAACTGTAGTGGGGTAGTGCCCAGCTGTTCCAAGGCGCTGTTCACCTCTTTGGCCTTGATGGGGAATGTCCGACAAAATTCTTCGATTTCTTCGATAGCTTTCTTCTTTTGCAGCCACCACTCGTAGCGGTCTTTTTTTGCCAGTCCCAGCTCGTATGAGCGTTCGGTGAGGCGTGCGTCGGCATCGTCCTGGCGCAGCAGGATGCGGTACTCGGCCCTCGAGGTGAACATTCTATAGGGTTCATCGACGCCCTTTGTCACCAAATCGTCTATCAGTACACCGATATACGATTCATCGCGGTGCATCACAAATTCCTTGGTTCCATCGCATTTCAGAGCGGCATTCATACCTGCCACCAGACCCTGTCCGGCGGCCTCTTCGTAACCCGTGGTGCCGTTCATCTGTCCAGCTAAGAACAATCCATCAATTTTCTTCGATTCCAACGTATGTCGCAGTTGGGTGGGGTCGAAGAAATCGTACTCTATGGCATAGCCCGGACGGTAAACTTTTGCCTGCTGAAATCCGGGTATCTTCCTGAGTGCTTCTATCTGCATGTCCATCGGCAGCGACGAAGAAAAACCGTTCAGGTACATCTCGTTGGTGTCGCTTCCTTCGGGTTCCAGGAACAGCAGGTGCTGGTCGCGGTCGGGAAAGGTGACGAGCTTCGTCTCTATCGACGGACAGTAACGTGGACCTATCGACTGTATCTGTCCGTTGTACAGGGGCGAGTCGGCCAGTCCTGAGCGCAGCGTCTTGTGTACATCCTTGTTGGTGTAGCATTCCCAGCAGGGCAGCTGGGGTAGGGTGGTCTGCGTCTCACTGTTCTCACTTGGGTTATAGTAGGAAAAGCGGTAGGGACGAGCCTCACCGTCCTGTCGGTGCAGCTGACTGAAGTCTATGCTCCGCTTGTCCAGTCGAACGGGGGTGCCCGTCTTCATGCGTGCCGACCGGATGCCGTGACGGGTGATGCTCTCGGTGAGGTGCTCGGCGGCAGGCTCGGCTATGCGTCCGCCCTTCACCATCTTCCTTCCTATGTGCATCAGTCCGTTGAGGAAGGTGCCGGCGGTAATCACCACACACCTGGCGTGTATCTCTGCCCCCCAGATGGTCTTTACACCCACCACGCGCTTGACTGGCTGCGCATCGGCAGCAGCACGCTCTACCGGCTCTACCAGCAGTTCCTCTGCCTGGTCTTGCCAGATGTCAAGATTTGCGGTTTCATCGAGAACATGCCGCCACTGCCAGATGAACTTGCCGCGGTCGCACTGTGCACGTGGACTCCACACGGCAGGACCCTTGCCTACGTTCAGCATGCGGAACTGGATGGCGGTGGCGTCGGTCACGCGACCCATCTGCCCGCCCAGGGCATCAATCTCGCGCACTATCTGCCCCTTGGCAATGCCGCCGACGGCTGGGTTGCACGACATCTGTGCAATCTTGTTCATGTCCATTGTCACCAGCAGCGTGCGTGCACCCATATTTGCCGAGGCGCAGGCTGCCTCGCATCCGGCATGTCCGCCGCCGATGACTATCACGTCGTATTTCAGAATCATATTTGCTTGATTATTATTCGAGCGCAAAGTTAGTGCAAATCGTTCGAAAAGCCAAATTTTTAGTTCATGTTTTGATATATGGGCATAGCATTTTGTCTGTAAAACGTAAAAATAGTCGCAAGAAATGAATTTTTCTCGGCAAAAAAGTTTGAAATCTCATAATTTTATATTAATTTTGTACCCTCATCGCGTGTGTGCGTACTCATTCTTGGGTAGAAAGCACCGAGCCCGTGAGGGTATTTTTGATTGCTGACAATAAATCTAAAAAACATTTTATTCATTAATTTTCAATCATTTATGTGGTTATTTAATTCATCAATTGGTAGGAAAGTGGTGATGTCGGTAACGGGCATCTCGCTTATCTTGTTTTTGACGTTTCACTGCTGCATGAATCTGGTTGCGCTCTTCTCTGGCAAAGCGTACAACATGATTTGTGCGCTGCTGGGCGCTAACTGGTATGCTGTGGCAGCAACGATGGCGCTGGCCGGACTGGCTGTGGTTCACATTGTGTATGCCTTCATCCTGACCGCTCAGAACCGCAGTGCTCGCGGCGACAACCGCTATGCTGTGGCTACGACGGTGAACTCCGGTAAGGTGGAGTGGGCATCGAAGAACATGCTCGTGCTGGGTATCATTATCTGCCTGGGCCTGTTGCTTCATCTTTTCAACTTCTGGTACAACATGATGTTTGCCGAGTTGATGCACATGCCTGTGGCTCACGATCCTGCTGACGGCTATGCCTACATCAAGGACGTCTTCTCGTGCCCCGTCTACGTGGTGCTCTACATCATCTGGATTGTGGCATTGTGGTTCCACCTGACCCACGGCTTCTGGTCGTCTATGCAGACGCTGGGTGTCAGCGGCAAGACCTGGTTCTGCCGTTGGAAGGCCATCGGTTATGTTTATGTCACTCTGCTGGCTCTTGGTTTCCTGGCCGTCATCCTGACGTTCTATTTCAAGAGTCTGTTCTGCTGCGCAACATGTTGTTAAACCTTAAACACTAGAAAAAAGTTATGGCAAAAGTAATTGATTCTAAGATTCCTGCAGGTCCAGTGCCTGAGAAATGGAAGGAATATAAGGCTCATCAGCGTCTGGTTAACCCCAAGAACAAGCTGAAGCTCGATGTGATTGTGGTTGGTACTGGTTTGGCTGGTGCTTCTGCAGCAGCTTCACTCGGTGAGATGGGCTTCAATGTGATCAACCTGTGTATTCAGGATTCTCCCCGTCGTGCTCACTCTATCGCCGCTCAGGGTGGTATCAACGCCGCCAAGTGCTATCAGAACGATGGCGACTCTGTCTATCGTCTGTTCTACGACACCGTAAAGGGTGGTGACTATCGTGCTCGCGAGGCCAACGTTTATCGTCTGGCTGAGGTCAGCAATAATATTATCGACCAGTGCGTGGCTCAGGGTGTTCCCTTTGCTCGTGAGTATGGCGGTATGCTGGCCAACCGTTCGTTCGGTGGTGCTCAGGTAAGCCGTACGTTCTACGCTAAGGGTCAGACGGGTCAGCAGCTGCTGCTGGGTGCCTATAGCTCGCTGAGCTGTCAGGTGAAGGCCGGCAAGGTGAAGCTCTACACCCGCTATGAGATGGAAGACGTTGTCATCGTTGACGGACGTGCTCGTGGTATCATTGCCAAGAACCTGACAACCGGTAAGCTGGAGCGCTTCTCTGCAAACGCTGTTGTCATCGCTACTGGTGGTTATGGAAATACCTACTTCCTCTCTACCAACGCTATGGGTTGTAACTGCTCGGCTGCCGTCCAGTGCTACCGCAAGGGTGCTTACTTTGCTAACCCCTCGTATGTGCAGATTCACCCCACCTGTATCCCCGTTCATGGTGACAAGCAGTCTAAGTTGACGCTGATGTCAGAGTCGCTGCGTAACGACGGACGTATCTGGGTTCCCAAGAACATCGAGGATGCCAAGGCTCTGCAGGCAGGAACAAAACAGGGTTGGGAAATTCCCGAGGAAGACCGCGACTACTATTTGGAGCGCCGCTATCCTGCCTTCGGTAACCTCGTTCCTCGTGACGTTGCCTCTCGTGCCGCCAAGGAGCGTTGCGACAAGGGCTTCGGTGTGAACAACACAGGTCTGGCTGTATTCCTTGATTTCTCTGAGTCTATCAACCGTCTGGGTCTCGATGTCATCATGCAGCGCTATGGCAACCTCTTCGAGATGTACGAGGAGATTACCGACGTGTTCCCTGGCGATGTAGCTAACGAAATCAATGGCGTGAAGTACTACAAGCCCATGATGATTTATCCTGCTATTCACTACACGATGGGTGGTATCTGGGTTGACTACGAGCTGCAGACCTCTATTCCTGGCTTGTTCGCTATCGGTGAGTGTAATTTCTCTGACCACGGTGCTAACCGTCTTGGTGCTTCTGCTCTGATGCAGGGCTTGGCCGATGGTTACTTCGTACTGCCTTACACCATCCAGAACTATCTGGCCGACCAGGCTGTATGGCCGAAGGTTTCTACCGATCTGCCTGAGTTCGCTGAGGCTGAGAAGGCCGTCGACGCTGAGATGGACCGCCTGCTGAACATCAAGGGTAAGCGCTCTGTTGACTCTATCCACAAGGAGCTCGGCCACATCATGTGGGAGTATGTGGGCATGGGTCGCACCGCTGAGGGTCTGAAGACTGGTCTGAAGAAGATGCACGAGCTGGAGAAGGAGTTCGACGAGAACCTCTTCGTGCCCGGCACGAAGGAAGGCCTGAACATCGAGCTCGACAAGGCTATCCACCTGCGCGACTTCTTCACCATGGGTCAGCTCGTCGCTTTCGACGCACTCTCTCGTAATGAGAGCTGTGGTGGTCACTTCCGCGAGGAGTATCAGACCGAGGAAGGCGAGGCTAAGCGCGACGATGAGAACTACTTCTATGTAGGCTGCTGGGAGTATCAGGGCAAGGGTAACGAGCCCGAGCTTATCAAGGAGCCGCTGGAGTACGAGGCTATCAAGGTTCAAACCCGTAACTATAAGAACTAATGTTTAGTATGGTGCTGTGTCACAGCACCTCAAATAAGTTAAATTATGGCAAAAAATATTAGCTTTACAATAAAGTTCTGGCGCCAGAATGGCCCCAAGGACCAGGGACATTTCGACACCCACGAGATGCACGATATCCCCGACGACACCTCTTTCCTCGAGATGCTCGACATTCTGAACGAGGAACTGATTAATGAAGGCAAGGAGCCCTTCGTGTTCGACCACGACTGCCGCGAGGGTATCTGCGGTATGTGCTCACTCTACATCAACGGTACGCCTCACGGACTCACCGAGCGTGGAGCTACTACCTGTCAGCTCTACATGCGCCGTTTCAACGATGGTGACGTCATCACCGTCGAGCCTTGGCGCTCTGCAGCCTTCCCCGTGATTAAGGACTGTATGGTAGACCGCAACGCCTTCGATAAGATTATCCAGGCTGGCGGCTACACCACCATCCGCACCGGTCAGGCTCAGGATGCTAACGCTATCCTCATTCCCAAGGAGGATGCCGACGAGGCTATGGACTGCGCATCTTGCATCGGCTGTGGCGCTTGCGTCGCCGCTTGTAAGAACGGCTCTGCCATGCTGTTCGTCAGCTCGAAGGTTTCTCAGCTCGCCCTGCTTCCCCAAGGTCGTGTAGAGGCAGCCAAGCGTGCTAAGGCCATGGTGATGGCTATGGAAGAGGCCGGCTTCGGCAACTGCACCAACACCCGTGCTTGCGAGGCCGTCTGCCCGAAGAACGAGACTATCGCCAATATTGCCCGCCTGAACCGCGAGTACATCAAGGCTAAGTTGGCTGACTAAGTAATGATAGGTAGTGAGGCATTGAGTCTCACTACCTAATATTAAATGTTCGCGAACGTAATATAAAGAGTTATGCCAAAGATATTTGAGTATTTCGGATTTATCTTCTATTTTTTCTCTAATGAGCATGAGCCGATACATGTGCATGTGCTTCATGGAGGAAAGGAGAGCATTTTCGACCTCATTATGATGAAGGGTGAACTGGTTGATATTCACGTTCGTGAAAAGAAAGGAGCAGAGCCATTGCCAGAAAAGGACAAGCGTACAGCAGAAGCATTCATCCGCAAGTATCACAAGAATATCATTGACAAGTGGGTGAAGTTTTTTGTGCTGAAGCAGTCTGTTCGTAGTACTAATATTAAGAAGAAACTTTAGAAAGGAAATAATTATGGAGAGACTTCACATTATTAAAGCAGAGAACGCTGGCAATCTGACTGTCTATTTGACATTCAGCGATAACACCACACAGACAGTGGATATTGGTGACTTTATTCGCCGTCATCCTCATCCGCAGTACAATAAATATCTTGATCCTCGAATGTTCAGTCGTTTTACCATAGAGAACGGCAACATTGTCTGGGGCAAGAATTGGGATTTGATTTTCCCTCTTGAGCAATTGTATGCAGGGACGCTGGCTCGCTAACTCCTAATCCTCTCGTCTCCACCGCTCTGACGGTGGTAGGATACACATTATTAATATTATTAACAACAGATTAGCGTTTCTGTTCGTACTTATACATAGATATTGAGCTTTTGCTCTTGTTCTTGAAATTCGAATACCGCCAAACATTCAAGAGAAAGAACAAGCAGTCAGAAAGTTCGCAAAGTTATAGCTTTCATCCTTTTGATTGTGTTAGGGTGTATTGGTATTGCCATCTTGTTTTTCGTTATTAGTTGGTTAATGAAGATAGTGGGTTTCGGTCTTGGCGGTGGATTCTTGGGGCTTATCTTGGGTTATGCCTTTGGCTCTGGTCAGGAGTCAGCCTTCACGGGTATGCAGTGGGGCTTTTGGATAGGCTGTGGCATCGGTTTGTTGTACGCCTTGCGGCATCCCCTTAAGGCTGCAGAAGATGGTGCTAAAGACTTGAAGGATTTGCTAAATAGAAGTAGCGGAACTAACAGCGGTTATAAATTGGATAACGGGGTACGTCTGACCCACCTTCACGGCAATATTTATGAGGGCGACGATGGTCACACCTACGAGAAAGACCCGTGGACCGATCAGTTTCACAGGATATAAAAGAAACATGAAAAACAAGAATGTGGAAGCCATTATGGCCTCCACATTCTTGTTTATGGATGATTGACAATACGTGCGCTTATTCTTCCTTGACGTTGCCCACGATGTCGTCGATGGTGGCGACGGTGTGACCATCGCGGTGACGGAAGAGGTTCAGGATGTCGCGGACGGTCTTTTCCTCTTCTACCTGCTCGTCGATGAACTGGTCGACGAAGTTGATGCTGGCGCGGTCGTGCTCTGCGTCGGCCACATCGGCCAGCTCGTTGATTTTCTCCGTCACCCACTCCTCGTGCTTCAGCGTCTGCTCGAAGATGTCCTTGGGGTCCTTGAAGTCCAGAGTGGGAGCATCGATGGCGGTAACGACGGCCTCTCCACCGCGGTTCAGCACGAAGTCGGCCATCTTTAGGGCGTGCTCCTTCTCCTCATTCGAGTGGTCGAACATCCAGGCAGCAAAGCCCTTCCAGCCCTCCTTGCGGAACCAGAAAGCCATCTGCAGATAGAGGTTTGACGAATACAACTCAGCTGTAATTTGTGCGTTGAACGCATCTTGCATTTTCTTTGAAATCTTCATAATTGCTATAGTTTTAAGAGTTATTGATGTGCAAAGATACAACTTTTTTCCAAACTTTGTTCGTTAATTCGAAAAAAATTCCTGTTTTTGCACACAGAATAGATAGTCGGCAGAATAGATAGTCCTTAGATTCCTTAGAATCCTTAGATATTTCCTTCGTTGGCATTTTCCTTAGTTTGCTATTAAAATAAATGTGGAAGCCATTATGGCCTCCACATTATTGTTTACGGATGATTTATAGATAGTGGGTTTATTCAGATATAGGGCTCGTAGGGTAGGCCGAATACATCGGCAACGGCTTTATACACGATTTTGCCATCAACGATGTTCAGTCCTTTGGCCAGTGCCGCATCGTCCTTGCAGGCCTGTTGCCAGCCCTTGTCGGCTAGTTGGATAGCGTAGCGCAGCGTGGCATTGGTGAGAGCCAGCGTCGAGGTGTTGGGCACAGCCCCAGGGATATTAGCCACGCAATAGTGAACGATGCCTTCCTCCATATAGACGGGCTCGCTATGGGTGGTGGGTCGTGAGGTCTCGAAGCATCCGCCTTGGTCAATAGCCACGTCTACCAGTACTGTTCCCGGTTCCATCAGTTTGAGCATGTCGCGAGTAATGAGGTGTGGCGTTTTGTCGCCCGGCACCAGCACGGAGCCTATAACGATGTCCACTGTCGGCAGTTGCTGGCGAATGTTATGCTCAGAGGAATAGAGCGTGTGTACGTTGGCTGGCGTCTCAATGTCAAGCTGTCGCAGACGGGGTAGCGACACGTCGGTAATCGTCACCTCGGCACCCATGCCGGCAGCCATCCGTGCTGCAGCCTCGCCGACAACCCCACCGCCCAGTACCAGCACACGTGTTGGCGAAACCCCTGGGACACCACTGATCAGTTTGCCCTTCTTGAGACCTTCGGTACAAGCGTCTCCTTCCGTCGCCGAGCGGCCCCCCTTGGTACGCTGCAGATAGTACGCGCCGTTCAGCGTGGCCATACGTCCGGCCACCTCACTCATAGGCTGTAGCAACGGCAACGAACCGTTGGGCAGCTGTACTGTTTCGTAGGCCAGACAGACAGCCCCGCTCTTCAGCATGGCGTCCGTCAGCTCCCGTTCGCAGGCAAAGTGGAAGTAGGTGAACAGCAGCTGTCCTCGGCGCACCAAGGCGTATTCTGGCTCAATAGGCTCTTTCACCTTCACTATCATGTCGCCCTGCTGATATACGTCAGCGATGGTTGGCAGAATCGTGGCACCAGCCTTCACATAGTCATCGTCGCTGAAACCGCTGCCTTCGCCAGCCGTATGCTGCACAAAGACCTCGTGGCCGCGGCGTGTAAGTTCTGCTACTCCCGCAGGGGTCATTCCCACGCGATTCTCGTTGTTCTTAATCTCTTTTGGAATACCTACTCTCATAGCTGTCAAGTTTTTAGTTATGTAATTGATGTCGCAAATATACGAAAAAATTAGTTACATTGTACTTTTGGCAACAGTTTTTTTCGAAATAATGATGCGAAATGAAGATAAAGTAGTAATTTTGCAGCAAAAAGAGAGCGAGTAGTACAAAACAAGAATAACTATGGACCAGAAGAGGATATTGAAATTCCTGCGGCAGGTGATGGCCAACAACAACCGCGAGTGGTTTCAGGCAAACAAGAAAGAGTATGAGGCCGTGAGGTCAGAGTTTGAGCTGGGTGTACAGCAGGCGTTGGAGCGTATGAAGACGTTCGATACAGAGATAGTTCATGTGCAGGTGAAAGACTGCACCTACCGTTTCTATCGCGACACGCGGTTCTCGCCAGACAAGTCGCCTTACAAGAATCATCTCGGCGCCTATATCAACGCCAAGAGCAAGAAGGCCCTGCGGGGTGGATACTACCTGCATCTGGAGCCCGACCACTGTCTCCTGGCTGTGGGCAATTACTGGCTACCCACCAATATCCTGACCTCATGTCGCAACGAGATAATGGCGAATACGGCTGAGTGGCTCAAGTGCGTGGAGAGCGAGGAATTCCAGAAATACTTTGGCGGCGACGAGCCAATGAACACCAAGTCGCCCACGGATGTTGACAGCTGGGACCAGCCACAAGGCTTCGGCTTGGCAAAACTGAAGACCTGTCCGTCGGGTTTCCCAAAGGACTGGCCCCATGTTAACTATCTGCGCCTGAAAGACTACTGCTGTTGGCATGCTGTCTCAAATTCGTTCTTCGAGGGCGATGCCTGGCTCGACGAGATGGAGCGAATGTTCCGTGCTGCCAAGCCGATGATGGATTTTATGAATGGTGTCATCGACGATTACGAGTAAATGCAGAACGGTAGGATTCTATATCATGCAGTAGCTTTCCTGGTGGTTGCCGTCTGGGGGTCTACGTTTGTGTATACCAAACTGCTGCTGCTTGGTGGCTTCTCGCCTGCGCAGATTTTTACGCTCCGTTTTCTGATAGCCTACGTATTGTTGCTGGTTTTTTGCCTTTGTAGAGGCATTCGCTGGATGGCAGACAGTTGGAAGGACGAGCTGCTGATGCTGGGGTTGGGCATTACCGGTGGCTCGCTTTATTTCCTGGCAGAGAATGAGGCAATGAACCATACGACGACCACCAACACTTCGCTGATCGTCTGTCTCTGTCCGCTGTTCGCATCTTTTCTTATCGGGCTTTTTTACAAGTCGCAGCGGCTTAACCGTATTCAGATACTCGGCTCTCTTATAGCAGCAACAGGACTGGTTATTGTGGTGCTGAACGGTCACTTCGTGCTACACCTCTCCCCTGTAGGCGATTCGCTGGCCTTCGTGGCTTGTATCTGCTGGGCGGTTTACAGCCTGCTGCTGATTCCTGCCAATGCCAAATACGATACGCTGTTCATCACGCGCAAGGTGTTTTTCTATGGACTGGTATCTATGGTGCCTTATTTCCTCGTGCGTCCTGGTCTAAATATACACTTGCTGCTTGAGCAGCCCTCGCTTCTTTGGAATCTGTTGTTCCTGGGATGCGTGGCATCATTTCTTTGCTATCTGACCTGGAACTGGACCATCAAGAAGCTTGGGGCAGTGATGGCAACCAACTATGTCTATTTCAATCCTGTCACCACCATCCTCTTTGCCTGGCTGATACTTTCAGAGCCCATCACGGTTTATTTTATGATTGGCACTCTGCTTATCCTCGTCGGGATGGTATTGAGTGATAAAGTTAAAAAAGAAAGATTGTCATGAATGTAGCGCTTTCCATTTTGCGTATGCCCGTAAAGAATTTTGCGTATAGCCGAAAGGCATTTTGCGTATAGCCGCAAGGTGTTTTGCGTATAGGCGCAAGGTTGAAAGGATAGTCCTTTGCCCCTGCAGGAATATGAGGGTGCCCCTGTTTGAGGCATTCCTATACCCTATAAAGTATTATCTGAACGAGTCGAAGATGCCGTCTGAACAACCGCAAGATGACGTCGGAACGACCCCAAGGTATTCTTTCAAATGGCGCCAGTACCGTTGTAGTCCTGCCATTCGGCACGACGATGCTGGTTATGTTGGATTTCATGGGGATGCAATCCCCGGCGCTCAGTCCTACCTTGGCCGTTTTGCTGGAGATGAGATCGCCTAGAGATGCAAGATTTTCCTCTGCATAAAGACCTGCCGTCAGCTCATTCTATGAGTTTGTAAACGATGTCAAAGCTCATCTCAGAATTGCCTTTCAGCGTGAAGCCTTCGGTATGGGTCACTTGGGCACCGGGGTTAGGCAGTCCGTAGCCGCCTGTTTCGGGATTCACATTCGACACCCAGTTATAGACCTGTCCCGCGATGTCGTAGTTGCCGTTGCCCTTGAACTGGAAGACATAGCCCTGCTTGTCGTTGTTCCACTCAAAGGTGAACGTACCGCTGATGTTATGCTTGACAGTGGCATTGAGCACGGCATCCCACATCAGCATGATTTTGCTCATGTCGGGATTCTGCCACCAGGCCGACACCTCTTCCACCGTCTTGCGGTTGACGAGGTTCGAGTAGTTGACGCTGAACGTACCGCTACCCTTCTGTGGACGTTGCTGCATGGCTTCCAGCTGGAAAGAACCGTCAACAGTCAGTACACTGTTGTCGACCTTGATGGTGCCATTCGGGTTAAACTCGAAGTTGCCGTACATCTCGAAGGCCTCCCTGATGCCCTTGTCGAACACGCTTGGGTCGACAGGAAGAGCGCAGAGATCGGTCTGCTCACCCTGATAGGTTGTATAGATATTGACATAAGGCGTCCCTGTCTCGGAACTCACCAGTGGCGGGAGAATCGGGGAATCATGCTTATATTCCACCTCTTCTTTATTGAATGACTGAAGCACAAAGCCCTTCAGGTTGTTCTCGTTCAGGTCGATGATGCTGCGACCGGGGTCGGTGCTGATGGCAATGGTAAACTGCTTCACCACCTTGCCCTCAGCATCCACCACTTCCATCATGGGCTTCACCCCTTCGAAGGTATAGGGATAGAGACGGAAACGGATAACACCTGTGCCTTGATCTGTCAGTACACACTGCCACTTCTCGGGGTCGGTAATCGTGTTGGGCAGGTTCTTGAAGCGCACCGTACAGCTGGCATACCGCGACTTCTCGCCCGTAATCTGACCATCCTTGAACTGCAAGGCAATAATCTGATTCATCGTCTTCGCATACTTCACCAGTTCGTTTCTCACTCTCGCATACTGCTTGTCGTAGAGTTTGTCGGAGATAGACTGGAACACACCCGGCAGGATGTCACCCAAGATTTCCTGCTTGAAGGTGGATGATATCTCGTCCTTTAATCTCTGGTTCAGACCGCCTCCTTGCGAATAGGGCAGGCCGGATACCTCATAGAAGTAGTCGACTATGAGGTTTTCGTCGCGCCAGAATTCCTGCGTATAGTCGTCAACAATCTGGTCAATCTGAGCCTTGATTTCCTCCGATGTCTGGTTGGGCTTCTCGAAGATAGGATACAGCAACTGGTACCATTGTGGCGATGAGCGGTAGGCATTAGCCAGTCCTGGGATGGCACGCTTGCTGTAGTAAGCACGGTAGGCCCGCCAATAGATGTCATTACGTCCGCGCCAGGCCTCTTCGGCAAACTTAGTCAGCGCGTAGTCGATAAAGGCCGTGGAGAAACCGACGGCACTGCCCACAGCGTCTACCAGCAAACTGGTGGCACCATTTGTGAGTTTCGAGGCCACGAGTTTCAGTGACTCCTGTGCCAGTTTCTTATCATCGCCGAAGAAGGCAGAACGGCAGATTTCAAAGACGGAGAAACCGACAGCGATATTACCTAATGTCTTGTTACAATCCTTGAGCAGTTGTTCATCGAAACCGGCAGTACCAAGGAAGGTAAAGCCAAGATCCTTTGCTATCGACAGTGTGCCGTAGGCTTCGGCATTCCATGATACCCAGTCGGTAACGCCCTTCGCAGCAGATACGAGAATATCGCGCAACTCACTATCGCTGGCATCGTCAATCGGAATGGTATAAAAGGAGAGATAGGCAGAACGCGTGTGCTCCTTCTTGACCTTAAAGGTGCCGAACATCGAGAAGTGACTGGTCAGTATGACCACCTCGCCTGTCGACTTGTCGTAGTAACTGTTGACAGGCTCCCACTCACCCGTCTCTTGGTTGAAGTAGGCTGCACCGGGCAGTTCGTCGTCGGCAACTTCGAAGGGGATGCGTATGCGTGCAGCACCGTCCAGTTCGTGAATGCCCTCCAGGTCGATATCCACCACCTTGGCATTGTCGGTGAGCACCGACTGTCCGCCTTCCGCTTCTTCATTCGCAATGATGATGGTCTGTACGCCAGCCGATTCGCGGATGGTGAGTTGCTTATCTTCATCAACAGCCGTGGGGAAAAGCGTCACGGAGCAGTTATCGCCCTTCACCTCCATTGTCTCCTCGTTCATGGTGAACGTCTCGGGATTAGTCAGCGTGATGCCATTCTTCTCGATGGTGTCATCGGGTTTGTCCGCTACGAACCATGTGATACTCTCCACATCATCGGGCATGTACTGTTCGGGGATGTTACTGCCTTTCTTGTACACATAGACGACAACACGCTTTTCATCGCCAACCTGCAAACTGTCGCAGACAACGCTGTCCACCTGCTGTGTGCTGAATTGCTGACTGCCGCCAACCTTTAGGTTTACCAGCATTGTGTGGTTCTGAGCCTGAGCAGCGAGACTCATGAGACTTGCTGCTATTATAATAATAAACTTTTTCATCTTTTCAGTATTTTATAAGTTGTGTTTCCTAATTGTACGATATATATGCCCTTGGGCAGCGATTCGAGAGAGATGGTCTGCTGGCCGTCGTAGCCGATGACGTCCGTGCGGACGGTCATTCCCGTCATGTCGAACAATCTGACTTGCTGGCCAGCCTTGGCATTGGCAATCTGTATCTGATGATTATCAAAGTGGAAGACCGGTTCTTCCATACGGGGCGTCTCGCCAATGCCTGTTGCAAGGGTGGTGAAGGTAATCTTCTCCAGTCCCTTCAGTGTGTACAGCACACGGGTGTTGCCGCAACTCATCACCAGATTGTCGCCCTCGTAGGTCACGACGGGCCGTTCTGCAAACGCGAAGTACTCCACTTGTCCGTTGGCACGGTGCACGGCAATGGCCTCCTGCGTCTCCGGCTCATCAGGATCATCTGGCTCATCGGGGAAGTCCGGATGATCGGGGTCGTAAAACTCTGGGCCTTCCGGCTCCTTCTCTTCTCCGTCATTAATGCTGTCGGGATCGAAGGTAGCGGGGTCATACTCCACAATGTTCACGAAACTTCTGAATCCGCCAGTCCATGTGTTACGATAAGCCTCTGTGCATCCTTTGGGTATATAGACTGTGGCAGTTTGATAGACGGATAGGGGGAAGGCATATCCGCCATCGACGTATGCGGGCGGTTCCGTTCCCTGGCAGATGATGACAGAGAGTCGTGTGCACTGTGCGAAGGCGTTTTCATTGATTCGCTTCACACTAGCGGGGAAGGTGACACGCCGCAAATTCTTTGCAAAGGCCTTTACGGCTATAACCTCCGTCTCACTGGGAATGACAACATGGTCGCGCACTACGATGCTACTGCCCTGCTGCTGCATGGGTGGGCAATACATAAGAGTGTTTTCATTCCAGACGTTGGCAAACAGCATGCCGTCGGTGCTATGATAGCGGCTGTTACCAGCGGCCACATTGACGGCATAAAGGTTGTCGCAGTCAATAAACTGTGTACTGAGATAATCCACCTCCTTGGGGATAGTAACGGTCTTCAGTGCCAGGTCGCCCTGGAAAGCACCCTCGGAGATGTCGCTAATCTTGCGGGAAACGCCGTCAATCGTCACCGTGGCAGGAATGACGGCATGGCCATCGAAAGCAACCTCGCAGTTACGATTGACGATACAGGCCAATTCATCGCCGAGAGCCTCGTAGCAATACTGCCCCTGCACGTAGATGCTGCCCTCCTCAATGTTCTGGAAGTCTTTCCAGCCGTTGGCCTGCTGGTAAGCCGCCTTACAACCGTGAGGTACGATGAGTTTGCAAGGCCTACCAGGAGAATTGATGTTGGAGATGTTAAACGTCATTGAATCATTGATGACAGGGGGCGTAGTGGCCAACACGGTCAGATAACGGGGATTGCATCCGATAAAAGCACCGTCTAACTTTTTGACGCTGGCCGGAATCTGAATCCTGCTTGGACCAGGAGCAAAGGCTCTGCGGGCTATCGTTGTTACTCCGACGGGGACATCGACCCTGTCTCGATCGACAAGGGATGAGCCGGAACGTTCCAGGCTGGGGATGGCCACCAGCGTCGTCTGGTCCTTGTTAAACAAAATATCGTTGCTGGTGGTGTAGTTGGGATTGTCTTTCCTAACCACGTATGCCGCCGTGCAAACACTCTTGTTAAACATGTCGGGGTTGTAGGTCGTCAGTCCCTTGGGCAGAATGATACTATTGAACCTACCGTTGATGGCACTCTCGCCATATTGGCAAGTAGGTGAGATGATGAAGTCGCCCATCAGCCGACCTGTGCCACCTTCCCCTATCTTGGCGGCTCCTTCAAGGCCGTAGACACTTTTTTCCGACGAAGAGGCCAGCCCATAATCATCAATCACAAATCCCTTGCCTTTGAACTCAAACACACCAATATTAGTGCTCGCAAATGCCCTTTTGCCGACTCGACGCAAAGTGGTGGGGAAAGTGACCCATGATGTCAAGTTTCTGCACTCCAAAAAGGCACTGTCACTAATCTCCTCGATACCTTCCGGCAGGTTGATGCGCTGTAGCGGGTAGTCACCGAAGTAATAGTTGGTGAACAGACCACCGGGTATACGCTTCATGTTCTTTGAATAAGTAATCTCTGAGACGTACATGTAATGGAACAATTCCGGATAGATAGAAGTAACGGGGTATGTTTTACCGTTGTATTCTACTTCGTCGTGAACAGTGACCTTGACGGGGGTGTCTGTGCAGCCTTCATCATAGAGGCCTACGAGTTGGGCCTCTTGATCGCGAATAAGATAGTAATTGTTATCCTTGAGAATACGAGGCAGGTCGTTGGGCCGAAAACCGATAAATTCGGCACCCCAGTGGTTCAAGGTGTAGAAATCCATCTCAGTGGTATCGTCGGAATAATAGCCGTCGCATTGTCCGCCCCAGCCGAAGTTGATGTGGAAGAAGTTGAAACGTTTTTGGTCACCTACATAAAAGCCGTCTTCATAGTATCGGAAACCGTCGCAGACAACTGCGTGAGTCTCATATCCTCTAACAGATCCGATGCAGAAGACGGGGCGCTTCGCCCGCAGTTCTGCTTTCAACCAATCGGCATAACTGACACCGTTGATTCCTGCATCGCGCCACCAATCGCTCGTGACGTATGGGCTATAGTCAAAATACCTGAAAAGGAAATTATATGCGGTTTGACAAAAATCGTCGGGTGTACCACTCTCACCTCCTGTGTATATAGTATGCATGGCGCAGCCGACATCAGCCATCAGCCTGGCTACAGCCTGAGCCTGTACCTCGTTATATTCGCCGGCATAACTGTCAAGCATGTTGTCCCAGTCGTAAGTGGACTGCGTGAAGTCGACGGTCTGTGTTGGGGTATTACGATTCGTGTGCTTACCGTAGCCTTGCTTTGGCCACTGCCAGTAATTCATGATTTGGGCTATGGCAACAGGTACGCAGCCCGAAGGACAGCGACCGCCATAGCCTTCCATGCCGCCATTGGCGGCTTCGGGGCATAGGTTGTTGTAGGGCGTGGTCTGGTTCCAAGTCGTCTTCAGCAGAGGTTCCATGGATTCTGTTGCTCCAGCTCGGCGTATGGTTGTAGCAGGAGCTGCTGCTCTTCGACCCGTCTGCCGCAACTGTCGGATACCGTCAGCATAGCCTCTCAGAAAAATTTTCGCCACATCGGGTGCCTTCTCATAGTCGAAGGTGCCCGTGTCGCTGTAGGCAAGGATGGTGGAACATGCCCCGTCGTCGCCAGCCACGATGACCCAGCCACCGCCGGGTTGGTTGAACACATAAAGCTCGCTGGCTTCGGAGGTATAGGTCAGCTGCGGCGGTGCGGCAGGTGCCCGCCGCTGTCCATTGGCAGAGCCATCCGTTGTGAAGAACTGTTCAGCAATTTGCCGTGCCTGCTGCTCATTGATGCTCCCGGCCATCATGCCCAGCGGTAGCAACAGTATCCATAAAAGAAGATGTAGTCTTTTCATAATCTTTGTCGCTTTATTGTATTTTTGTGACAAAGATAGGGAAAAGCCCTGAAAAAGGGACTAAGGAAAAACCAAAATCGACTAAGGATTTATGATTCCTTAGTCGATTCTGCGGTTTGGGAGAGCCATTGGCGGGGAGTCATGCCCATTATCTGCTTGAAGTTGGCATGGAATGTCTGTTCGCTGGTGAAGCCTGACTCGGTGGCGACATGGGATATCTTCAAATCAGGCTGGCTGATGAGAAGCTGCTTGGCGTGGTCTATACGGTAGCCGTTGATGAATGTGGAGAATGAACATCCCTTCTGCGTATTGATGCAAGAGGAGATGTCATTCTGACTCACACCCAACAGGGTAGCCAAGTCTGAAAGTCGCAGTTTGCTGTTCAGATAGGGCTGCTGCTCTTCCATCAGCTGAGAGATACGCGCCATCAGTTCCTCATTTGCAATAGAGACAGCCGGTTCAACGGCTTGGGTTCTTGTCTGGCGATGCTTCCAATAATAGAATAGTATAAGAATAGCTGCCACGATAGCCAAAGCCAGCAGTCCCCACAGCCATCCGCTCATGCTTTTCGTTGACGCAGACTTGCTCTCGTCACTGAAACGCAGCAGCCAGATGTGGGCAGTGGGCATGAAGTTGAAGTTGTAGTCAATACAGGGCTTGATGCCCGTCAGCATCAGATTGCCGTCGTCGAGCATCACGGGGATGGTGAGTGCTATCGTCTCAGTCAGCGGGTCGGTATGGTATAGCGTCAGATGGGCAGGTTTCTTGGCATAATCCACACAGAGGGCATACTGCCGGCCCGTACTGTCACACCCCATGACATAACCACGCTGATGCTGACGGTCTGCATAGACAGGGGTGTAATAGGCAATCTTTCCCCATTGACTGGCCATCGGCACAGGGCTGTCGGTTTCCAAAAGTGAGAAGATCGTATCGCGTACCTCTGCGATAGCCACCTGACCTTCTTTGTTCCTGACGGGCAGGAGATAGGCAAACACGTTTTTCGACTTGTCGCCGATGAAACTGTCATCACTGTGTAGCGGCAAGTCATATTGCAGCGGATGCCAAGTCTCCAACAAAGGCGGGCAGAAAGGCTCGCCCTTCATACGCTCTACAACTATTGTGTCGATAGTCTGGCCTTTGTTGTCATAGCTGGAGAAAACCAGCACGTCACCATCGGAAGTCTGCAATAGGTGAGGCAGATAGTGGGACTGGCGCACTGACTTGAGAGGCAGGAAGCGGTCATGTCCGTTGAAGACTTCCATACCGTCATCAGCATACCAGTTGCCTGTAATGAATACCCTTCCGCTGTCCAGTTCTACGGCTGTTGCCGAGGCGCGTTTTTGATCCAGACAGCCCAAGCCGTCAAAACGGTGGGCCACAGGATCATACATCTCCACCTCGAAACTCTGGCTGATGCCGAGATTGTCCTTAAAGCCTCCCGCCAGCATCACCTTGCCAGACTGAAGAGGCAAATAGAACCCGCCATCATGCGGATAGACGGTCTCGAGCAGATGCCATTCGCCGTCTTTATAGTATTCTGCCGTAGATGTCAGCACGAATCCGGAAGTATGCCCACCAACGACTGTCACCTCACCATTGGCGACGAATGCTGAGTGTCCGCTGCGTGGAATGTTCAAATCAGACAGCCGCTCGGCATCAACTTTTACAATGGGACATCCGACCTGTTCTGTCTGAACGGCTCCTTTGGCTAAAACAGCTGTCGGCAGCATACTAATAATCCAGAGGATGAAAAGCAGAAGTCTCTTTTTCATGCAGCAAAAGTAATCGTTTTTTTCGAGATAAACAAGTATTAATTCGGAAATATTTTATATCTTTGCCCCGTAAAATGGAATCATAATGGAACAAATGGTAAGAATCAGACAGATGATGGTGCGGATGGAGCGGGCGACTAAGGCCGCGGTGATGGTTTTGGCGGCATTGGCTTTTACCGTCAACATGAGCGCACAGGTGAATGTGGGGCAGGATGCCCCGCAGACGGAGTTCGTGATGCAACTGAAAGTGACACTCGGCGAGACCTATACCTGCGGTGATACGCAGCACGGACGCCGTACGGTCATCCCCATTACGGGCGGCACCTTCGAAGGTCCCCGGATAAAGGGAACCATTTTGAACGGCGGTGCAGACTATCAGCTGCACAACGCCGCTCTTAATCGTACGGAACTGGAAGCCATCTACAGTCTGAAGACCGATGATGGCGTCTACATCCATATCCGCAATAGGGGTATCATTGCTAATGGCAAGGACGAGCAGGGTAATCCTACGTTCTATTTCAAGTGCGCACCGCAGTTCGAGGCACCCTCCGACAGTCGGTATGCCTGGCTCAACAATTCGCTCTTCCTTTGTACTCCCTTGTTTTCTCAGGAGTTCAATGGAATTGTCTTGAACGTCTGGCGGGTGAAGTAGCCTGCTCCCTGCCTGTTGCGTCAGTTCTTCAGCGAATAGGTGATAGTGGTCACAACACGCAGCTTCTTGATGTAAGGCGTGTTTTGGTCACGATCGTCAATCTCGAACTGTCCCTGGCCTGCTGTCCGTATCTGACCCAGTTCGGAATTGCTGGCCTCGGCAAACTGTTGCGCAGTCTTCTGTGCATTCTTGATGGCTTCCGCCATCATCTCGGGCTTCATCTGCTGGAACGAGGCATATTCGTATTGAGGGAAACTGTTCTCGATGGCTACACCCTGCTTCAGCAGTTCTGCCTGTTTAAAGATTGCCTTGTTGACCTCTTCCACCTTGTTGGTGGCCACCGTAATCGTTGTGTTGACGATGTAGCGGAAGTTCTTCTGGTTGTCGCCCCACTCACGTGCCTCCAGGTCGCTGATGGTTGGCGGATTAACGGTTATCTCCTTTTCTTCGAGGCCGTTTTGCTTGAGGAACTTCTTAATCTTGTCGGTCTGGGCATTGATGTTGTCATAGAGCAAAGGCAGGTCGTTGCCCGTCACCTTAGTGCCGATGCTCCATGTCACCTTGTCGGCAGGCACCTCGCGCTCTGCCAGTCCCTTTACCGTCACCTGCCGGTCCTTGTTGGCGAAGTTGTCGATGCCAGCCTTGATAAACCATCCCATGCATACGATACCCAAAGCGATGAGTGCCGATGCCAAAATCCGATTCTCTTTCATATTGCTTCTATGTTTTAATGGGTTGATGTGTTTCGGAAGAACAGGTATAGTCTTTATGGTACGATGACCTTCCTGCCGTTTACGATATAGACGCCTTTCTGCTTGGGAGTGCCCGCGGCGCGGCATCCGTCGAGGGTATGATAGGTCTGGACGCCACAAGCAGAAACGTGCTGCTCGCTGATGCCGTCAGCACCGCTGTCGTAGTTGTCGTAACTGAAAGCCGTATCCTGCTTGTCGCCCCAGATATACTCTTCCAGTCCAGGATAGTCGATAAAGGGGTTACGGTTGTTCTGAATGGCATAGACGGCATTGTTGCGGTTTGTCTCCTTCTCGCTGACGGGGTCTTTGGCTGCCCATTCCATGAGCATCTTCAACTGCCAGGTGGAGAGTCCAGGGTAGGTAGTGCCGTCGAGGGTAGCCATCACGGCCGCTTTCGTATCACCGGAACCCTTTTCACCATAATTCGTATACCAGTCGACAATCTTCTCTTCATAGCATGTGACTATATAGAAGTAGGTACGCGCGAAGTCGCCCTTATAGGCATCGTTGGGTTCAAAGACGGTGCCTGCATAGCCGCTGTAGGTGCACTTTCCCAACTTACTGAAGCTGTTGGCCGACTGATAGCTCTCGCCGTTGGTTTCGCCAAAGGGATAGTTGGCCCGTTTGTTGTTTACGTAGCCATCTGTGGGGTAGAGGTGATGCAGGTCTGTATACATGGGCTGTACCTTGCCTCCAAACCAACTGTTAGGCCACGAGTGTTCGCGGTTGTATTTGTCGCCCTCACTGCCATAGTTTCCTGCCTGGTCGGTCACGAACGTAAATTCGCGTTTATCAGAATACATGTCCCAGACCTTGCCGTTGGGTTTTGCGTCTGTAGTCAGGAAATCCGTCCACAAGTCACCATAGGTTCTTTCTGTGCGGTTATAGATGATACTGCACAGTGCCGTCTTCAACTCGGCCCCTTTTTTGCCGTCGGCAGCCTGATAGTAGGTGCCCGACAGGTTGGGTCCCTGAGCCCACAGGTGTCCCGTTGCCAGCGTCAGTAGCGCAAAGAGAAATGTTCTTTTCATTTTCATTGTTTTCAGTATTTGTTTGCAAAGATACAATAATTATCTGAAAAACCTCATAAATGGACGCATAAAAAAACCAGAACTGACTTTTAACGACTGCAGTAGCACACTGAGCACTATCAGTGCGATGCCCAGGTAGAACGAGAAATTGATTTCACGGCCTTCGCCGAAAATCAGGAAAGCCAGTACAATGGTATAGCAAGGTTCCAGATTGTATGTCAGGTTGACGGTGAAAGCCGAGAGCCGTTTCAGTGCCTGAATCTGTAGCAGATACATGCCTACGGTGCAAAACAGGGAGTGGCAGAGCATGAACCACAGGTTATGGCCTTCAGGCACCACTACTACGGACTGACTGCTGGGAAAGCAGAGCAGGTAGACGGGAATGAAAGCCGACACGATGACCATTCCGCCCGACATCTGGTACATCAGTACCGTACGGCTACGCACACCCACGCTCACCTTCTTGTTGCAGATGGCATAGAGGGCACAGACAGCCGACGAGGCCACACCGATGGTGATACCGTAGCGGTAGCGGGCATCGAGCGAGAAGATGCACAACACGCCGCCGACCGTGATGAGCGAGAACAGGAGTTCCAACCACGAGAAGCGTTTCTTGGTAAGCATAGGTTCCAGCACAGCTGTAAAGAATCCGATGAGCGAGAAGCAGATGACACCAATGCTGACGTTTGATGCCTTGATGGAGCCGTAGAACAGCATCCAGTGCAGTCCAAGCAGTGCCCCGCATCCGCATAGCTGCAAGAATTTTCGCCAGCCTATACGCGGCAGTCCTGTAAACACCAGCAGGATGCAGCTGGTGAACAGCATGCGATACCACACAATGTCTACCTCGTTCAGCGTAATCAGTCGGCCGAACAATCCGGTGAAACCAGCCAAAAGCACGCTGAGGTGCAGCTGTATGAATCCTTTTTGCGTCTCGTTCATATAGATTCTGTCTCTTTCTCAATAGCCATGTGTTTCTCGTTCAAAAATCATGCGTTTCTCGTTCAAAAACCATGCGTTTACCAGTTACAGGATGATTGAAGGCCAGCAGGGCAGCATGCAGGCATAGACGTTGTGAGGGTCTGCCATACAGCCGATCGCCCACGATGGGTGCACCCAGTCCCTGACGATGAGCACAGTGCATGCGCAGCTGGTGGGTACGTCCGGTGTGAGGCCAGAGGGCGATGCGGATATGCCCTTGCTCTGTGCCCAGCACTTGATAGTCGGTGACGGCTTCCTTGCCGTGTTCCGTGTCGATGATCTGTCGTGGACGGTCCAGCGGGTCAGGGCGTAGCGGTAGTCTGATGGTGCCGCTGCCTTCGGCATGTCCGTCGAGCAGGGCAGTATAACGCTTGGTGACGGTGTGCTGTTCAAACTGTCGTTGCAGATGGTGGTAGGCCTGTTGCGTCAGTGCCACAACCATCAGTCCTGACGTGTCTTGGTCTAATCTGTGCACTATGTAGACTTTCGGATAACGCCTTTGCAGGATGCTCTCTACACTTTCTTCGCCAGATTTCCCAGGCACCGAGAGCAGGCCGGCAGGTTTCTCTATCACCAGCAGACTCTCGTCGGCATAGACCTCGCAAAGGGTGTGCCAGTCCGTGAGGCTTGGTCCGTCGGGTTGCCTAACCTCTGTAGCGCTGAGCATCCATTCGAGTATGGGTTTACATTTTCCGCGGCACGCGGGATAGTATTGTCCGTGATGCCTCACTTCCATCTTTGGCAATTGGCCGTACCAGAATTCGGCAATGCATCGTGGGGTCAGGTGGTTGCTGAAAGCATACTGTAGCAGTTTGGGTGCGCAACATTCGCCCGAGCCGGCAGGCGGGACCTGTTGTGGTGTGAGAGCAAAGATGTCGGTCAGCGTGCGCCGGAGGCCCTCTCCGTTAAGCATCTGAAACTGGTCAAACAGCCATCGTTGAAGGGCATCAGAGCGTCTGTGGCGCTCTTGCCTCAGTGCCGTCAGGACATTTTCCTGCGGTTTCAGCTGCGCTTCGGCCTTTGCCACCTGCTCTGCCCAGTATTTTTTCATTCGCCGCAGTTCGGCTTTCTGGAACTGGCTCTCGCGGATCAGGGCTTCCTGGTCTTCTCCGGCTGCACGCAGAACGTCGCGTTGCCGCTTGGCCTGATCCATCAGTTGTCTGTATGCCTCCAGTTGGGTTGCGGCCTCATGCTGTGTCTGCCGCAAGGCGTGTCTTAACTGCCCGATGCTTTCCGAAGTATCGAGTTCTGCGATCTGTCGGTTGATGTCTGTGATTTTTTGTTCTTCTTGCTTGAAGTAGCCTGTGGGTTGCAGATAGTCGTACACGGCAGGCACGAACCAAGGCCAGTCCTCACGTCCTGCCAGCTGTCCGCTATAGGCCGCCAGAAATCCTGTTTCGCCCTGTTTGTTCTGACATACCAGCACGCCCAGCATTTTCCCCTTAGCAGTCTCTGTCTGCAGTTCGCTGGTGTCCAGATACGCCATCACCTGTTTGGCTGCCTCCACACACAAAGGATGAGGCTCGTAGCAGAAGGGGTCGTTCATCTGTTCGGGCAGGCCGATGTGCGTGTTCAGAGGATGGAATAGCATGTCCGTTAGTGTGTATATTCAAAATGCTGGAAGTCCTTGCACGACCTCCAGTGGCCTCCCCAGGAGAAACCGGCCTTGGTGAAGAGGCGGTAGGCCAAGTCCTGTTCATCAATCTTGTATGGAAATGTCTTGGTGCGGTCGCAATAGGTGGTGGCAGTGGCAGGCATCACCTGTCGGGTGCCGTCTTGCCGGTCCTTGTAATAGGGATTATACAGCGTGTTGAGGTCGACGGCAAGACCGCGGGCATGGTACGACAGCGATTTAGAGCCTGGTTTTGTACGATAGCAGAAACACGAGCTGTTGTTGTGGCGCATCTGGAGTTCATCGTCGGCATCAAACACATCTGGTAGGAGCATGCTCTGGATGGGGTAGTGGGCATTGTAGAGCTGTCGGAGAATGGAGGTCAGCAGTGGGGCAATCTTCTTGTTGCATATCATCTCGCCGATGTGAATATGGTTGTCGTAGTCCCAGTGAAGGGCACGAATATGGCGCAGGTCGGCACGCTTAATGTGGGGATTGGCCTTGTAGGTCTTGCCTTGCATGCGCATCCACACGCCATCAGGAATAGGTTCCGAGGCGAAGCACTGTTCCAAGCCGCCATAGGCCTTGATAGCCATTTCGGTCACTGTTTGTCCAGCCTGCCATTGTTGCAGTGCCTTCAGTTTTTCGGCGGGAGTATCGGGTGTGCTTTGTCCGGATGTGGTCTGGCATAGCATAAGCCAGATGAACATAACAACGATGCATCTCATATTTTGTTGGAATTAACTGAGCAGTCGCTTTGAAAAATAACGGACCGGATACCAGACGGCCAGGAAGCCGACGGCAATGACGGTGAGGAAAATGATGACGATATCCCACGGGTGCACGCTGATGGGATAGGCATTAACTACAAAGGCCCCCTCGCTGCTGCCCAGGGAGATGATGCCGAACTGCTGTTGCAGCCAGCACAGCAAAAGCCCAAAGAGTATGCCGATGACGGCCCCGATGGCAGATATCATTCGGCCTTCGAACAGGAACACCTGTGTAATCTGTCGGTCGGAGGCTCCTAGGTTGCGCAGTGTCACTACATCGTCCTTCTTGTCGATAATCAGCATGGAGAGCGAACCAATGATGTTGAAGCACGCCACCATCAGGATGAAGGTGAGGAAGATGTAGGCAATGAGTTTCTCGATCTTCATGATGCGGAAGGTCTCTTCCTGCTGTTCATAGCGGTCCATTACACGGTATTTCTCGCCGGCAATCTGCTTGATCTGGTTCTTCACGTCCTCGAAGTTGCTGCCTTGTTTCAGGCGCAGCTCCAGCGAAGAAATCATGCCTTGCTGGTCGAAGATACGGCGGGCAAAGCCGATGCTGGTCAGAATATAGTTGCGGTCGTACTTCCCTTGCTGCACCTCGAAGACCACGTTGGGCGAGTAGAGCTCGTCTTGCACAAAGCCGTCGGCAGGGTCGCTCATATCCAGCTGGCCCTCGCGCCGAGGTGCGTAGATTTGCAACGGCAGCTGATAGTAGATGCCTGTGCCCAACTGTTCGGCCAGCTGTATACCAAGTATGCCGTAGTGCAGGTCGGCGGCATGCAGTTCGTAGGTGCCGTCGCCATAGAGTATTTTCCGGATATGCGTAAGGGAGTCGAAGTTGTCCTCCACGCCCTTGATGTTCACCATCGCCTGTCGGCCGTTATACACCGCCAGGGCTTGGTCCTCCACGCACTCCGTAGCCACGTAGATCTCCGGCAGCGACTTTATCTGTACTAGCACGGGGTCGTCGGCAGGTGCTGTCTTGCCTTCTACGGGCACAATCTTCAGTTGAGGGTCAAACTCCGTGAAGAACGATGCCACCAGGTCACTGAAGCCGTTGAACACGCTAAGCGTCACCACCAGCGCCATCGTGGCGATGGCCACTCCCAGCACGGAGATTCCACTAATGATATTAATCACATTAGTGCTCTTCTTGGAGAAAAGATAACGGCGCGCTATGTAAAATGGAAAGTTCACTTCCTTAGCAGTTCGTCAATACGGTCAATATAATCGAGCGAATCGTCAATGAAGAAACGCAATTCGGGCACGATGCGCAACTGATAGCGTACGCGCTGCCCCAACGCATAGCGAATCTGCTGGTTGTTTTTCTCGATGTTCTGCAACAGTTCCTCGCCCTTCTCCGAGGGGAAGATGCTCAGGTAGGCGGTGCAGATACTGAGGTCGGGCGAAATCTTGGTCCTGGTTACCGACACCATTACGCCATGCATTCCACGGGTCTGCTCCTGAAAAATCACGCTCAGCTCTTTCTGCAGCAAGCGTGCTATTTTGTTTTGTCTTGTCTCTTGCATATTTTTGTCTTTGTTGTTATAGTTGTTGTTTATAGATATGATGGCCGTTTTCTTATCACTGTCAGTCCGTCGCGCAGGGGGAGGATGACTTGTTCCACTCGGCTGTCCTGCGCTATGTGGTCGTTGAAGCGGCGGATGCCCTGTGTCTGCTGGTCTCGGTCGTATTCGGGGTCAACGACATGTCCGTCCCACAGCGTGTTGTCGGCCAGGATAAAGCCGCCGGGCTTCAATAGCGAGAGCACCGTCTCGTAGGTCTTCACATAGGTGCGCTTGTCGCCGTCGATGAAAGCCATATCGAACTCCACGCCCAGTTTGGGTGCCTCGGTGATAGCATCGCCGATGAGGAATGTAATCTTGTCGCCCACAGGAGAGTGCTCTATCCATGGACGGGTGAAATCCTCCTGTTCGTCGTTAATCTCGAAGGTGTAGACGCGTCCGCCGTCCTCCAGTCCCTCAGCCATGCAGATGGCGCTGTAGCCGCTGAAGGTGCCCACCTCCAAGATATTCTTTGGCCTCATCATCTGTACTAGCATCTTCAGCAGCCGTCCCTGCAGATGTCCGCTGGCCATGCGTCCGTGCAACATATAGATATTGGTGGCACGCCACAGCCGATACAGGTAGTCGGGCTCAGGCTCTATGTGAGCAAGGATGTAGTCCTCTAATGACTCCCCTGAAGCGGAAGCAATTTTTTCACTCTTCACTCTTCACCTTTCACTTAACAGGGCCTCGACGGCCAGACGATAGGAATCCAGGCCGAAGCCGCAGATGACACCCTTGCAGGCGGCCGAGATCATGGACTTGTGGCGGAACTCCTCACGCTGGTGGACGTTCGAGATGTGCACCTCTATTACTGGACATTTCAACGAGCGGATGCAGTCCTGCAGGGCTATGCTGGTATGAGTATAGGCTCCGGCGTTCAGCACGATGCCATCGTAGGTGAAGCCCACTTCCTGCATCTTGTTGATGAGTTCGCCCTCCACGTTGCTCTGGTAGTAGTCTATCTGCACATCTGGGAACCTGGTCTGTAGTTTAGGCAGGTATTCGTCGAACGAAGCACTGCCATAGATGCCGGGCTCCCGCTTCCCCAACAGGTTCAGGTTGGGTCCGTTGATAATCTGTATCTTCATCTCTTTTTTACTTTTTTATTCGTCTCTTGCAGCTACGTTTATGCGCTTTGCGGTGGCAAAGATACGAATAAGTGCGCAAATAACCAAATATTTTGGATAGATAAATTCGCGGGTTGCAACGCTTCAACGTCACAACCCGCAAATAGTGGGCACAGTTCTTAACTGGAGGCAGCCGGTCTTCAAGTTAAAAGCGGGAAGGTCTTCAGTTAATCAGGAAGACCTTTTCCTTGCCTTTGTAGGTGGCTCTCACCGTGGCTCGGCCATCGACAATGGGGCTGATGTCGAACGTCACGCTGTTTCTAGCATCTGACTTGGCCTCCAGTTTGGAACCGGCCTTCAGCGGAGCGTAAAGCTGGTAGCGGTTGCACTCAGTGTAGCCGTTCTGGTTGGTTGCCATGATGGGATGTTCGGGGATGTTCAGATTCTGGCCATCGACGGTGATGGTAACCTGCGGCACAACGGGAGCTGTGTGGTCTGCGCCCCTCGTGAAGCTGATGCCGTGGAGATCGAAGAGTCCCTGTGGGCGCTGCGGCTGCTGCGGGCGGCGACCAAACTGTCCACGTTGCGGCTGCTCTGGCTGTTTCACCTCAGGACCTTCGGCAATAAGATAAACAGCGTGCTTGCCCGTAAGACCCTCTACAGCCGGAACGGCAGCATAATACATCCACTGCCTACTTTCAGCATCTGCAGCCACATCTATCACACCTATTTCTTGACCACTCCAAGGATTATCGAGTTTGACATGAATCTTAAAGGCACCCTTGCCACTGGGTGTCAGACAAAGTCCGAGCGTGGCGTTGTCGCCCTTCTCGATGCCCTCGAAAGCCTTGCAGCCCTTGGTGTCCTGAGCCAGCCCGCCGAAGCCGAAGTACTTGAAGCCGATGATGCCGCCGTTCTGGATGCCAGCCAAGTCCATCGAGTTATTCCACACGTCGTGGTTGTCCTGCATATACTGGCCGCTGTTCGGACCGTACATGAAGCAGGCCAGACCTGCGCTATAATAATTATAAGGTGGCAGACCGAAAATCTGGAAGCCCTCGCTGGTCACCTCGGCACCCGTATAGGTGTTGCCGTCAGCGGCAGCAGCCACCCACTCGTTGCCTTTCACGAAGGGGTCGTAGCCAGTGATGCGCACCTTGCCGCCCTTGCTGACGGGCTTCTTGTCCCACTCAATCTTCACCGGGGCCACCATAGCCTGACGGGCATTGCCGAAGCCGCGTGGCGGACGGTGATAGAACACATACCACTGTCCGTTGATTTCCTGGAGCGAACCGTGTGTGTTGTGTCCGGCATTGGTAGTTATCAGTTTCGAGCCGTCCTCGTTCAATACCACACCACGCGAGTCGACGAGCACGCCGCCAGAGCGCCACGGGCCGAGGGGAGAGTCGCCATAGGCATAGCGTAGGGCCGAGTTGGTATTTCCCAGACCATATTCTTTACCAGAATAACCCGAGAACACCATCACGTATTTATTGCCCACCTGCCGGATAGACGAGGCCTCGAAGAAATTGAAGTCGAGCGGATTCTGCTCCTTGTAGAGTGCTTTGTACACGCTGCCCTCTTTATCAAGCAGACGGCCGTCCTGACTGCTGGCGGGGATAAATGGGTCTATCAGTTCCGTTCCAGGGCGTTTAGAGTACATGGTGTTTTGGTCGAGTTCGCAGGCCGTGGAGTGCTGGAATCCATAAAACACGTAGGCACGGTAGCCTTTCGCATAGTCAGGATCTTTCTTGTTGTCGACAGGCTCGATAAATACCGAAGGGTCGAAGTCGATGAGCGAACCGGGCAGGCACTGTGTGCCGTCGGAGGTCAGGTTCACAGGGGTGAAGGGACCATCAGGGCGGTCGCCTTTGCACACCATAGCCACGCGGCGCCAACCGCGTGAGTGCGGGTAGAGCCAATAGGTTTTCTTTCCCGTCGTGCGGTCCACGGTCTCAACCAGGTCTGGAGCATACATTGTGTCCCATTGTCCGTTGACGTACCATGAGAAGATAGGACCTTCATCGCGCCATTGTGTCAGGTCCTCGACGGGTGCCGACCACATGCGTACGTCGTTGCCGCAGTATTTATCGTAGTGTACATCGTGCGAACCGATGATATAGGCACGAAACTTTCCTGGTTGGTCGGGGTCTTCAAAGACGCGCGGTTCGCCGTCGGGCAGATGCTCCCATAAGGGAAGATAGGGGGTTTGTGCCTTGCAGCACAGAGTGGCTGTCAGCAGCAGTGTCAGTGTGAGTAGTCGTTTCATATTGTCTTGATGTTATTTCTTAAACAGATGTGGAATGAACTCGTGGAGGCCACGACGCCAGGTGAGGAACTCATGGCCTGTGCCTTGAGAGACTGAGGCGTCTACTTTGATGCCCATCTCACGTAGGCTGTCGACGATGGGCTGACTCTTGATGAAGTCGTCAGTGCCCCAGTTCATGTAAAAGTAGTGAATCTTTTTATTAAAGGTGTCGGCATCGGTAAAGACACCATCGTAGGCTGTCTTTACGTCAAGCCCGAAGATAGCGCCGCTAAAGGTGCCCATCCAGGCGAACTTGTCGAGGTTGGTGAGTACCACGTCGAAGGTCTGGTGACCACCCCACGACAGACCTGCCATTGCGCGGTTCTCGCGGTCGGACTTGGTGCGGAAGTGAGTGTCGATGTAGGGAATCAGGTCGTTGAGGAGCACGGGATAGAACGAAGCACCATACTCACTGCGCCCAGCCTGGTTGTTGCCACCGCGGAAGGGTGCTTTGATGTCGCCGCTTTCCATCACCACAATCATTGGAACAGCCTCGCCCTTGGCAATGGCATTGTCCATGATATGCTGCATCTTACCCTGAAGCATCCAGCTGGTCTCTCCCTCGCCCATGCCGTGCTGCAAGTAGAGCACGGGATAACGTTTCTTACCGCTCTCGTATTCTGCGGGAGTGTACACCAGGGCATGTCGCCACTCACCTACTTTAGAATGGCTGCTGTGGTAATAGATGCTGCGCACTTGACCGTGGGTAATGCCCTGCTGGGGACGATAGTAGTCGCCTTCTGGACCTTCTGGAATCTCAATGCCTCCAGCCTCACGATTGCAGCCGAAGAAGGTCTCTGAGGCTGGGTCGATGAAGTTCACACCGTCGATGTTCATGAAATAGTAGTGGAAGCCCACTGGCAGCGGGTCGGTGACAGCCATGAACCCTCCCTTGCCGTCGGGCTCCATGTTGTACTTTTTACCGCAGATGTCCACAACGACCTTCTTGGCCTGGGGAGCCTGTATGCGGAAATAGGCACGATGCTGGTTGTCTACTTTGGGAAACTCATTGCCGGGAATGATGGTCTCGGCCACGACAGCATCTGCGGGCACCTCAATCTTCTTGATGGCAACAGGCAGGTTCTGCGGGCGCTTGGGCTCGTAGCCGAGCTGTCGGGCTATGGTCTCGCCATAGCGGCATCCCAACTCACGATAACCGGCAGCGTCGAAATGTAGGCGGTCGGGACCGTTCGTGCAGCCGTCAGAGCTGATGACCTGACTGGTATGCAGGGTCTGGGGCAGTTCGTCTATCTGCTTCTTGCAGCCGAAGCATACCCCCTTGCCGTCGGCCTGTACGATGTTACCGGCATAGAGGTTCACCTCCTCGGGCTTCAGTTGCAGGTCGGCACAGAGATTGTCATAGACCTGCTTGACCATACCTGCCCACTTCGGGTCGCCGGTGTTGGTCTCGCCCTGATGCATCAGGATGCCCTTAATGACACCGTCCTTTTGGGCTTTCTTAGCCAGTGTGACCAAGCGCTGATAGGGGTTGTTGTCATAGGCTGCCAGCATGCCAGTCATCCAGCCCGGAGCCTTCTTAACGTAGCTTTCGATGCTGTCGGGAAGGAATCCCTTGATGTCGATACCGCCGATGGCGACGTGGATAACACCTATTTTAATGTTATCAGGCAGTGACGCCACGAGCGTACGGCCAAACCAGTCGGCAGGGGTCAGTCCGGTGTTTGGACGGCACAAGGGTGCCGAGGCCTCGCACCACTCACCCATTTTGCGGGCTGGGTGTTGGTCGGTAGCGGGGAAGTCCACTGCAGGCATCAGCAGAAAACGAGGACCGGGGCTTGCCAGGTCGGCAGCCTCCGGACGGGCAGCACCTTCCATATTTGACTGTCCGAAACAGAGGAAGATGTAAAAATTAGGGTCTTGTGCTGTGGCACTCATGGTGCACAGCAAAAGGAGCATGGTGATTAATGGTTTCATAGTTATTTGTATTTGTATCAAAAGCGCATCTGCGTTATTTCAGTTGTTCTGCGGCAAAACGTCCCATTGCCTGATAACCGGCGGGATTCAGGTGCAGCCAGTCGTCAGAATAAACTTCAATCAGTTGCTGAGGCTGTTGTGGGTCGTGAACCAAGGCATCGAAGTCAATGATGCCGTCAAAAGCCTTGCCGGTGCGTATCCATTCGTTTACGGTCTGGCGCACGGCCTCATGGAAATGGCTCCAATAAAAGCTATTGCCCAACGGTGTGATGGTGGCTCCATAGACCTTCTTTCCTGCCTGGTGTCCTTTGTCTATCAGTTCTCTATAGGTGTCAATGAGTTTCTGGGCCACCTGCTCGTATTCCTTGTTGCTGCCGCCGATATCGTTGATTCCTTCGAAGATGATGATGGTGTTGACACCGCTCTGACCAAGGATGTCGCGGTCAAAGCGTTCGCGTCCGGGCTGACTCAGACCGCCTTTTATCAGGCAGTTGCCGCCAATGCCTAGGTTCAGCACGCCCACTTCGCCCTTCAGCGTCTCTGCCAGCGCATCAGGCCAGCGGTTCTGTGCGTTGGTGGTGCTGCCACGTCCGTCGGTGATGCTGTTGCCGAGAATGGCAATGCTCTGCTTGGTGTCAGAGGCCACGTCGATAGCGGCGATATTGTACCAGTGGTCGGTGTGCTCCGAGGTGACAAAGGGCTTGGAGGGTTTTGACACACCTGACATGATATACGATGTGGTGCGCGAGCCGCGGTGCGAGGTGGCATGTTCGGGTGCCGTCTCATAGACAATGGTGATTGACAGTAGCTGCAAGGGTTTCAGTTGGTAGCTGACGGCATCCGACCAGATGGTGGTGCCAGCCTCGAGCGTCACAGGCTTCTTGCCGTTGAAGGTCAGGTAGCGGACCGTACGCTTGTCGATGTTGCACGAGTCGAGGGCGTCGGCGATATAGACCGCCTTGATGCCAACTGCTCCTGAACCGAAATGGTTCGACAGCTGTAGTCTGAGGGTCTCTCCGCCCAGCGACACTTTCACAGTCTGTCTCAGCGAACACCCGCTCAGGTTTGTAGTACGAGGCATATCGCCTTTTCCTGTGTACTCTGGAGCTGTTGCCCAGGTACCCACCCAGCGTGGTTCGTTTGTTTGGGCTTGGGACACTGTGGCGCAAATCATTGCGAATAAAAAAAGAATCTGTTTCATGCTAATAGTCTAATTTTTGGCAAAGATACACATATCATACGACAATCCGTTGTTTTTATGTATCAATTCTTTTGTAAAACGGTTTTATGGGGCTTTTTTGTCTTCCGGTGCAACAAAATCAAAAAGAAAAGCAACAATATAAAGGTTCGGTTGCGCGGAAAAGTTGTATCTTTGCAGCAAAAACATAAAACATTCAAGCAAATGATTCAAGAAACAAAAGGTTTTTACAAGTTGTCGTGGTTGCAGCGCATCGGATTCGGCTCTGGCGACCTGGCACAGAATCTCATCTTCCAAACGGTAGCATGCTACCTGATGATTTACCTAACTACCGTATTGAAATTAAATCCAGCCTTTGTGAGCGGACTGATTCTCACAGTTCGACTCATTGACTGCTTCTGGAGTCCTATAGTAGGACGTTATATTGACAATCACAATCCGAAGTTAGGTAAATACCGTCCATACCTCCTGTATGGTGGTATTCCTCTTACCGTTGCCGCCTGCTTGCTGATGCTTCCCCAGGCCGCTTCTTGGTCTATGGGCGTGAAGATTGCCTATGCCACCATCAGCTATACCGTGCTGAGTATGATCTATTCGATTGTCAACATACCGTACGGCTCTATCATGGCCAGTATGACCCGTGATAACGATGAGGTCCTGATTCTCACCTCTACACGAATGGTATGCGCCAATATCGGTCAGATTGTTGTTCAGGCAGGTTTCCCCATCGGACTTGCCATGTGTGTTCACACGGCTATCGACTGGAACCAGGCTACATTCATGGCCATTGGTACGATTCCTGCTTTCATCATCCTGCCTTCTCTGCCAATATTGAAGAGATGGCTGGGTAAGAAGGGACTTTATTATACACTCCTCTCTATCGGTTTGGTCGGATTTGCCATCCTGTTCGTCATCGGTAAGTTCTTTGATGTAGAAAGCTGCAATGCCATCGTCCAGACTGCAAAGGTGATGACAGGCGTTGGACTGCTGGTAGGTTCGCTGATGTGGGCATTGGTGCCTGAAGTCATCACCGAGGCAGAGTATCGTACCGGCAACAGACCTGCTGCTACGGTAAATGCCCTTGCCGGTGTGGCATTCAAGGCCGGTTTTTCCATTGCCGGTTGGATTACCCCTCTGGTGATGGGATGGATTGGCTTTAACTTTGCCGAAGAAAAGTCAGCATTGCCTACTGATTCTATGGCATGGTTTACGGTTACGTGTATCTTTGCCATTGTAGGTTTTGTTCTCTTGATGCTTTGCTTCAAGGGCAGCAAGGAAAATATCGCCACAACACCGGAGAAGCCCGTTTCATTCGGTGAGATGTGGCAGGAGTTCAAGGCAAGCAAGTGCCTTCAGCTGGTGCTGAGCATCTTTGTGGTAGTATTCCTGGCATCCTTTATCAGCGGACCGGTAAATGCCTACTATCCGAAACTGGCTAATTATTCTGACATTGCACAGAATGCTATCCTGGTGTTCACCTGTATCATTCCGGCTATTCTCCTTGTTGTAGTAGGCTACCTGATTTACAAGTATCCTCTTACCGATGAGAAACTTGACAAAATCAACAGGGAAATAGAAGCACGTAGCAACAAATAATAATGAATAAGAACATCAAGATATTGACGCTCTGCCTAGCCATGATGCCATTGGCTTCTATGGCTCAGCAGGGTTTGAAAGACGGTATCGGGAAATATTGTTTGATCGGCGCTGCCATCAATCAGTGGCAGAGCGACGGACAGGTGCCCGAGGCTGATGCCATCATGGACAAACACTTCAACTGCGCCGTGGCAGAGAACTGCATGAAGCCCGAGTCGCTGGCTCCTGCAGAGGGTATCTTCGACTTCCGTGTGGCAGATAAGTTCGTGAGCTACTGCGAACAGCACAAGCTGAAGGTCATCGGCCACTGTCTGGTGTGGCATTCACAGGCTCCCGACTGGTGGTTCACCAACGGCTATGCCGCCTCGCCCGCCTCGAAAGAGGTGGTGAAGGCCCGCCTCATCAAGCATATCAAGACGGTGGTAGGCCACTATAAGGGTCAGGTGTACGGCTGGGACGTGGTGAACGAGGCCATCGAGGACGATGGTTCGTTCCGTAAGTCGCCCTACTACAATCTCTTGGGCGAGGAGTTTATCGAGATTGCCTTCCGCACGGCTCATGAGGCCGACCCCGATGCCGAGCTCTACTACAACGACTATTCGATGGCTGGAGAGAAGAAGCGCGAGGCTGTCTGCCGTCTGGTGAAGAATCTGAAAGCCAAGGGCTTGCGCATCGACGGCGTGGGTATGCAGAGCCACAACGGACTGGACTATCCTAACCTGGAGGAATATGAGAAGAGCATCGATTCCTTTGCCGCCTGTGGCGTGAAGGTGATGATCACTGAGCTCGACATGAACGTGTTGCCCAACCCGCAGGGCTTCGGCGGTGCCGATATCGCCCAGAACTTCGAACTGCAGCAGAAGTTCAACCCCTACACTGAAGGTCTGCCCACTGCCAAGCAGAAGGAAGTGGACAAGCGCTGGATGGACCTCTTTCAGATCTACTACAAGCACCGCGACCAGATTAGCCGCATCAACCTGTGGGGCGTCAGCGACGGTGGCTCATGGCTCAACGGCTGGCCCATCAAGGGGCGTACCAACTACCCGCTGCTCTTTGACCGCCAGTACAAGGAAAAACCTGTGATTAACGAAATTATCAAACTTTTTAAATAAACATTACTATGGCTAAATTACCTCGTTACCTGTTTCCCAGCGACTATATGGCAGACCCCTCTGCCAATGTGTTCAACGGACGCCTGTATGTCTACCCCAGTCACGACTGGGATGCCGGCGAGTGCTTCGATGATGATGGCGGTCACTTCCAGATGAAGGACTACCACGTGCTCTCATGGGACGATGTAGAGAATGACGACGCTACCGACCACGGTGTGATTCTCGATTTGAAGGACGTGAAATGGGCAGAAAAGCAGATGTGGGACAATGATGTCGTTGAAAAGGACGGCAAGTACTACCTCATCTTCTCGGCCAAAGGCTATGACGGTGTGTTCCACCTCGGCGTGGCTGTTGCCGACAAGCCCGAAGGTCCGTTCATCCCGCAGGATGCTCCCATCCGCGGCTCATTCTCCATCGACCCCTGCGTGTTCAAGGATGACGATGGTCAGATATACTGCTACTTCGGCGGTCTGTGGGGCGGACAGCTACAGTGGTGGCACGGAACCTATCATGGTTTTGCCTCCATCCCCGGCAAATACGGCGATGGCAACGGTCTCATCGACCTGGGACCAGCTCCTGATTACAAGACACAGCTCTTTGCCAAGCCCGATGCTCCCGCCATCCCCAGCGCTGTGGTGCGCATGAGCGATGACGTGCTGCAGTTTGCAGAGGCTCCTCGTCCCGTCATCATCATCGACAAGGACGGACAGCCCTTGAAGGCAGGCGATCCGCACCGATTCTTCGAGGCCTCGTGGATGCATAAGTACAACGGCAAATACTACCTCTCCTACTCTACCGGCGACAGCCACTTCCTGTGCTACGCCATTGGCGACAACCCCTACGGTCCCTTCACCTATCAGGGTGTCATCCTGGAGCCCGTCGTGGGCTGGACGACCCACCACTCCATCGTAGAGTACAAGGGACAGTGGTATCTGTTCTACCACGACTGCGTGCCCTCGAACGACATCACTCACCTGCGTTCGCTGAAAGTGCAGCGCCTGTTCTACAATGAGGATGGTACTATTGTCAAGGTTGTGAATGAATAATAGGGAAATCATAGAACGTTATTACCGCGACCACCGGCGCGAACTGCTCACGTTTGTGAGCAGTCGGCTGTGGGGGCGCACTGAGGCCGAGGACATCGTTCAGGATGTCTTCCTGCGCCTGTTGATTAGCGGCAATCCCCTGTTGGAGTCGTCGCTTCATTCTCTGGCCTACACCATTGCCCGTCATCTGGTCAACGATTACTATCGTCGGCACACTTGTCGTGCCGAATATGCGCACCAGTTGCAGGTCGGTGCTATGCGGGAAGTTGACGATGCCGAGTCGGTTCTCTCTGTCCGCGAGATTACCGAATTTCTCGAACGTGGTCTGCTCCGTGTTCCTGAGCAGTGTCGCGAGCCCTATCGTATGCACGTCTATAGCGGCATGCCGGTACGCGAGATAGCCCAACAGACAGGCGACAGCTACAAGTCGGTGGAATACCGTTTGGGAGTTGCCCGAAAAGAAATCAGAAACCTATTAAGACAAATATCGTGAGACGTTTATTCAGCTTATCATTATTTCTCGTCCTGTCATCAATGCTGGTTGTTGCAGAGGACGGCAGTCGGCTGTGGCTGCGCTACGATAAGGTGCAGACCGCCAACGTGACAGGTAGAGACTGCCTGGCAGCCCAACTGCTGCGCGACTATTATACGGGTCGGCAGGTCACCCTTTGTATTGACTCTACCGCCACTCAGACCGATGGCTATTATATCAGCCGTAGCGACCAGACAGCTACTGTCAGCGCCCTCAGCGATCAGGGTCTGCTCTATGGCGCCTTTGCCCTTCTGCGAGGCGAGACTGGCGAGTCGCATCCCTATTTCAGCCTGCGCATCTTGAACCATTGGGACAATCTGGATGGCAGCATCGAGCGCGGCTATGCTGGCAAGAGCATTTTCTGGAACGACGATCTTGCCATCGACCACGAGAAGGTTCGTGCCTATGCGATGGCTAATGCCTCGGTAGGCATCAATGGTACGGTGCTCAATAATGTGAACGCCTCGCCGAAGATGCTCACGCGCACATATATTAATAAGGTGAAGGAGATTGCCGATATCCTGCGTCCTTGGGGCATCAAAGTCTACCTCTCTGTGAATTTCGGCACTCCCAAGGCGCTGGGCGAGGTGAATACTGCCGACCCCCTCGACAAGAAGGTTCGTCAATGGTGGACCAATAAGGCTCGTGAGATCTATAAGGTCATTCCCGACTTTGGCGGCTTTCTGGTGAAAGCCAATAGTGAGGGACAGCCCGGACCTTTCGACTACGGACGCACCCATGCCGATGGCGCCAATATGCTGGCCGACGCGGTGGCCCCCTTTGGCGGCATTGTCATTTGGCGCTCGTTTGTCTATGGTGCCAAGCACAAGGGTGAAGACCGTGTGATGCAGGCTGTCTCCGAGTTTGCCGACCTCGACGGTCAGTTCCGCTCCAATGTCATCCTTCAGTCAAAGAACGGCCCCCTCGACTTCCAGCCGCGCGAGCCCTATGCTCCTATCTTCGATCAGATGAAGCACACCACCCAGATGGCAGAACTGCAGATTACGCAGGAATACCTGGGACAGGGTATCCATCTGGTGTTCCTGGCTCCTATGTGGAAAGAGTTCTTCTCCTTTGTCAGTCCTTCTGCACTGAAGGGCATTTCGGGCGTGGCTAATATTGGTCTCGACACCAACTGGTGTGGTCACCATTTCGCCCAGGCCAACTGGTATGCCTTTGGTCGTCTGGCCTGGAATCCGAAACTCACGTCGCGGCAGATAGCAGAGGAATGGCTTGCGCAAACTTTTACAGGTGATAGTATATCTCATTTTTCACCTTTCATCTCGCAGATGACAAGTGTCATGCTGCGCAGCCGTGAGGCGTGTGTGGACTATATGATGCCCCTCGGCCTGCACCATCTGTTTAAGTTCGACCACCACATGGGACCGCAGCCAGACGGCTTCATACCCACCTATCCTCTGGAGTGGTGTCCGGTCTATTATCACAAGGCAGACAAGGAGGGCATAGGTTTCAATCGTAGTACCACAGGTACCGGTGCTACCCGTCAGTATCGTGAGCCTTATTGTCAGCAGTACGACGATGTCAACACCTGCCCCGAGCGTTATCTGCTCTGGTTTCATCATGTGCCCTGGACGCGCCGTATGAACAGCGGTCGCACGCTTTGGGAGGAGTTGCAGTATCGCTACCAGCGTGGTGTGTCGGAGGTCGCTGACTTTATCTCTGTCTGGGAGCAGTGTAAGCCGTTTGTCGACGAGCGGCGCTGGCAGGAGGTCGACGTCAAGTTGCATCAGCAGCTGCTCGATGCCCGTGAGTGGCAACAGGTCAGCACCGATTACTTCTCTACATTCGCCATGTGACCCATGGCGATTTTTTTGCTTTTATCCTAAGGTGATATTGTCCACGGCCACCGACTCGTGGAAGAACAGTTGGGCCTGCTCTTTGAATTTCTCCGGGTTTTCGGTGGTCAGGTAGTGCACCGAGCCGCCCTGTGAGCATTTCTTGGCTATCTGCTGATGACGTGTCAGGTAGCCTTGTAGCGAAGTTGCTACATAGTCGCCCTGCGACACCACCTGTACGCCTGCAGGCAGATATTTCTTGATTTTCGGCATCAGCAGCGGGTAGTGCGTGCAACCTAATATGATGGTGTCTATCTGCGGGTCTTTCGTCATAATCTGGTCAATACGCTTCTTGACGAAATAGTCGGCTCCGGGCGAGTCGGCCTCATTATATTCCACCAGAGGTACCCAGAACGGACAGGCTACGCCGGTCACCCGTATATCGGGAAACAGCTTGTGTATCTCCAGGTTATAGCTCTCGCTTTTGATGGTGCCCTCGGTGGCAAAGATGCCCACGTGGCGGCTGTTGGTCAGCGAGCCGATGACCTCAGCCGTAGGGCGTATAATACCCAACACACGGCGCTCTGCATCCCACTGGGGCAGGTCTGTCTGCTGGATGGTGCGTAGTGCCTTGGCCGAAGCGGTGTTACAGCCTAGTACCACCAGATGGCATCCCATCTGAAAGAGCTGTAGCACGGCCTGCCTGGTGAACTCATAGACCACGTCGAACGATCTCGGACCGTAGGGTGCACGAGCATTGTCGCCCAGGTAGAGATAGTCGTACCCGGGCAACAGCTGGCGTATGCCGTGAAGTATTGTCAGGCCGCCATATCCACTGTCGAAGATGCCTATGGGGCCAGGTGCTTGCGATAGTCTCACTTCATTAATGCTTGTAATACCGCTTCATAGATGTCGACACCCATCATCGGCTCTATAAACGGACAGGCGTTGGCGTCGGTGTTAATGACCAGGGCCAGTCCCTGCTGGCGTGCAATGGTGGCGATGGTCTCGTTCAGACGTATGCGCAGCGGAGCCATCAGTTGAAGTTCTGTCTGCTCCATCTCTGCCAGCCCCTGCTGTTTGAAGTCAATGTTGCGCTGCAGCATCTCCTGCAGTTCCTGCTGGCGTTTCAGCAGAATGGTGCGGGGGAAGTCTTTCTGCCCGTCAAGGAAGTCCTCATACTTACGGTTGAACTCCTCTTCCACGCGCTTCATCTCGGCTTCATAGGCTTCGCGCAGTTCGCTCATCTTCTGCTGCACGCCCTTGTATTCCGGCATCGAGATGAGTATTGTCTCGTAGCTCAGATAACCAAAGCGCAGCTGTGGCTGTTGAGTGGATTCTCCCTCCTGTGCCAGAGCCGGCACAGAAAGGAGAATCATCATCATGAGTAGAAGTTTCTTCATATTACTTCAGACCCAGTTTAGCTTTTACCTGTGTGGTCACATCGGTAGAGAGCGTGGTGCTGATGTAGGGGATACCTGCGCTCACATCCATCACATAGATGAAGCCACCCTCCTGGCCCACAGATTTGATAGCATCGAGCACCTTGGTGGTGATGACCTGCATTTTCTCCTGCTGGGCCTTAGCCAGAGCCTGCTGGTTGTCCTGGTAGGTCTGTTGAATGCGCTGGTAGAGTTCGTTGAGTTCCTGTTCGCGGCGCTGCTTGATATTGTCGGGCAGAGTGGCCGACTCTTTCTCGAAGGCCTCGCCCTTCTTCTGTAGCTCTTCTTGCATCGACTTCAGGTCAGCCTCGTACTGTGAGGTGAGCTTCTCAATCTCTGAACGTGCAGTGGCGAACTCAGGCAGTGCCTGGATAATCTCCTGCGAGTTGACGTGTCCGAATTTCTGTGCGAATGCTGCCATCGGGGCGAGCATCATCAGCATGACTAAAATCTTTTTCATTGTTCTGTTGTTTAAATTTATTTTGTTGTTTAATTATCAATTTGCGTAACCCAACTTCCGAAGCACCTCGTCGGAGATGTCCACCTTTGGCGAACCGAAGATGATGCCTGCATCGCTGGCACGGTCCAGCACCAGCTGGTAGCCGCGCAGGTCAGCCACATCCTTGATGGCATTGTACACCTCGTCCTGAATGGGTGTCATCAGGGCGGTGCGCTTCTTGAAGAGCTCGCCCTCCGGTCCGAAGTATTTCTTCTTCAGGTCGGCGGCTTGTTTCTCTTTCTCCACGATGGCGTCCTGCTTGGCTTTCTTCTGCTCTTTCGAGAGGAACACCACCTCGTTCTGGTAGTTCTTATACATGGTCTGAGCCTCGGTGGTCAGGGCGTCGACCTCGGCCTGCAATTTCTTCGACACCTGCGAGAGTTGCTCGTTGGCTCGCTCGTAGGCCGGTATGTTCTTGAAGATATAGTCCATATCGACTAAGGCGAACTTCTGCGCAGATGTTGTCAATGTCACGCAGAAAGCGCAGAAAGCGCAGATAAAGAATCTTCTAATCATAACTCTTAACTTTTAATTATTAACTCTTAATTCCTTAGAATTCTTGTCCCAGGATGAAGTGGAACTGGCTACCGCCCCTCTGCAAGCCGCCGTTGTAGTAGACCTTGTCGAAACCATAGGCCCAGTCGATACCCATCAGACCCACCATAGGCAGGAAGATACGTACGCCGATACCTGCCGAGCGTTTCATGTCGAAGGGGTTGAAGTCCTTGGTTTGTGCCCAGGCATTACCTCCTTCCAGGAAGCCCAGTCCGTAGATGGTGGTGTTGCCCAGCATGAAGGGATAGCGTAGCTCCAGCGTGAAGCGGTCGTAGGCGTATGCATCGTAGGCGCTGTAGCGGCTGCCTGTCCATTCTCCGCCCAGCACATAGGCGTTGGCAGAGAGCGAACCGTTCTCGTAGCCGCGCAGTCCGATGGTCTCTTCAGCATAGCTGGTGCTGTAGCCGCTCATTCCGTCACCACCCACGTAGAAGGTCTCAAAGGGCGACTTCTTGTTTTTGTTGTATGATCCCAGCAAGCCCATCTCCACGCGTGTCATCAGCACGAAGCATTTCTGTCCGCTGGAGAGTGCGGTGAAGGTGCGGCTCTTGAACTTCCATTTATGGTATTCCACCCACTTGTATTTCTCGGCCTGCTCTGTCTGCCAGAGTTCATTGTCCTTGTTGTAGGTCTCTTGTGTAGCAAGGTTCTCGTAGTCTTTGCCGTCGAAGAGTGACCAAGGCGGTGTCAGCGTGACGGAGAGCGAGAACTCCGATCCATGACGTGGGAACAGGGGGTTGTCGGTCGAAGTACGTGTCAGTGCCAGTCCCAGGTTGATGTTGTTGCAGTTACCGTTCGAGATGATGAAGTATTGCCAGTTTCTCAGCATGTAGCGCTGATAAGCCAGGGTGGCCGAGAACTGGAAGTAGTCGTCGGGCCAGCGCAGGCGTTTGCCCCATCCTACGGAGATACCGAGCAGTTTGACGAACTTATCGTCATCCAGATAGTTTTCGTAGTTTAAAGCGGCACTGTTGCTCAAGCCGTAGCCGCTATACAGATAACTGATGGAGTTCAGATAGGCCGAGTTATAGTAGGTGCTCGACACGTCGGACTGCTTGGAGTAGTAGACGCCCACGTTGAAGGCGTTGGGGCGCTTGCCTCCGAACCATCCTGTGGAGTAGCTGACGTTGTACGAACGGTAGTAGCGGCCGTTGGTCTGGAAGTTCAGTCCTATCTGCTCACCATCGCCAGCAGGCAGCAGTCCTCGGCGCAGCTTGTTTTTTCCCAGCAGGTTGCGCAGCGAGAAGTTGTTGAACTTGATACCCACGCGGCCTATGACACCTGTCTGTCCCCATCCCAGCGAGAGTTCCAGCTGGTCGTTCGACTTCTGCTCCAGGTTCCAGTTGATGTCCACGGTACCATCCTCGTAGTTGGGCTTCACGTCGGGGGTCACCGTCTCGGGGTCGAAGTATCCCATTGAGGCTATCTCGCGTGCCGAGCGCATCAGTGCATCCTTCGAGAACAGGTCGCCGGGCTTGGTGCGCAGCTCTCGCCGCACCACCTCTTCGTAGAGTCGGTCGTTGCCGTAGATGCGCACCATGTTCAGGTGTGCCTGCGGACCTTCCTGTATGCGCATCTCCACGTCGATGGAGTCGTCCACGATGTTTACATCGGTAGCCTCGATGTTCGAGAACACATAACCATTATTATAATAGTAGTTGCCCACGGCATCGTCGTCTTCGCGCAGGCGCTTGTTCATCAGTTTTTGGTTGTATACGTCGCCTGTTTTCATGCCCAGCACGGCATTCAGGTAGTCGGTGTTCACCACCGTGTTGCCCACCCAGGTGATATTGCGCAGGTAGTATTTCTCGCCTTCCTCTATCTTCAGATAGATGTTCACGTGCTTGTCGTCGGCGTTCCATACGGAGTCCTCAATGATAGCCGCATCGCGGAATCCCAACTCGTTGTATTTCTCCAGCAGCGCCTGCTTGGCTTCTTCGTAGCGTTCGGGTGTAAACTTCTTGGCTTTTAGGAAGTTTCTCGGTTTGCCGGCCTCGTGGATTTTTCCGAAGGAACCCTTGGTGAACAGTCCGCCCTTGATTTTGCCATCGTTCAACTTGTCGTTGCCATCGAAGATAATCCGGCGCACCTTCATCTTGTCTTTCTTGTCGATATACACGTCCAGCACCACCTGGTTCTTGCCCGTCACGTCGTCGTGCTGCGAGATGTTGATGTCGGCATTCTTGTAGCCCTTGTCGTCGAAGTATTTTTTTGCCAGGATATAGGCGCGGTCGGTCAGGTTTTTCGTCAGACTCATGCCCTTGGCCATGCCCAGTTTGTTCTCCAGGTCTTCGCGCTCGCTCTTCTTCACGCCGTAGTAGTTGATCTCCGTGATACGTGGGCGCAGGGCCAGATGTATGCACAGATATACCTTCGAGTCGACGATAGAGTCGGCGGTGATTGATGCCTTCGAAAACAGGCCGTGCTTCCAGTAGCGCTTCACGGCTTCGGTAATCTCGCTGCCTGGCACGTCAATGCGCTGTCCTACGCTGAGTTGCGACAGGTTGATGAGCACGAAGTCCTCGTATCCCTCGACTCCCTCCACGGTGATGCCTCCTATCTCGCACTGCCTGGGTGTGCCGGCATACGAGATCTCCGGGTTCACGATGACGTTTTGCGCCGTAGCGCCTACGCTACATATTAAATAGGAAAAAACAAATAGAATATATTTCTTCATTTGCTTATTTGCTCTTTTTTATTTCTTGTTCAGAGGCGAAGCCTCACTTTCCACCTGTGCCTCGGTCTTACCGTAGCGGCGCTGGCGACTCTGGAAACTGGCAATGGCTTCGCGCAGACAGGCACCGTCGAAGTCGGGCCAGTAGGTGTCGCAGAAATACAGTTCCGAATAGGCAATCTGCCAGAGCAGGTAGTTGGATATGCGCACCTCGCCGCCCGTGCGTATCAGCAGGTCTGGGTCGGGCATGAAGTTGGTCCAGAGGTGCTTGTCCACCGTCTGTTCGTCAATATCGTCAATGTCCAGCTGTCCGTCTTTCACCTCCTGGGCAATATGCTGCATGGCTCTCACCAGTTCCAGTTTCGACGAGTAGCTTAGTGCCACCACCATTGTCATGGCGTCGTTCTTGGCGGTGTGCTCCTCAGTTTCGCGCAGTTTCTGCTGCACCACTTCTGGCAGGCGTTCCAAATCGCCCACCACACGGAATCTGACGTTATTCTTCATAAAGATTTCGTCTTCCAGCGATGTGAGCACCAGTCCCATCAGGGCAGCCACCTCGTCGGCCGGCCTGTTCCAGTTTTCCGTCGAGAACGTGTAGAGTGTCAGGAACTTCACCCCCAGTTTGGTACATTCCTCAGTCACTCGCCTGACGGCCTCTACGCCTGCCTGATGTCCGTAGGTGCGCTCTTTGCCACGCTCCATAGCCCATCGTCCATTGCCGTCCATGATGATGGCAATGTGCTGGGGTATGCGGTTCATGTCCAATTGCTCTTTCATATCTTAATCTTCAATCTTCAATTTTCAATCTTCAATCCTCTCTGTCGTTGTGGCACGTTTTACATTTCTCCCAGAACTCGTAGGTGATGGTCACCTGCAGGGTTGTGTAGCAGTCGGTGTTTTTGAAGAGCTCCGTGCTCTTGATGCCGGTAGGATCCTTGATGCCGTCCAGGCGGTCGCTGCCAGAGAAGTGCATCAGCCATTCAGCCGTCAGGTTCAGCCGGTCCTTCAGTTTGTATTTCACGCCCATTCCCAGTGGTATCTGGAAGGCGGTGACGCTCTCGTCGCCGCTGGCGAAAGCCAGTCCTGCTCCCAGCGCTATGAAGGGTGTCAGGGGTTTGGCTCCGTGATACTCCCGCCCTGTGCCAAAGGGCCAGAAGTTATATTCGAACTTCACGTTGAAGTCGGTCAGTTTCGTGGTGAACTCCACGGGGTTGTCGGCCAGGTTCGGATACCAGGTGCCGGCATTCTTCGAAGCTCCTTTCAGTTGTCCGTAGGTCAGCGAGGCTCCCCAGGCCATGCGCGGGTTCAACTTATATTTGGCAGCCAGTCCGCCCATAGGCTGCATGCCTCTGGTCAGACTGCTGTTGAAGTCGCCCAGGTAGGCCATCAGTCCTGCTCCGCCGCCTATCTCAGCCCTGTATTCCGGCTCTGCCTGTGCGCTGACCTTGACGGCAGCCATCAGCATGCAGCCGGCCAGGCACATCATTATCGTTTTGTGCCCTGCCATAGTTCGCCTGTGTTGGTCATTACCCACAGATTGCCGTTGATGTCGGTGCACATGCTCATTCGCGACCCCGTCACGTTGCTGGGCAGGGCGTAGTTGCTCGAAGCCCTCCAGGTGATGCCTTGGTCGCGCGTCTGGTAGATGATGCCGTTGCTGCCCAGGGCGAGTATGTCACCTTTATAATATACCAGCGAGAGTCCCTCCTGCTGTGGCAGCGTGTATCGGTTGTTGTCGTCGACGGGCATGTGAACCCATTGTCCGCCTTTCGTAGCCTTGGCATGTTCGTATATCTCGCGCCAGAAGCACATCTTATCGTCCTTGTCGGTGCCCACCAGAAGCACATAGTCGGTAGAGTCGAGTGGGGCATAGTCCCACGACAATAGTGCCATATCGCGCACGGGCAGCATCGAGGCATCCTCGTCGGTAGGCTCTTCCTGCCAGTTCTGGCAGTTGTCGTCCGACCGCATCATCTTGCCGTCGTTGCTCAGGCCGTAGAACGAGTTGGTGCCGAAGCCCAGCAGCTGTTTCAGGTTGCAGGAGCTCACCGTTGTCCATGTCTTCATGTTTTCGGTCTTCTCGATGTTCTGTCCGTTCAGTCGGTAGGCCTCGAATACCAGAGACACAGTGTTCTCGTCGGCCAGATAGACGGTGTCTTCGAATTCCACCAGCCGTTTGTTGGTCCATCCCTGCAGTTCGTCGTTAGTGCTCACCTTTTGCCAGCTGAAGGTTACGCCCTCGTAGGGGTCGCAAAACAGCGTCACGGTATAGTCGCGATTGTTGGTCAGGTCGCTCGAGTACACGCGGAAGGTGCGTGGTGACGAGAAGTCGATGGAGTCGCTGGAGCTGACAAACGCGATGGAGTCGCTGGTTAGCGACTTAATGGTGACGATGCCGTTGTTCTTAGCCGTCACGCTGCTCACCACGACATGCTTCAGGTCGGTGCCTGACGGCAGCCAGTCTTGGTTATAGATCTCGCTGGTCAGCTGGTCGATGGTCATCATATAGCCCGACCCGGTAAGTGTGGACTTGATAATGGTGTCGTTGCCTGTTGTCGACGATGTCGACTTGGTATAGCGGTTCAGTGTTCCCAGCGTCATTGCAGTAATGGCTGTGTCGGCATAGACCGTGGTTTCATTGTCACTGCTATTCAGGCACGAGGTCATCAGCAATAAGGCTCCGAGCATCACGCACAGTGTCCCAAAAATTCTTTTCATTTCAACTTGTTTAAACAATTTGGCTGCAAATTTACGCACAATTCTGCAAATTTGAGCATTTTTCCTCTTTTAATTAAGGTAATTATATCATTCCTTATCCTATTTTAAGTTGTTTTTGTTTTTCTTTCTTCCTTTTTTTCATTTTTTCATTAAAAAAGAGCGTGGTATGAATCACTCACTCCACGCTCTTTTCAACGGATGTTGGTATTCATCAGAGTGATGACACTCAAGACGGTAGCCACTGCTACAACAGCCAACATACACGTTGTTTGAAAATCTAATAACATAATCTTTACCTTAATAAACTTCGCTATTGCGAAGAACTACTAACCTAATGAATAACTTGTGTAATCGTCACGATTACGGATGCAAAGGTAAGGAAAAAAGTGAAGAGTGAAGCGTGAAGCTTGAAGAATTTGCTGCCGCCAAAGCTATTTTTGACCTACATCAAAAAATGGCCGCACCTTTCGGTGCAGCCATTAATTATCAATTGTCAATTGTCAATTATCTATTGATTACAGTTTCGGTCCAGCAGCGACGAGAGCCTTACCAGCCTCGTTGGTGGTGTATTTGCCGAAGTTCTTGATGAAGCGGGCAGCCAGATCCTTGGCCTTCTCCTCCCACTCAGCAGCATTTGCATAAGTGTCACGAGGATCAAGGATAGCGGGATTCACGTTGGGCAGAGCTGTGGGAACCTCGAAGTCGAAGTAAGGAATCTTCTTGGTCTCAGCCTTCAGGATGCTGCCATCCAGGATAGCGTCGATGATACCACGTGTATCGGGGATAGAGATACGCTTGCCGGTACCGTTCCAACCAGTGTTGACCAGATAGGCCTTGGCACCGCTCTTCTCCATCTTCTTCACCAGCTCCTCAGCATACTTTGTGGGGTGCAGCTCGAGGAATGCCTGGCCGAAGCAAGCAGAGAAGGTAGGAGTGGGCTCGGTGATACCACGCTCTGTACCAGCCAGCTTAGCTGTGAAACCAGAGAGGAAGTAGTACTTGGTCTGCTCAGGAGTCAGGATGCTGACGGGGGGCAGCACGCCGAATGCGTCGGCAGAGAGGAAAATGACGTTCTGGGCGTCGGGACCGGCGCTCTTGCCGTTCACCTTCT